>Ga0209086_10004267_pt1 | contig 10629 bp, 9 predicted proteins | sample M_130207_XF_Meta_FD_187312 | JGI IMG/M metagenome (GOLD analysis project Ga0209086, IMG submission 187312) | Freshwater microbial communities from Lake Montjoie, Canada to study carbon cycling - M_130207_XF_MetaG (SPAdes) (version 2) | ecosystem: Environmental > Aquatic > Freshwater > Lake...
CCGCGAAATGAATCACCTTGCTGAGTGGCAACGGTCCAGTCATAAGGAAATGCGTTTTTAATTTCCTGATATTTGGCCCACGAAATTGGATTGCTTGGAGCGTTGGCGTAGAACACTCCGTTAAGCACAGCGGTCAGCGGGCTGGAGTCGGCGCTGACAAGCAAGTGCGTTGTGCCAGTTCCCCGCTGAAATGCTTCAAAACTTGCGGTGCGCAGTGAAAGCATGGTCAGTAGCAACGCAGTGGCTACGGCAACGCTTACTGCGGTGATGATGGTGCTGAGTTGGCGGGAGCGCAAACTTTTCACGACAATTGAAATGTCATTCATGCGCGAGCTCCGGACTTTGTTCCTGCGCGCGAGGTGGAGACGAATGAATCAACTTGGATCACTCGTTCAAAGCGTGACTGCATGGCGCGGTCATGGCTGGCGCACAACAACGCGGCTCCAGCTTCGCGGCATGCTTGTTGAATTAAATCCATGGCTTGGCTTGCGTTCACTTCATCTAGGCTTGCGGTTGGTTCGTCAGCCAGAACAATGGTTGGTTTGCACACAATGGCGCGCGCCACGGCTACACGTTGTTGTTGGCCCACGCTTAAATTTGCAACTGGAACATGCACGCGTTCAATGCCAAGTTTGTTCAACAGTTCACGCGCGCGTGATGCATGCGTATTTTCTGGTTCGCCCGCGGCCATCAACGCCAAGGACACATTGTCTTGCGCGGAAAATTCCGGAAGCAAGTGATGCGTTTGAAACACAAGCCCAATGTGGCGCGCGCGAATGCGGTCGGCGGCGCTTTCGCTGACACCATCCATACGTTCGCCCGCCACGGTAATGGAACCACTTGTGGCGCGAAGTAAGCCAGCGACCAGCCATAGCAATGTACTTTTGCCGGAGCCGGAACCGCCAGAAATAAGCGCCATTTCACCTTTGTTTAGGCTGAGTTCCTTGATCGACAAGGAAAAATCTTCGCCGTAGTCAAAGGTCACATTGGCAAGTTGCAGGGCATGGGTCATTGGGGTCATAGTAGCGCAGACAACGCATCTAGTTCACATCTACGGCGCAAGTTCAAATAGAAATAATGCGTTGTGAATTTGTATTGCGGATGCAATGTCTTGATTGTTCTATTTAGATTTCAAATACCTGCTTAACCCACATCGCCTAGGCCAAGCGCCTTGCCATAAGTGAGCCATAATTTATTTTTCAGCGCGGCAACGCCGGGCGCGCCAAGCTCTGGATCTTTTTCAATCCACGCATGCGCGTCATCGCGCGCCACGCGCAACAGTTCGCCGTCGGTCGCCAAGTTGGCAATTTGAAATGGCGGCAAACCAGATTGGCGGCTTCCAAAAACTTCACCTGGGCCGCGAATGCGCAAATCAGTTTCCGCGATCACAAATCCATCGTCGGTGTTGCCGATGGCCTCCAATCGTTGCTTGCCATCATCGGTGGTTGACTCACCAAGAAACACGCACAAACTTTGCGTGCTACCGCGGCCAACGCGCCCGCGAAGTTGATGCAGTTGAGCCAAGCCAAATCGATCCGCATGTTCGACCACCATCACGCTGGCATTGGAAACATCCACGCCAACTTCAATCACAATGGTGGCCACCAACGCCTGCACTGTGCCTGCGCGAAATGCATTCATGGTTGCGTCGCGTTCATCGCGCGCCATGGCGCCGTGCAAACCAGCCAATTTTAAGCCTTTCCAAGGGCCTTCCTGCAAATAGCGCAAATGATTGGCGACATCTTTCAAACCCAAATCAGATTCTTCAACGGCGGGCACAACCACATACGCCTGCTCACCGCGCTCCAAGCGCGTGCGCAAATACGAATACACCTCCGGCGCTTTTTCTGGCGCCACCACGCGCGTGATAATGCGAGTGCGCCCAGGCGGCGCGCCGCGCAACACGCTGGTGTCCAAATCTCCGTACAGCGTTATGGCCAGCGTGCGTGGAATTGGCGTGGCCGTCATGACCAATGTGTGCGGCACCACTGGCAATTCGCCTTGGCCTTTCTGGCGAATGGCCGCGCGCTGTTTTACGCCGAAGCGATGTTGCTCATCGATCACGGCAACTGCAAGGTTGCGAAACGCGACGCCGCCCTCAAGCAGAGCGTGCGTGCCAATGGCAATGTCAAACTTTCCAGTAGCCAGGCCAGCCACTCGCTCGCGACGCTCGGCGCTGGTGTTTGAACCGGTGATAAATGCAATGCGAACTTGGCTTCCTTTCAGCATGGCGCCAAGCACGGCGTAATGTTGTTCGGCAAGAAGTTCCGTGGGCGCCACCAACGCCGCTTGAAATCCATGCGCCACGGCAAGCAACATGGCGTACACGGCCACCGCGGTTTTTCCGCTACCCACGTCGCCTTGCAGAAGGCGGTTCATGGCGAAGGGTTGGCCCATGTCCGCCACAATTTCGCCAATCACGCGGTCTTGTTCTGGCGTCAGCACAAAAGGAATGCGCGAGCGAATGTGCGCGTTTATTTTGGGTTCAAGTTTCAGCGGCAACGCGCGCGTGCGTGAGCGAAGTTGCGCGCGCCGCATCATGACGCCAAGTTGCAACAGGAACAATTCGTCAAAGGCCAAGCGCTTGCGCGCCGCGGCTACATCATCTTCATCGCGCGCTTGGTGGTATAAACGATACGCGTCTGCAAGCGCGATTAAGCCGCGCTCTTGCCGAAACGCAATTGCCAACGGGTCCTCAATGGTGGCGCACACGGGCTCAAGCACTTTTGCAACCACGCTTTCAATTTCGCTTGAGAGCAAGTTCTCCGACGCTGGATAAATTGCGCGCAGTTGATCTTGCTCAACATCAAGCAGTGGGGGATTTGCGCGGGCAATTTCTGGAGTGGAGTTTGGCGAATGCGTAGATGCATTTGCTGAAGGATGTTTCGGCGTATTTACAGGCGTGCTCGGAGCTTCCGCCCTCTGCGCCATGGTGTCGCCGGGAACATGGTCTGGAATCCAGCGCGGATTTCCCAACTCCAAAAAACCATTGCGTACTTTGGCACGGCCTTCCGCCACGCCTGTATCGCCTGGATGAATTTTGTCACGCATCCAACTCGCGTTGAACCACACCAAGCGCGCACTGCTGGAATCATCTTCCAGCGTGGCTTCGACCATGCTGGCGCGGCCGCGGCGCACACGAACCGTGGCCACGGAGCCGCGAATGCGAATCACCGCTTGCTCATCGGCCACTTGCAGTTGTGTTTGCAAAATGCTTCGCTCAGCCAACTTGCGCTCGTGGCGCATTGGAAAGTGGCGCACCACATCGCCCGCACTGCGCAATTCAAAGGCGTTCAGGCGCTCAACCAAGCGCGCGCCAATGCCTTCAATATCAGCAAGCGCGGTCTTGGCGTTGATGTTGTTCGCGCCGATGTTCTGAGCCATTGTGTTTCAGTTCGCCTTCTTGATGTTCTTCATGACGTTGAAATATATGAATGATTCATCATCAATTGCATTTCTTTGTTCCACTATTCGCAAATCACGCCAACTCCCTCGTACGATACTCACAAGAGAAGCCATGCAATGAAGCGCCCACCCTTTGATCCAACATTTGCGCAAGGCGGTCTGTTTGACCAACCTGCGCCGGTCGATGCCACAAAGGCGGCCAAGACTAATGAGCCGGCGCGACCCTTGAACGTGAGCGAGGTCGCGCAACTGGTGGGCGAGCAAGTTTCGGCGCTTGGCAAGTTGGCCGTTCAAGGTGAAGTCACCAGTTACCGTGGCCCCAACAACAGCGGCCATGTGTATTTCTCAATCAAAGACGCGCAGTGCGTGCTTCATTGCGTGGTGTGGAAATCAAAAGCGCCAAGCATAAAAATTGCATTGGCGGATGGACTGCAAGTTGTGGTGGAGGGGCGCTTCAACTATTACGCAGAGGGCGGCAAGCTTTCGTTCATTGTGGATTCCATCCGCGCCACTGGCCAAGGCGATCTTGACGCCAAGTTTCGCTTGCTGTGCGCTCAATTAAAAGAGCTTGGATATTTCGAGGAATCCCGCAAGCGCGCTTTGCCCATGTTGCCGCGGGGAATTGCCATAATCACCAGCGCTTCGGGCGCGGCTCTGCAAGATTGCCTGGCCGTTGCCGCCAGAAAATTTCCCTCTGTTGCAATCACCATCATTGATGTCGTGGTGCAAGGCCCCAATGCCGCGGCCGCGGTTTCCAACGCAATCCACGCGGTTGATCTTGCCGCGCGTCGCATGGGCATTGATGTGATTCTTGTCACGCGCGGCGGTGGAAGCCGCGAGGATCTTGACGCGTTCAATCATCGCCTGATTGCGGACGCGGTGTACAACTGCACCACGCCTGTTGTCGCGGCCATTGGTCATGAGTCCGACACCTCCGTCATAGAATTGGTGGCCGATGCGCGCGCTAGCACGCCCACGGCGGCCATGAATCAAATTCTTCCAGACCGCGGCGAGTTGCGCCAGCAGTTGGACTTTGTCAATTCGTCCTTGCGCCAATCATTGTTGCAATGTTGCCAGTTGAAATCGCGCGCGCTCACGCAAGTTTCTAGTCGTCCATGTCTGCGTGATCCTGCGCAACTTGTGCTTATGCCGCGCGCCAAGTTGGAGCATCTTTGCAAGCAATTTCCAGCCACAATGATGGCGCGCATTGAACGCGCGCGCCGCGCCACGCTAGAACTTTCTACGCGCTTGCAAACCACTTCACCAGCAACACTGCTTGCTCGATCACAAGCCAAGGCGCACGCCACGCGCCAGCGCCTTGACATGTCCATGAATCAATGGCTTGCGCGCGCCAACCGCGACGTGCAAGCCATGGCCGCGCAACTTCAAGCGGTGGGTCCGCAAGGAACATTGGCGCGCGGCTATTCCATCACTAAGACAAGCGATGGCAAACTTGTGCGCAGTGTTCGCGGCGTCAAGCCGGGCGATGTGATTCACACCATCTTAGGTGACGGCGAACTTCAATCACAAATAGAGAAGGGCGGGTAGATTTCAACCATGGCAAAAACATCAAATGAAAAATCATTGGACAAAGCAGGCGACCTGGCCAGCGCGGATCCCGCCATTTCCAACTTGGGCTACGAGGACGCCATGAAGCAACTTGAATCCATAGTGGATCAACTGGAAAGCGGCGCCATTTCGCTGGAGGACAGTTTGAAGGCTTTCGAGCGCGGCCGCGCGTTGTCCAATCATTGCCGTGGCATTCTTGACAACGCCACCAAGCGAATTCAAACCCTGACCGCCGACGCGTTGAGCAAGCAGGAGCCGGAATAATCAGCACGCTTGCCAATGCAATAACGGAGCGCCTCACGATTCTCTTGCCGCATTTGGTGCAAGGTTTTTTTGTCTTCGCCGCCGGCGCGTGCGTTGGCAGTTTCATCAATCTCATTGCCTGGCGCTTGCCGCGCGGTCAGGGAATTATCCAACCCGAAAGCCACTGCGGCGCGTGCGGGCGCTCGTTGGCGTGGTTTGAAAATATCCCCGTGCTTTCATGCTTGATTCTGCGTGGCCGTTGCCGCACATGCCGCACCAGTTTTGGCTTTGAGCATGTTGTGGTTGAACTGGCAATGGGCGCGTTGTTCTTCGCCACATATCTGATGTTGTACGCGGGTCCGTGGCGGTTTCCAGCTACTGAGCAAGCATGGTGGTGGACCCGCAATGGCCCCATCTCAACCTTACCCGCGCTGATTGCGATTTTAATTTGTTGGTCAACGCTGGCCACCGTGTCGCTGATCGACGCACGCACATTTTTTGTTCCCATTCGCATGACGGCCGCTACAACGATTGCCGCGTTTGTGTTGTGGAGAATGCAAGCGTTAGTGCCGTCGGTTGCAGAGGCATTCCCTCGCGGTCGATGGGGGATGGACATCTTGCCCACCCGTTTGTGCGTCGCCGCGGTTGTGGCAATGGTTGGACTACTTATGTCAAACGTTCTGCTGTGGCGCGGGGTGATCCCACGCAGTGTTATTGATTATGAGCAAGAAAGTATTCCCGCAAGCTTGATCCGCGGCGAGATGCTGAAGGAAATTTATTTTTTGCTTCCCATCATTGGCGCGTTCGCTCTTGGCTACTGGCTGGGCCAATTTGAAATCATTCAAGAGCGTTGTGACGGCGTCACATTCGCCGTGTATGGAATGTGCTCGTTTGGATTTCTTGTGGGGGCCGCGCTGATCTGGTTCACGCGCATCCTTGCCTCGCTGGCGTTTGGCCGCGAGGCCATGGGTTTGGGCGATGTGCACATTCTGGGCGCGGCGGGCGCTACGCTGGGTTGGAAGATCGCCGTGATCACTTTTTTCATGGCGCCCTTCATCGCGCTCACATGGTTGGCGATTTCCGGTGGATTGAACCGAATCCGTGGAATCCAGTCGCAGGAAATTCCCTATGGACCATACTTGGCCATCGCGTGCGCTGTTTCATTCTTGGGCAACCCATGGGTCGAAGCCTTTCTTGTCGCACTTCTCACTCCAAACGTTCAATGAATTCAAGCAATTTCGCAACGATCGCTTGACAAATCAAGTGATTGCGTTTGCACTGCGTCCTTCAAGTAATCGGGGCTCTATTCAGCATGTCAACGGGACCTGTTGCGGGCTCATTTAACGGAAGGATTGCGCATTATGAAAACAAAACGTCTTATGTCCCTGCTCGCACTTATCGCCGCCACAACAGTGGTTGGTTGCAAGAACAATCAACAAACCGTTGATGAGTTGACCACCGAAAATGAAAGTCTTCGCAAGCAACTTGACGATCGCAACGCCGCCTTGGAATCCGCGGACCGTGAGCGTCAAGCCGCGATTGCCCGCGCTGATGAAGCAGACAAGTCCAAGGGCGCCGCTGGCACCGCAGGCGCTGGCGACAAGAATTTCAGCGGCATTGAGGGCGTGACCGCCAATCAAATTGGAAACGAGTTGCATGTCAGCATTGAAGGCGACGTGCTGTTTGATTCCGGCAAGACCGCGCTGAAAGAGAACGCCAAGAAAAGTCTTGACAAGGTCGCGGCCATCTTGAAGGACAAGTATGCCGGCAAGTACATCCGTGTCGCTGGCTTCACCGATACCGATCCAATCAAGAAGTCCGGCTTCAAGGACAATTATTATTTGGGTTTCGATCGCGCCTATTCGGTGCGTGAATACATCATCAAGAAGGGCCTAGATGGCAAGGTGATTTCGCTTTCAAGCTTTGGTCCTGATGTTCCGTTAAAGACCAAGGCGCAAAGCCGCCGCGTTGAAGTAATCGTGGTCAGCAACTAATTCGCGCGTTTCGCGCATTTTGTTTGATACATCAAAGCGGTTCGATTCAACTGAGTCGAACCGCTTTTTATTTCGCGCCATGCAAGCGCGCTTAGAAACTCACGCCCAATCCTTCTTCTTTGATCTTGCGGATCAGCAATTGCAAGTCGCGCATGGTCATGTCCAATCGCCGCGAGGCGTCGGACAGGTTCTCAAACAATTCAGGATCGCTCATCAAGCGGCCAACCGTGCCATCGCCCTCGGTGGCCTTCTTGGCCAAGGCTCGAATTTCATCCAGCGCCGCGGTAAGACCCGCGAAGGCCGGCGCCACTTGTTTGAGCAACTCATGCGAATCGCTTTGCAATTGCGCGGAAAGTTTGGTGATGCCATCCGCCGTCGCGGTGGCTTGCGTAATTAACTCGTTGGCTTTCCAAACCGCGCTCTTGAAATCCGCGCGCATTTGCTCGTCGCCAAGCCACGCCTGCGCGCCAGCCACTACGCGCTCCACGCCGTTGCCAATCGCGTCTATGCGATCGGTGATTGTGGAGAATCGCCCCACCAGAATTGTTGGATGCTTCGCATCGATCACCCCGTCGCTCTTGACGTAGCTCTTTGGAATTTTCAAATCAATTCGACTTCCGCCACCGATCAACCCCGCGCTGATGGTTGGGATGACACCCGTTGGCAATTGCGTCCGTTCCATAATCGCCAGCGTGATGCGCACGGGATTTGGTTCGGTGGGTTCAATATGGATATGGCTGACTTGTCCCACAACCACGCCTTCAAGCATCACTTGTCCGCCTTCGCGCAATCCCGCCGCTGAGTTGGCTTGCAACGCGATGGGATATGTCTTTTGAAATAGCCACGTTAATTCACCAAACAACAACATCATGGCGGCGAGGCCCAGTAGTCCAATGATGGAGGTCAGTCCAACGGCGAAATCTCTTGTGGAGGATTGCATGGATCGGACTTTAGGTGAAATGCGGCGATGGAGCGAAACGAGCGCGCGGCCAGCGCATGAAACTCGCTTGATACATGTGGCGCGTCGTGATCACGATTGAATCTCCGCAAGTTCCTCGGGGCTAGCCTTGCCTTTTAGAAATCGCGCCACCACCGGCAATTCTGATTGGCGAACTTGCGCGGGCGTTCCCGCCAATTCAACACGACCGTCATACAACATGATGATTCGATCGGCCACTTGAAAGGCGCTGGCCAAATCATGCGTCACCACGATGCTTGTGATGTTCAGTTCGCGCGCCAACTTCATGATGAGTTCGTTGATCACATCGCTGGTGATTGGATCAAGACCGGTGGTGGGTTCGTCATACAGCACCACGGCGGGTTGCATGACAATGGCGCGCGCCAACGCCACGCGTTTGCGCTGTCCACCAGAAAGCGAAGCGGGCATGACATTGATCTTGTCGTTCAATCCAACCAAGTGCAGTACATGCTCAACCATGGCGCGCGCTTTGGCGCCGCTGGCCACGCCATGTTCGATTAATGGAAACGCGATGTTGTCTTGCACGGTGAGCGAATCAAAAAGCGCGCCTTGTTGAAATAAAAATCCAATCTGCCGCCTTGGATCGATCAATTGCGACTCCGTGAGTTGGTCGATTCGTTGTTGCCCAAACCACACACTGCCTTGGTCGGGTTTTTCCAAACCCACCAAATGTCGCAGTAACACGCTCTTGCCGCAACCACTGGGACCCAGCACCACCGTGGTCTTGCCGCGGGGAAATTGCATGTCCACGCCTTTCAACACGTGCAGTTCCCCAAATGATTTATGCAGGTTCTGCACGCGGAATGCGTCGGTGGTGGTTTCGCTCACAGGCGCATCATGCCAACATTCTGCCGTGTTGCGCAAGGGGCGCGTTCTGCGGTCACGGGATTCTTTAAAATGGTTAGGCTTCGTGCATGGCCTTTGAAAACCGTGACTGGATGAGACCGCGCTCCCAATCGCGCATTGCCTTTCCGCAGTGGTCGGTCACCACTTGGATCATCGTCATTTGCGTGACCGTGTTTGTGCTCGACGGATTCCTTGAGAAAAAAATTCCTGGCTGGATGTTTGTTGGTTCAACCGATCTCAACGGCCAGCCACTGTCAAGCGCGCAAAGCAGTCAAGTGAAGAAAGCCGGTCCAATCGAATCACTTTCATTAACGCAACTGAATCCCAGGATTTTGCAGACGGCCTCGAAATCAATTCCATTTAGCGGCCCCAACATTGGAGTTGAGCCACTGCAAATTGAAAACGAAATGGTTGGCTTCGCTTGGTTTCAAGCCACATCGCCGCTCCAGGCGTGGCTTCATTTCTCCACCAGCACCGCGCTGTGGAGCGCCGACAGTCCACCTGGCCGTGGCTTGGAATTGTGGCGTTTTGTTGGTTTTCAATTTCTGCACGCCAACCTCAATCATTTGTTGTTCAACATGATGGCGCTGTATTTCTTTGGACCCATTGTTGAGCGCTATTTGGGCGGCAAGCGCTACTTGGCGTTCTATTTAATTTGCGGCATGGCTGGCGCCACCATGTATTTATTGTTGAACTTTTTGGGCATTCAATTTCCAAATGCGCGCATTCCATTTGTGCTTCCCAACGATCCAACCACGCCACTGGTTGGCGCAAGCGCAGGAATATTTGGCGTGATCATGGCGGCGGCGTTCTTGGCGCCCACGGCGCAAGTATTGCTGTTCTTTGTCTTACCCATGCCACTGCGAACGTTGGCCTACGCGCTGGTTGGCATCGCGCTACTGACTATTTTCTTTGGCTTCAACAACGCGGGCGGCGAAGCGGGGCACTTGGGCGGCGCCATTGCCGGCTATTGGTTCATTCGCCATCCAGATTCTTTGCATGGATTGTTGAACTTGCTTGGCAACGCCGATCCAACCAGTCGCACGCGCAAACTTAAGGCCAGCAAGCGCCGTGATTCTGGTCCAGACGCCGCCACCATTGATCGCATCCTGGACAAAATTCGCAAGGGCGGTTTGCAAGCCTTGAATGACAACGAGCGTGAAATTTTGCGCGCCGCCAGCCGCAAGCAGTGAGTTTGCGCAATTCACATGTCAATCCAATTTTCAATTCTGCATAAATCCACTGAAAATCACGCACGATTGGGCGTGATCAAAACCGCGCATGGCGAAATGCAAACGCCCGCGTTCATGCCTGTTGCCACGGCGGCCACCATGAAAGGCCTCACGCCAGAGCAAGTGCGCGCCACGGGTAGCCAATGCATTCTCAATAACACTCTGCACCTTATGTTGCGCCCCGGCGACGAGCGCGTCGCGCTTCTTGGTGGCGCGCATAATTTCATGCGCTGGAGCGGTCCCATCTTGACGGACTCCGGTGGCTTTCAAGCTTTTTCCATGGCCGCCATCCGCGACATCGACGACGACGGAGTCACGTTTAAATCTTTTGTTGACGGCGCGCGCGTTCGCGTCACGCCTG
>Ga0209086_10004268_pt1 | contig 10626 bp, 10 predicted proteins | sample M_130207_XF_Meta_FD_187312 | JGI IMG/M metagenome (GOLD analysis project Ga0209086, IMG submission 187312) | Freshwater microbial communities from Lake Montjoie, Canada to study carbon cycling - M_130207_XF_MetaG (SPAdes) (version 2) | ecosystem: Environmental > Aquatic > Freshwater > Lake...
CTATCTCCACGTCGACTACCGGCGCCCCACGATGCTGCTTCGGCCGCTGCTGTTCGAGGGCTGGGTCGACCACACCGAGGGCCGCAAGTCGTATTGCAAGGGGCGCATCATTCAGGACGATGTCGTCACCTGCGAGGCCGAGGGGCTCTTCATCCAGGTCGATCCCGAGCGCATCCGCAACCTGGGTGGTGTCTGAGTAGCCTTCGGTCATGAGACTGCGTCGTCGCGAGGTCCCCGATCCGTTGCGGTTCCGGTATTCGCGCTGGGACGGCCAGCAGCAGGGGTTCGAGCTCACCCCCGACGACATCCTCAGTCAGCTCACCGACGATCTGCTGTACCACGGCGATGTCAATGCAGCCTTGCGGCGCATGATGCAGAGCGGGTTCGACGACCGCAACGGCGAGCGCATCCAGGGCCTGCGTGAGATCCTCGAGAAGCTCCGGAAGGAGCGCAAGGAGCGGCTGGAGAACAACGATCTCGGCGGCGTCTACGACGAGATCGCGCAGGAGCTGCGCGACGTGCTCGACCGCGAGCGCGACGCCCTCGACCAGTACCAGCGCGATGCCGAGCAATCGGGCGATCAGCGGCGCGAAGAGATCGCGCAGAGCGTCTCCCAAGAGCGCAACCTCGAGCTCGATATGTTGCCCAACGACCTCGTGGGGCAGGTGCGTGGCCTGCAGAACTACGAGTTCGTGTCGCCCGAGGCGCGCCAGCAGTTTGAGGATCTCATGGATCGGTTGCGCCAGCAGCTGATGCAGCAGTCGCTCGACCAGATGACCGACGCCATGCAGAACATGTCGCCCCAGGACATGCAGCGCATGAAGGACATGCTCGCCGAGCTCAACAACATGTTGCAGCAACGCCAACAGGGCCAGGAGCCGGACTTCGCCGGCTTCATGGAGCGCTACGGCGACTTCTTCCCCGAGAACCCCGAGACGCTCGACGAGCTCCTCGAGGTCATGGCGCAGCGCATGGCGGCCATGCAGCAGATGCTGAACTCGATGACTCCCGAGCAGCGCTCGCAGCTCCAGCAGCTGAACGAGATGCTCATGGAGGACATGGATCTCCGCTGGCAGATGGATCAGCTCGGCGACAACTTGCGCCAGATGTTCCCGCAGATGGGCTGGGAGCGCAGCCAGAAGTTCCAGGGCGGCCAGCCGCTCGGCTTCTCCGAGGCCATGGAGATGATGCAAGAGCTCGGCGACCTCGATCAGCTCGAGCAGATGTTGCGCGGCACGTCCAATCCGGGCGCCCTCGCCGAGGTCGACACCGATCGGGTGCGCGAGCTCTTGGGCGACGACACCGCTCGGTCGCTCGAACGTATGAGCGAAGTGGCCCGCCAGCTCGAAGAGGCCGGTCTCATCGAGAACAAGGAAGGCCGCTACGAGCTCACCCCGCGAGCGGTGCGCAAGATCGGCCAGAACGCGTTGGGTGACATCTTCAAGCGACTGTCGAAAGATCGCGTCGGGCGCCACGCGATCGAACGCACCGGCATCGGCCACGAACGCGACTACGACACCAAGCCGTACGAGTTCGGTGATCCGTTCAACCTCAACATCGAACGCACCGTCCGCAACGCGATCACCCGGGCCGGCTCCGGTACCCCGGTCCGCCTCACGCCCGAGGACTTCGAGGTCGAACGCACAGAGCACCTCGTGCGCTCGTCCACGGTGCTCATGCTCGACCTGTCGCTATCGATGCCCATGCGCGACAACTTCCTCCCGGCGAAGAAGGTGGCGATGGCGCTGCACTCGCTGATCTCGAGTCAGTACCCGCGCGACTACCTCGGCATCGTCACCTTCAGCGAGGTGGCACGCGAGATCAAGCCCGAGCGCCTACCCGAGGTGTCCTGGGACTACGTGTACGGCACCAACATGCAGCACGGGTTCATGCTGGCGCGCGCCATGCTCGCGAAGCAGTCGGGCACCAAGCAGATAATCATGATCACTGATGGTGAGCCCACCGCTCACATCGATGCGCAAGGCCACCCGCACTTCTCGTACCCGCCGACGCACGAGACGGTCGACCTCACGCTGCGCGAAGTCATGCGGTGTACGCGAGATGGCATTCGCATCAACACCTTCATGCTCGATGCCACGAGCTACCTCACCACGTTCATCGAGAAGATCTCCAAGATGAACGGTGGGCGCGCGTTTTTTACCACGAACGAGACCCTCGGCGACTACGTGCTCGTCGACTTCGTCGAGCAACGGCGCAAGCTGTTGAAGGGCGCCTGAGTACGGGATCTCCGCGACCCTGTTGCGGCCAGATTGCGACCCGACAGGGGCCGAAGCGCTGGTAACCCATGTTGAAGAGCATGTTCAACATGGACGTCTCGGTGGTCCTGCGTTGCCCCGAGGGCGTCCTCAACGTCGGTTCACGCGGCGTCCAAGTAGGTCGGCGAGCGTCAGCGTCGGCCGACTACTTCGGGACAGTCAGGTTGGCGTGGCCGAGTAGGTACCACTTGTCGCCAACCTTGATGAACGTGCTCAGGTAGGGCGACGGGGTGCCCGGGAATTTCGTACCGTCAACGACAAGGTCGGTCGTTATGACGGAAGCAACAGCCATCGAACCGTGGTACTTGCGAGCTTGGACTTGCTCGATCTTGTAGCTGCGAAGTTCCGGTAACCCTACGAGGTACTCGTCCTTGGTCAACGGCTTGCCGACTGTGCGCTGAATTTGCCAGTTCGGCGCTAGAAACTTTTCAAGGTCGGCCTTGTTCTTTGTCTTGACGTCCTCGAAAAAGCGCGTGACTAGCTCTGTGCCTTCGCTGTTGGCCTCGGTCGCGCTGCTGGTCGCGTCGTAGCTCGAGCTTCCGCACCCGGCGATCGAGATAGCGGCAATGAGTACGGCTGCGCTGATCCTGCGTTTTGTCACCGGCCTACAATATAGGGGTTTGCTGCGCGCGCCACACCTTCTTGGTGCGCCCTACGCTGCGCTGGTGCAGACGGCGTGGGTGTTCGGTGATCAGCTGAACCGCAACTTGGGCGCACTGCGGCAGGCAACCCCCGGATCGACTCGGGTGCTGTTGGTCGAGAGCCGAGCCAAGCTTCGCTCGAAACGCTGGCACCAACAGCGAGCGCACCTCGTGGTCGCATCCATGAGGCGATTCGCCGAGGAGTTGCGTGCCGAAGGGTTCGCCGTAGACGAGCGCCGGGCGGCCTCACTGGCGGAAGGGTTGCGGGACCATCGCGCAGAGTTCTCACCTTCCGCAGTCGTCGCGATGGAGCCGGCGTCGTGGGACGGATTGGCACTACTGCAACGCGAAGGGGTCGACGTCGTCGCGTCCGACCAGTTCCTGTGTTCGCGCGACGAGTTTGCTGCATGGGCCGGCGAGCGCAAACAACTCACGATGGAGACGTTCTATCGATGGCAGCGACGGCGGTTCGGGTACCTGATGGACGGCGATCAGCCGGCGGGCGGGCGTTGGAACTTCGATCACGACAATCGCAAGCCGCCGCCGCGCGGTCCACACGATTGGCCCGAGCCGGTGGTCCACGAGCTCGACGACCTCGACCGAGCGGTGATGGCGGATCTGAGCGCCACCTGTGGTGACCGGCTTTGGGGCGAACCTCCCAGCGGCATCTGGGCGACGTCGCGCGCCGAGGCGCTGCGGCGACTCGACCACGCGGTCGTCGAGGTGTTGCCCCGTTTCGGTCCCCACGAGGACGCCATGGTTTCGACGAGCTGGCATCTCGCGCACACCCTCTTGTCGCCCTATCTCAACCTCGGTCTGCTTGAGCCCGCAGAGGTTTGCGACGCCGTTGAGTCTGCGTATCGCGCCGGGGATGTTCCGCTCGCGTCGGCGGAGGGTCTCATTCGTCAGATCATCGGCTGGCGTGAGTATGTACGGGGGCTGTACTCGTTGTGGATGCCCGAGTATCGCGCCGAAAACGCGCTCGGGGCCGAACGTGCGCTGCCGCCGCTGTTCATCACGGGACGCTCCGAAATGCGTTGTGTGCAGCACACGTTGGGCGACGTGGCGGCCTACGGCTGGACGCATCACATCCAACGGTTGATGGTGCTGGGCAACCTGTGCCTGTTGAGCGGCGTTCGCCCGAGCGAGCTCGTGGAGTGGATGTGGGCCGGGTTCGTCGACGGCGCGGAGTGGGTGATGCTCCCCAATGTCATCGGCATGGCGTTGTACGCAGACGGCGGTCGCATGGCGACCAAGCCCTATGCGTCGGGCGGTGCGTACATCGACCGGATGAGTGATTACTGCAAGGGATGTCGATTCGATCGCACCAAGCGGGTCGGGCCGGACGCGTGTCCGTTCACGACGCTGTACTGGTCGTTCCTCGACACCAATCGCGAGCGCTTCGCGCGCAACCCGCGCACCGCGCAGCAGGTGCGCGGCCTCGATCGACTGGGCGATCTCGATGCGGTCCGGAACCGCGCCGGCGAGGTCCTTGCCGCGCTTGATGCAGGTGTGTTGTGAAGCCGAGGCTCGAGCCGATCACCGCTGGCGCACCCCACGACATCGCGCGCTCGGTGATGCTGCAAGGCTGGCACGATCTGACCGCACTGCATTGGCGCTACGAGCCGGCCGAGGTGCAGGCCCTGCTGCCGGACGGGTTCGTCGTCGACACCTTCGACGGCTCAGCGTGGGTGGGACTGATCCCCTTCCACATGCGCCGCATCCGCCTGCCGGGCCTGCCGCCGTTCGGTCCACTGTCGAGCTTTCCCGAAACGAACATCCGCACCTACATCGTGGACCCCATGGGTCGACGCGGTGTGTTCTTCTTCAGCCTCGACATTTCGCGACTGCTCCCGACCGTCGTAGCTCGGCTTGGCTATCGCCTGCCCTACTGCTGGTCGGTGATGTCGATCGACGGCGACGGTCACGGCCCTGGCGCAACGCGGCGGTACAGCTCGCAGCGACGGTGGCCTCGCGGTACCGCGACGAGCCAGGTCGAGATACAGGTCGGTCACCAACTCACCGGTTCCGACATCACCGAGCTCGATCACTTTCTCACGGCGCGCTGGGCGCTCGGCACCACGTTCGGGCGGCGGCTGATGTGGGCCAAGGTCAGCCATCCGCCGTGGCCGATCCACACGGCCACGGTGCTCGAATGCGACGAGTCGCTCCTCGCTGCAGCCGGGCTCGGGCCGCCTCGCGGTGAGCCCGTTGTGCGCTGGTCGCCCGGGGTCGAGGTACGTATCGGTATCCCGCGATCGATCCGAAGGAGTAACTGCGGATGACCACGAACCTCGATGGCGCAGTCGTCGCCGTCGTCGGCGCGAACGGCGGTCTGGGGGCACCCATTGCTCGCCTGCTCGCCGAGCGGGGCGCCCGCCTGGTACTCGCCGCGCGGCGAACAGAGCGACTCGCCGCGCTTGAGATCGAAGGTGCCTCAATCGTTGCGCTCGACGTGCGTGACGTCGGCGCCGGCGACGCGCTCGTCGCTGCTGCGCACGACACGTTCGGTCGACTCGACGGCGTCGTCAACGCGGCGGGCGTCGTGGCATTCGGACTGTTGACTGACACTGACGACGTGGTGCTCGAAGAGTTGTTCCTGACGAATGTTCTCGGACCGCTCTGGCTGATGAAGCGCGTCGTTCCCGCGCTCGCCGCGACACGCGGTTTTTTCGTGAACATCAGCGCCGTCGTGGCCGACATGCCGATGCCGGGCATGGTTGCGTACTCCGCGTCGAAGGCCGCGTTGACGGGCGCGGATCGCGCGTTGGTCCGCGAGTTGCGGCGGGTGTCCGTTCGGCTGTGCGATGCCCGCCCACCGCATACCGAAACGGGACTCGCCAACCGTCCACTCTCCGGGGTGAGCCCGGCGCTCCCGCATGGGTTGTCGCCCGAACGGGTCGCCGCGCGCATCGTGGCCGCTATTGAGGCCGACGAGACCGACGTGGCGGCGGATCAGTTTTGACGCATCGCGTGGTCATGTCGGCGGAGGCCTTGACCGCAGTTCTCCTCGTCTTGGCGCGGCCGACCGGTCTTGGGCGTGTATTCCCTCCTTGTGGGCATCTCTTGATCCTTCCAGGGACTGGGAGGACCTGATGCAAAACCCCGGCCGATTCAGTCGGGGATCGCCACCGTCGCGAACGATGAGCTGGTGACCTGGAACGAGTTCTTCGAGAAGCTGACGACCTTTGCGCCGAAGGCACGCGTGCTGCGTGTTTCTCGGCACCTGGCCACGGGCGCGGCTGCAGTTGGTGGCGCATTCCTCGGCCGAGTCGGTCCTACCATGATGTCGGCCGACACGGCGAGCGGATGGAACCTCTCCTAGACGCTCAAGTCGCGAAAGCTGTGGACGGAACTCGGCCTCACACCTCGCTACCCCAGCGTCGTGAAAGGAATCCCGGTGGCGCTCGACGGATGCGTCGCCTTCGGTTGGCGGCACCCGCTGTTTGACCGTTCATGAACGACACCGACCGGGGCGCGAGCTGCATGCGCCAGATTGGATGAGAGCCTGTGAGCCCCGATGACAACAACGACGAGACTTCCGATCGCGATGTCGTAGCAACGCCTGTACGAGTACTCGTTACCGGAGGGTCGGGCTACGTCGGTGGGCGCCTCGTGCCCGCGCTGCTCGAGCGGGGGCACCGCGTGAGGTGCGTCGCGCGGAACCCGCGCAAGCTCGACCCAGCAACATGGTCCGAGCAGATCGAGGTGGTGCAGGCTGATATTGCCGACGATCTCCGCGAGGCAATGGCCGGGATCGAGGTCGCAGTATTCCTGGTTCACAGCATCGGCGAAGGCAACGACTGGGTCGCCCGCGAACGCGCCATCGCGGAGAACTTCCGACGGGCCGCCGAAGCGGCGGGTGTGCGCCGAATCGTGTACCTCGGCGGGCTCGGCGACGACCACAGCGAACTCAGTGTGCACCTCCGGAGCCGCCACGAGGTCGGCGTCGTGCTGGCCGCGGGCCCCGTCGAGACGGTTGAGCTTCGGGCCGCTGTCGTGATCGGCGCGGGTTCAGCGAGCTTCGAAATGCTGCGCTACCTCACCGAAGTCCTTCCGGTGATGGTCACGCCCAAGTGGGTAGGCACGCGGTGTCAACCGATCTCGATCCGCGACGTGCTTCGCTACCTTGTTTCGGTGATCGAAGCGCCGGGTGCGCTCGCCGGCGTGCTCGAAATCGGCGGACCCGATGTCGTTTCTTACGCCAAGATGATGGCGATCTACGCGCAAGAAGCGGGACTCAAGAAACGGCGCTTGATTCCCGTTCCTGTGCTCACCCCTCGACTGTCGTCGTTGTGGGTGGGACTCGTCACGCCGGTGCCGGCGCAGCTGGCGCGACCGCTGGTCGATTCGCTCGTGAACGCGGTGGTTGTCACCAACCATCGCGCCGAAAAACTCTTCCCGTTCGAGCGGTTTCCGCTCGCCGCGTCCATCCACCACGCCATAGGACGAACCGCCGTCGGTGACGTTCCTACAAAGTTCGACGATGCGTCCTCTCCGGTGTGGCAGTCCGCGGCGACCGACCCGAGCTGGACCGGCGGCACCGAGTTCACCGACGTGCGGACCATGGTGGTAGCTGCCGATCCGCATCACACCTGGCAAGCCGTGTGCCGAGTCGGCGGCGAACAAGGCTGGCACCGAGGCGAGTTCCTCTGGAAGCTGCGCGGGCTGGCCGATCAACTCGCGGGCGGACCGGGCCTGCGACGCGGCCGACGCCACCCGGACCGCCTTTCGGTGGGCGAGCCGGTCGACTTCTGGCGGGTCGAGGACCTCGAGACCGATCGCCTGCTCGTGCTGGTTGCCGAGATGCGACTCCCGGGAAAGGCCTGGCTGCAATGGACCGTCGAACCCGTGTCCGCGGGAACGCTGCTGGTCCAGACCGCTCGCTTTCGCCCGCGCGGGCTGTTCGGGCGCGCCTACTGGTATCTGGTCGCGCCGTTCCACGGGCTGGTGTTCCCGGGTCTCATCAAGGGAATCGCTCGTTCCGCGGTCGAGGAATGATGCGGGTCGTGGTGATCGGCGCCGGGATGGCGGGGCTCACTGCGGCGCGGCTGATCGGCGCTGGGGGACACGACGTCACGGTGCTCGACAAAGGCCGTCGCCCCGGGGGCCGCATGGCTACTCGGCAGCTCGACGGTGGCCCATCCGCAGACCACGGCGCGCAGTTCTTCACTGTTCGCACCGAGGAGTTCGCCGCCGTGGTCGCGGGGTGGCTCGCTGACGGCACGGTTCGCGAGTGGTGCCGCGGCTTTTCATCCGACGACGGCCATCCTCGATTCGCCGCCGCGCACGGCATGGCGGAGTTGGCCGCACGCATGTGTGTGGGTCTCGATGTCCGTGCTTCGGTGCACGTCGATTCGGTCCGTAGCGCCGGACGCCGTTGGATGGTGAGCTGGCCGGCAACGCCTCGGGGTCCGGGCGGCGCAATTGAGGCCGATATCGTCGTGCTGACTCCTCCGATTCCACAATCGGCTGCGTTGGTTGCCGGTGTGGTGGCGCTTCCCGAAGGGAATTACGAGCCGATGATCTCGTTGCTGGTCGCGCTCGACGACCGACCGGCAGTTTCGCACCCGGGAGGAATCCAGTTCGACGACGACCCGACTTGGTCGTGGATCGGCGACAACGTGGCCAAGGGCGTTTCTGCTCTTCCGGCTGTCACGCTGCACACCCGCGCCGACGTCGCGGTTGCTCGCTGGGACGAGGACGACGAGGTGCTGCGCGAGGATCTGTTGCTCGCGGCAGCACCGTGGCTCGGTGCCGCGACGATCATCGATGTGCACATGCATCGTTGGCGGTACGCGACCCCGGTCGGGTCGCATCCCGAACGGTGTTTGTCGAAAGCCGACGGCCGGTTGGTGTTCGCCGGTGACGCGTTCGGCGGTCCGCGCATCGAAGGCGCGTTCCTTTCGGGGCGAGCAGCCGCAGCCGCCGTGTTACATATGGGGGAAACGTCGTGAACGAAGCGTTTTCGTCGCGGACGGCCCGCTCAGTTCCACAATCGGTGTCCGCCGCGGGTCCGTTCTGCGAGGATGGGCTCGTGCCACGATCACCGGTGAGCGTCGAGATCCGATCGGGCCCTTGGGACCTCGCCGCTATCGAAAGTTTCCTCGATTCCGCAGTGATCCCCCTGCGGTTGGCGACCCAGGGTTCGTCGTGGCCGCTGGTGCAGTCGCTGTGGTTCCTCTTCGATGGGTCGGCCTTGTGGTGCTGCACGCAACGCGACTCGGTTGTCGCGAAGCGTCTGCGGAAAACGCCCCAATGTGGCTTCGAGATCGCAGCCGACGCTCCGCCCTATCGAGGCGTTCGAGGGAGGGGAATTGCTGCGCTCGATCCCGAGCCCGCAGCTGATCTGCTCGAGCGTCTCATCGCAAGGTATCTCGCTAGCCGTGATTCGTCGCTGGCCGCCTGGTTGCGGGCGAGGGTCGCCGACGAAGTCGCGATTCGGATCGACACGCTCGCGGTTACGTCGTGGGACTACTCGGCACGCATGAAGCGGCCCTCGACCGCCTGAGGCGAGCCGCTCTCCGGGTGCTTCGGATCGTGGCGAAGGATTCTGAATCCGTTCCGCGCCTGCGACCTGTCGACGAGCTTTGCCGTCGTATACATCGCACAACGCGTCCATCGCCGGTTCTGGCATTGCGGCCACGAATCACGCGATGGCCTTTGCCCCGCTTGGCGTTGCGGTCGACCACCGCTGAGCGACCCCGCCGGCCGTCTCGCGCCTCTCGCGGCTCGCTACAAAACGCGGAATTCCTCCCCGCTCTGGACAACATCTCACGTCAGTGCTGTAATTACACGGATGGTATTTCAGCCTCATCCCCGTGGCCCCCGCCGGTCCGGCTCATCGTGCGGCTCCCTCGCCGCATCGGTGCGCTGCGGCGGCGCGACGCGCACGGGCACGGCGAGTTCCGGCCTGGGGGCCTATTCATGCGAATCGCATTGAGCAACAGCGAAGATACTTCCTGGCAGGATCTGGCGAACTGCCTCGGTGTCGATCCCGACCTTTTCTTCCCCGAGCGTGGCGCGTCCACCCGCGAAGCCAAAGAGGTCTGTCGGGGCTGTGTCGTGCGCGAAGACTGCCTCGAGTACGCACTGCGCAACGGCGAGAAGTTCGGTATCTGGGGTGGCATGAGCGAGCGCGAACGCCGCCGCATCCGCCGCCAGCGCACCGTCGCCCGGGTCGCCGGTCTGCTCGAGCAGCCGTCCGCATCCGCCTGACGTTCCCACCCACCGGACAAGCGGGATCAACCGCGAGGTGGCGGAGGTGGGGATCGGCGAGCGGGCGACCGCAGTTGATCCTCAGCGGGTGGCGCTCAGCGCCAAGTCGCGACGACGCTTGAGGATGCGTCGGCGTTCGCGTTCGGAGCAACCGCCCCATACGCCGTGGTCGATGCGGCTCTCGAGTGCGTGCTCGAGGCACTGGTCCTTGACAGGACAGGTACCGCAGATACGGCGTGCCACTTCGACGCCGACACCGTCGCTCGGGAAGAACGTGGACGGGGGTGCGTCGGCGCAGTTTCCCTGTGCCATCCAGATTGTGTCCATGACAACCTCCGATTCGCCTCCTAGTACGTCCAGACCGGGCCGAAAGCTGCGCGAAAGTGCACCCGCCATCCGGTGAGGATTTGGTTCGGAAGGACCACGGGCCGGCAGCCGAGGCCACGGGAGCCCCCGGCCGCTACAATCGCCTGGCCCAGCCACTCGAGGAG
>Ga0209086_10004273_pt1 | contig 10614 bp, 17 predicted proteins | sample M_130207_XF_Meta_FD_187312 | JGI IMG/M metagenome (GOLD analysis project Ga0209086, IMG submission 187312) | Freshwater microbial communities from Lake Montjoie, Canada to study carbon cycling - M_130207_XF_MetaG (SPAdes) (version 2) | ecosystem: Environmental > Aquatic > Freshwater > Lake...
TCATATTCAATGGGCGTATCGGTGTTCGGCCCTGGTTGCCAGTTGTGGCAAAACTATTGGGTAGGCGGGCGCCTGCGCATCGATGACGATCCCGTCATGCGCGTCGCGTGCGCTACTGCTATCGCGCATCGTGACCGAAACGCGAATATCACCATCGATAAGGTGAAGCGCAAGCAAATTGTTGATCCCCTGGTAGCCGGCGTAATCGCCCTGCATTGTTGGGGCGGAACCACTCGCAGCGGATACGAAGACCTTATTTAGTGTTAGGGGCGAATTTGACCGCGCGCCCGCGTCAATACTGCCCGCGTGATTAGCAACGTACTCCGCCGCTGGCTGTTTGGAATGCCGTCCACTACGTGGATGCGCGGCACCATGAACGGCCGTCCCGTGGTCACTCCGGCGAACGCGCTGCAGTTCACGCCGGTCTATCGCGCGGTGACCATGATCGCCAGCGATATCGCGCGCGTCGATTTCGATACGACGTCCTCTCAAATCGATTCGCTGCTACGTTCGCCGTCCACGCTGATGACCGCGTTCGACTGGCGGCGCGCCATGACGATGAACGTACTGTTGTATGGCAACGCGTTCAGCGTGCTGAACCGCACGGGATTGGGTGAGGTTGTCGAGCTGATCATGCTCGACCCTGAAAAGGTGCAGTTGGTGACGCAAACGGCGACGCCGTTCTACCGAACCATGCAGTACGGGGATATCCAGCTATCTGAAATGTTCCACTTGCGCGCACCTTCGACCAATGGGCTGTGGGGAGATAGCCCGATTGGTATGTGCCGCACGTCCATCGAGTTGCTCGGGGCCACGGAATTGATGGCCCTGAAAGCGTACGAAAATGCAGGCAATCCGAAGGTTGCATTGGTTCACCCGGGCAAGCTGTCGGCCGAAGCGATGCAGGCTATCGAACGCGACTACATGGAAAAGCATTCGGGGTCGCTGAATAGCGGCCGCCCGTTGGTTGCTATGGATGGCCTGCGCATCGAACGCTTAAGCAGCACGCTCGACGATACCGGCATGGACTCCGCGCGACGGTTTAGCATCGGTGACGTCGCCCGTATCTATGGCGTACCGCCGCATTTGCTCGGCGAATCGTTGAACGATGCCCGCGGCGCACAAATGGAAGCGCAGGGGCGCGCGTACATCGACGGCTGTTTAATGTCATGGCTGCGCGCGTGGGATAGCCAAATAATTGCGAAGCTGGGCAACATCGGCGACGCAATCGCGTGGGACGTTGACGAGTGGATGCGTCCAGGCATTGCGGAACAATTCGCAGCGCTGCGTACCGGCGTCGAATCGGGCGTCATCACGCGCAACGAAGCTCGCGAAAAATTGGACTACGCTCCGCTTCCCGGCCTTGACAATCCAATCGTTGCAAAGAATATGGGTACCGGCGGCGGTTCAACCAATCTCGGCACCGATACCAGCGCGCAGGATGGCGGTACTCCAAATGATTTCTAGCCGAAGATTCAAGGCGACCGCTACAGATGGCCGCACGCTCGAAGGATACGCGAGCATTTACGGCGCCCCTTCCGGCACCATTCGCGAGATCGGTAGGACGTTCACCGAAACCATCCAGCGCGGCGCGTTCGACGCGTCGCTAGCGGCCGGTGGTGACGTCAAGCTGTATTTCCAACACGATCCATCCATGCCGCTGGCGCGCACGCAATCGGGAACGCTCACCCTTCGCAGCGATGAAAAGGGGCTGAAGTTCTCCGCGGAGCTTCCCGATACTACGCTCGGAAATGACGTGCGCACGATGCTGCAGCGCGGAGACCTAAGCGGCGAAATGTCGTTCGGTTTTGCCGTGCGCGCCGACGAATGGAATAAGGAAAAAACGTTTCGCGCGGTCACCCGCGCAGATTTGTACGAAGTGAGCATCGTTGTCGATGCCGCGTACCCGCAAACTAGTAGCAGCCTGCGCGATGCCGGCCGCGAAACCAACGCGCGCGTACTGACCCTACGCGCTAGGAGTCAAAATGTCACAGCACTTGATTGAGCGAAAGCAACTGTTGAAGGATATGCAGGAGCTGAATTCCCGCGCGGATTTCGGCACCCTGCAGCAAGAGCAGTACGACCGCATGGACGCGCGGTATGTTGAACTGGATGCCCTGATTCAAGGTGAGTCGCGCGCGGCCGCGCTGGCGTCACGCGTCGAATCTCTCGGCAAGCCTACGTTGCGCGCGCAGGCTGCAGCCACGACCGTCGGTAACCGCGTTGCCGATGGTGACGTTGCAAGCACGCCGGAGTATCGCGCTGCATTCGGTCGCGCGTTGAAGAGTGGAAACTTCCACGAACTGCGTACCCTCACCACCGGCACGTCAAACGCTCCGCTTCCTATCGATATGCAGCGCCGCATTTGGCAACTGCTGCAGAACGATATGCCCCTTCGCAGCATTGCGCGCGCGACCACTATCGGTAGTGACCAGCAAGTAACGGTGGAAACTGCAATTCCGACCGGCTACCTGGTGAACGAAATTGACTCAGGCGGCTCGATTAACGTTGTCACCGAATCCGATCCAACGTTTACCCGCAAGACCATCGGCGACTACGCGTACGCAGCGCGCACCCCGATTACCTATCAGGCGTACAACGACTACATCCAGGGCGGTACGTACCTTGCGGATAAGCTCGCAATGGCCGTCGGCCTGGCTGAAGAGCGCTATTTGATGACTGGCGACGCCAGCGCGGCCGCTTCCGGAAACCCCGCGCAGCCGTCCGGCGTCATCACTACCATCAAGGCCGCCGCGAATAAGTACACCATGACCGTCGGCACCACGCCTAGTGGTTGGGCCGGCATTGTTGGCGCGTCCGAAGCGATCATTGAAACCGCGCACCTGGTTTCACCGCAGTACCGTCGCGGCGCATCGTTCCGCTGGATGATGAGCGACACCGCCGCGAAGAATATTCGAATGCTGAAGGACACCGCCGGCCGCTATCTGTGGCAAGTGTCGGACAACGTCACCGAAGGAATCACCAACGGGCTGAGCGGCAACCTTTACGGGATTCCCGTCATCGTTTCGCAGTTCATGCCGACTACCACCGCGGCGGGTGACGTTGCCGCAGTTGTTGGCGATTTCTCCAACGTTGAAATCTACGACCGCGGGCCAATCGAGTCGAAGCTTGACGATATGACCGGCCTGCAAACCCTCACCTGGAAGCTGCAGGCGTGGAAGCGCAGCGACGTGGTGACCTACACCGGCGTTTCGGGCCTGCGTCCGTTCTCGTTCCTCGCATTCAAGTAATCCCCTGCGCGCAGCGCTAACGCGCTGCGCGCGGCTTATGTCGGTACCGCTTTCGACAATCAAATCAGCCCTGAAGATTGACTACGATACCGACGATATCGAGTTAGTCCGATGGCGCGAAGCAGCGCAAGACCTATGCGCGCGGGCTACTGGTTTGTCATTCGTCAAATCGGCGCAGGTGTTGTATCTGCCGTATTTCAAAGATTCGATGCTACCCGCGCAGCCGTTCGGCGCGCTGACGAGTGTTACGTACGCGAATTCGAATAACACCATTACGACGATGGCCGCTGCGGAATACTGGTTAGACCGCACGCAAGGCCCCGTTCCGATGATTCGGTTCCTTACGTCGCCAGGTATGTACCCGGGGACGGCCATCACCGTGAACTACTCCGCAGGCTACGACATGGTGCCGGCGGAAATCGTGCATTGCGTGATAGCGTTGGTAGGCGCCTGGTACAACAACCCCGAAGCATTCCAACCGATTGGACTCTCCGCGGTCCCTATGTCGGTGACCTACATCCTCGAAACAATGTCGGTGCGGAGTATGCTTCGATGATTAGCGCCGGCCAACTGCATTGGAACGCCACGCGTTTGATTGCAAGCGCGTCGCGCGATGCGTTGGGTATGCGTACCGATTCGTGGACCAACGGCATCACCTTCCCCGTTTCGATGCGCCAGGTGACCGCAGCCGAAACGCAGTACGCCGACGGAGTCGCCGTGCGTCGCAACTGCGAGGTACGCGCGCGCTGGCCTGCGTTGGTGGCCGCTGGCGTCACCGAAGTGGACCGCTTGCTAGTCGATGGCCGCACGTTGCGTATCACTTCCATCATTGACCTGGATGAAGCGCATCGCGTGGGCGTCATCCAATGCGAGCAGGTGAGCTAGTGGCGACGATTGAAACCGCTATCCGCGTAATGCTCACTACGCATATGGGAAATTCGACCGTAGCCGACGCGCGTATCACGCACGGCTACCGCCTGCAGAATTCCGTTTTGCCTGCGGTTACGTTCGTGGTCGATAGCACTACCTGCGTAACGGTCGATTGCCTGCTAAATCAATCCACCGTGACCGTCACCGGCGTAGCCGTTACGACGCTGGCCGCCAACAATCTTGGCGCCGACATTAACGCGGGATTTGTCGCCGGTACCTACGACTCAATCAAGATATACGCGCCCGTGCGGAACGCTACGACGCTGGACGCCCCCGAAGTTGGCGACGGCGACGAACAAACGCCCGCAACTATTACCCTTACCTTCGACGTTTATTGGAGCGTTTGATATGCCTGTCTACTCTACTACTGGTTGCAAAGTTGAATACACCGGTGCATCCGGGCTAGTCACGCTTCTCGGTTGGGCCGAAGGTACGTTGACGTTCACGATGGAGACGGTCGATGTAACCAAAGTAGGCGATACCGACCGCGCACTAACCTACGGAATTCGTAGCGGTGGATTTACGGGAACGATTATCTACGACCCTGCAAACCACAAATATTTGGAAGCGCGCGTGGCGAGCGGCGTCGCCGATGTTTGGAAATTTACGACTATTCCAAGTGGCGCGACGCCGCTTACTACGACCTATACGGTTACCTGCATGATTACCGATTTCGCTATCACTATCGCCAGCGCCGAAGTTGTGCGCGCCAACATGACCCTGAAATTTGTCGGCGGAGTTACGTACGTCGTATGATTGATATCGAATCCATCCTGCGACTTCGCCCCGTTCCTGCGACGTTCCTAGGCGCGCAATTCCTGGTAGCGCGGCCGACGCTGTTGGACCTCACCACCGCGGTAGAGCTGAACACCACCAGCACCGCGTGCGCGCGCCGGTGGTGCCTAGCGCGTCACCTGCGCAACCTGGACGGCACGCCAGTATTCGCAGACGCCGAAGCGGCGGACGGTTGCCCCGCGGCGCTGGCGCAAGTGGCTATTCCGTTTATCGAGGCGCTCTATAGCGAAGGCTCGGACTGACCAGGGAATCGCGCGCGCTGCTGCGCTATTCCCTGACTGGCCGCAATGCAGCACCGTGGGAACGTTCCACGCTTGAAATGATCATCGAAACCGGCTACCGGCCGACCTCTTACTACGCAGGCTTCCTTGAGTCAATTAAGCGCAGCCATTACGGTGAGCCTGGATAAAAAATCCCTCGAAGAGGTGACGGACGCGCTACGCGAATTCTCTGCGGAACTGCAGGACCGCATAGCGAAAAGCGCGCTACGCCAGTTTGCCAAGTTCCAAATGGCGGGAATACGCGCCGGCAACGCGGGCAATCTCAACCCGAAGCACCTGGCGTATCGTGTGAAAATGTGGCCGTCCGGCATTGCGTGGTTGGGCGTTGGGTACCGGCAACCGCCTGGATTCCTGAACATTGCCGGCACGGGTAGCGCGCGACGCGTTGCGTATGACGCAATGGGCGTTGGATGGCGTTCCCACTTCACCGAACTTGGCTACCACACGTGGGGCGGCGGATTGCAGCGACCGCCAGGGCGCAAGGGCAAGGGATGGAAAAAGGGGCTGTACCACCGCGGGCGCGGAGTTGCACACCGCGGCACGTTGTCGAGCGTCATCACCGCGCAAGCGACGTCCCCGATGCTGTTGCCATTTCTTCGCCGTGAACTTGCGTTCATGGCCGCTAAATCATTCACCGGCAAGGGCGCGAAGCGTCAGAAAATCGGCGCGTTTACGGGGTCCGCATGAAACTACCAACGCTGAACATTGACGTAGCCGTCAACACCGGCAATCTCAAAAAGCAAATCAACGACGCCAACAAAACGTTGGGCGGTTTGGCGCAACGCGGCGCCAGCGCTACCGGCGGATTTGGCGGCAAGCTCGCAGGATTGGGCGGCGGAATGGGAACGGGCCTCGGCCAGTTTGCTATTGCCGGTTCCCTCATTGCCGCGGAGATTGCGGCGCCGTTCAAGATTTCGGCAATGGTGCTAGATTCAATGTCAGCATCGGCCGACGAAGCGCGCAAGTCACTTACCGACCTGGCCGCGGGCAAGAACACGTACGGCCAAACGGGCGTAGGCGGCGGATTGGGCGCCCGCCTGGCGGCGCGCAGCACCGACCTACAGGGTTCGGGCGCGGGTAAAGGATGGATGGATGCGTTTTGGGGCGGCGCCGCCAACGAATTTGGGCAAACGGGCGGCATCATCGGCGACATCCTTGACGGCGCGGAATCCGTAGCGCTCACCGGTAAAGGATTGATGGCCGCGTTGGGCGCGTTCTTTGGCAACAAAGAGGGCCACGAAATCGCGCGTGCTTACGATATGGGAAGCTCTTCTACTGTCGCGCAGCAGCAGTCCTACATGACGTCGCAGGAGCTCAACCAAATGGGTAAAACAATGGACGCACTCGCACGGCAACAAAGGGCGGCCAATACATGACGTGGTCGATTTCCACAACTAACTTCCAAGCGTCGCGGTTGTCCGTATCCGTTTCGGAAGGTGCAATCGACGGGCAAAGCCGAATCACCGAACGATGGTTCGTGCAGCGAAAACCAGCGGGTTCGCCGGCCGTCTATGTTCCATTTGTGCTTCCGTACGATATCGACGCGTTTCGCGCGGATTTCGTATCGCCCGCAATATCGCCATGCCCCAACATCGGTACCCCATACCCCGATGGTCCCGGTTCCACCGCGGAGAAATGGCAGCCCTACGCGCTGTTGCGGTCTGCGAATTGGGAACACGCGAGCGGCGGCGCGACGTTTACGCTTGAATATACGACGAGGTACTTTTGGACTGCGGTTGCAAAGGGCATGGCACCGACCGAAGAATTGATAGTAAACGCCACAACCCAAACCGCAGGCGCGTTTTTGCACGCGTCGGTGACGCCGACCATCCGTACGCGATCTATGCAGCAGCTGCGGGATAATCCGGGCATGACTGCGCCGAACGCGTCCAACAACAAATCTACGCTCGATATCGACGGTGACCCTAAGCGCAAATCCGTTGACGTCCGGCAAGTGGCGCTGCGCCTGCGCCTGGTGATTGACTGTGAATCTTCGGGCATCGACGAATTGACGGGCATCATTCAAGCGTACGTAGGCAAGAAAAACTCGGCGCTATTCCTAGGCTACGGCGCCGGCCAACTGGTTTGCGATGGTGGAAGCATTTCCAATTTGGAATATGAGATGTACGAAATCGTAATGGACTACCTTTGGGACGAGTATTACCACCATTCGCAGGTACCCGAAGTTGGCGCAGACGGCCGCGCATTGATGATCGGAACGGACTACGCCGACGTGCGATGGACGCGCGAAGTACGCTCGGGCGTAGACTTCAATGAAATTTGGCCGCTTGCGCCGCTCGGGCAGAGTTACAAGTATCAGGCGTTCAAGGGGGTTTGGTACTAGTGGCGAAGTCTGCGCTAGTGTCCGCGCGCGCTGCTGATATTCAGCGCGCTGCTACTTCGCACGATGCGCCGGAGCTTATCAATGGATGCCTGGCGCGCATCACCGGCGCTACCGTCATTACTAGCGCTAGCAGCGTCTACCGGTGGCTATACACGTGGACGGAAGCCACCATTGGCGCCGCCCCTAGCTACACGCCCGCGGTCAAATCGGGCGGTATCACCGGCAACGCGGTTTCGGTTTCCGAAACGGGTAACACGCTCACCACCGTGGCGTACGGCATCCTTATTTCGCATTTACCCGGGGGATTCCTCCCCGTGCGAATTCCTAACGATACTGCGGTTTGGGTCGTACCGAATAGGTGTTCGGATGGCACCCTATTGTGGCTGATCATCAACACGCAGGCCATCGACGGAACTTGCCCAAATGGCTAACTACGATCTACAAATAACGCAGGGCGCTACCTACGCGTTTGACTTGCAAATCGACGGCGTTGACCTCACCGGGTTTGCGGCGCGATTTGTCGCGCGCTACGGGTACACGTCCACGCCAGCGCTGTTGGATTTGTCGGTAGGTAGCGGCCTCACCATCACGTACGACTCGGCGACGGGCGGGCATACGCATATCGTTTTGTCGATTTCGGCGACTGCTACCGCGGCGCTGGTAGCGGATACGCACGGCGTGTACGACCTGCAGTATTCGCAATCGGGCGTAGTCACAAACACCCTTGCGGGTTCCTATTACGTGCTTCCGCAGGTACTGCGGTAATGGCCGATCTAACGATTTCTCCGCAGGTTACTACGCTAGCAATTACGCCGGCGGTAACCGATTTGACCATCGAATCGGGTACTACGTTCGTGGGCCTTGCCGGTTTGGTCTACGCGGAATCTTGGGCTACCACCGACCGCGTGCTAACCGGTTTGAATACGTGGTACGACCTGGCGAGCATCACCCTATCTACGGGCGTTTGGTTTGTGTCGGCGACGGCTACCGGCTATAGCGCCAGCGCTGCGCCCAACGTCACGATGCGCATCGTCAACAGCTCGACCGTTACGCAGGCATCGACCGAAGGAACGGTATCGAAGGGCGGCGCGGCCGTATCTCTGTCCTGCGCCGCGTTCGTCACCGTGCTGGCGGCTACCGAAGTAATCAAAATGCAGGCCGCCGGATCTATCGGCGCCGCCGCGACCGTGAAATACCTTACACCGAATCAGGCACAGACCAACGCTACCGGCGTGGTCGCAATAAGGGTTGGATAAATGCCCGTTACCTATTTCAAAAACCTAACTACTGCCGCAACCACTACTGCTTTTACGCAGTTAAGCACCGTAAAATTCGGCCCTGCGAATCTGTGCATTTCAAGCGCGGCGAATATCGTCATCCGAACAAAAGTCGACGGCGCCGACGGTTTCGAAGTGACTTTGATTACGGGGAAAAATATGGAACTTACGCAGCACGATCCCTTCAATATTTGGATTGCGCCGGCGATTGCCGCCGCGGCAAGCGTCCAAGCTTGGGCGTCTGCATAATGTCCGTTGAAGTATTTGCCGCCGCGATGGCCGTAGTAGGCACTATCGTTACTACTACCGTTTTGGTGCTTGGCAAACTCACTAGCGTGGAAATCAGTATTGCCCGCCTGCAAGTATCTATGTCGCAATTCGAGGCGCGAATTAAAGCGCTTGAAAAATGGAGGGACGTATGACGAACCGAAATACCACCGTTTGCGGCCTTGCCGCAATTGTGATTGCGGCCGGCGCCGCAGCTTCCGCCATGTTCGACGGTGACCCGTTGACCGTGCCCAATTGGGCGGCGGTTGTTTCCGCGGTCATGGCCGGCGTGGGCCTTATCTTCGCGAAGGATGCGGGCAAGGCAAATGCTTGAACGCTTTGCCGCCGCGCTGGCGCTCGCGTTATGCGAGTGGTTGGACAAGCGACGCAACGCGACGGACGGCACGGGCGGCGATACGGGTAGCCGCCGCGCTGGCGCTCGGCTGCGCGAGTGGTTGCAATCGAACGGTCCTGGTAAGTGACGGCGCGCCCGTGCGCATTGGTCCAGGCGCGCGCGCGCGCGTCTATGCAATGGTCGATGGTTCTTGGGTATTGGGTACCGATTCCGAAGCCCTGCCCGAAGGTTGGTACCTGGTCAGTCCTAGGTTTGTTGAACCATGATTCCGATGGACTGCTGTTGCGTGCCGAATGACTGCGAGGTGTGGCCCACGTGCCGCGCGACCGGGACGCCGTGCGACGCATCGCTACCGTTTGTCACACCGGGATACGTCACTATCGGGCAACCCGTAGGCCCGCTCAAATTCGACGGCCCGTACTGGCCTGCATGGCATAATTCGGTTTGCGCCGTCGGTAGTAGCGGCGCGCAGATTTCAATTAAGGTAAGCGCGTACCGGCGCACGGTCGTGCAGGAATCTTTCGGCTCGCCCGTTTGTACGACGCTACCGACGCCTGGCGGCGCGGCTGACTGTTTCCCTACTACCGTCGCCAGCGGCGGCACGCAATGCGGGCGCACGGTCTACGTAGACGCGTTCACGTGGAACGCCAGCGGCGCGGTAGCGCTCGCAGGCGGGTCGAAGGATCAAGGGCCTTGCGTCCATACCCATTCGACCACCGGGGAGAAATACCCTGGCGTGCCGCCCGGTCCGTACCCGTTCGCGTTGACCGATTGCACGCGTAGCGGCGCCACGCCGAACGCGGTGGTAGCGTCCAGTACCGATCCAGCGTGGTGGCCTGGCGAGAACCGCAGGATCGTCCCTAGGTTCCGCGGGAATCTCGCAGTAGCGTCCACCGCAACGCCGTCGAACACGTTCCCGCAGGTTGCCGCCGCCGGCACGGTTTCGACTGTGGTGCGATGCACGTCCACTAGTTCATCGACGCAAATCACCTGCGTCGATATGCCGATTACTATTGTGCCGGGCCATCAAACCGTAATCACCACCGACGATATTAATCGTTGCGGAACGTCGAATCCGTGCGAAGCAGGCACGCCGACTAGCCCGTACCAATGC
>Ga0209086_10004275_pt1 | contig 10613 bp, 3 predicted proteins | sample M_130207_XF_Meta_FD_187312 | JGI IMG/M metagenome (GOLD analysis project Ga0209086, IMG submission 187312) | Freshwater microbial communities from Lake Montjoie, Canada to study carbon cycling - M_130207_XF_MetaG (SPAdes) (version 2) | ecosystem: Environmental > Aquatic > Freshwater > Lake...
GCATGTCCAGACCGAGTCAATCCTATCCGTCCTGGCCGGCGGCATCGCCTTTGAGACCCCGCAGGAGGATTCCCCCCGGCCCCCGGCCGCGACGGACGCTTCCTTCAATCTGTTCAATAACCGGGCCGAAGCTTTCCGCCCGCCCCCCTGCAATCCGCACGAGTTCGTCCTCGTCTTCAAGCAGTCCGTCCGCGGGCTCACGCTGGGCGCCCCGGTGGAATTGGGCGGAGTCGCCATCGGCGAGGTCACCAAAATCAGCCCCCAAATCGATGCCAGCTCCATGGAGTTTACCGTCCCGGTCACGGTTTGCGTGGATCCCATGAGATACGGAGTGGGATTTTTGAACCTGCCGCCGCCCTCGTCCAATAGTGTCCCGCACCAGCAAATGATAGACGCCCTGGTGGAGCGCGGATTGCGCGGTCAGCTGAAGACAGGCAGCCTGATCAGCGGGTCGCTCTATGTGGCCGTGGATTTTCATCCTGAGGCGCCGCCGGTTTCTCTGGACTGGTCGCAAAATCCGGTGCGTTTGCCGACCCTGCCCAGCCAGATCGAGACGCTCGAAGCGAGTGCCAACCGGCTCATTGCCTCCATGGACACGACCCTGAGCAGCGTGCGGGGCACCCTGACCAACGCCGATCTGGTGCTGGGCCAAGCCGGGAACCTGATCGCGCCGGATTCTCCCCTCAATGCCGGCTTGAACCATTTGCTGCAGCAGGGCGGCGGCGCGGCGCGGTCCCTGCGCATTCTGGCCGACTACCTGGAACAGCATCCCGAGGCGCTCCTGCGCGGCAAACCCGGTCAGGCAAAACCATGAAACATCCCGTCTCTTTTTTCCTTTTTTTGTTCCTCCTGGCGCTTGCTGCCGGTTGCGCATCGGCCCCCGCCCAGTTCTACACGCTCACTGTCACCGCGCAGGATCAGGCCCCCGTCGCGGCGCCCAACGCGGCGCCCTATGCAGTGGCGATCGGCCCGGTCTCCATTCCGGCGACGGTGGACCGTCCCCAGTTCACTGTGCGGATGGGGCCGAACCGGGTGGCCATTGATGAATTCAATCGCTGGGCGGAACCGCTGGGCGAGGGCATCGCCCGGGTGATTGCCGGCGATCTGGCGGTGCTACTGGGAACGCCGCAGGTGGCGTCGACGCTGGAAACATTGCATCCCGATTACCGGATCACCGTGGGCATCGAGCGGTTTGAATCCGGGCCGGGCCGGTCGGTGCTCATCGAGGCGGTGTGGAGAATTGGAAGACCGGGCGGGGCAGCACCTCTTTCCGGGCGCACTCTTGCCATCGAGCCTGCGCCGGGCGCTGGATTTGAGGGATTGGCGGCGGCGCACAGTGCCGCCCTGCTCAAGGTGAGCCTCGAGATGGCGGTAGCCATCCGGGCGGAAGCCGCGACGCCCTAGATGGATACTTCATCCGCTGAATCTGATAAAAGCTTTGGCAAGCCAGCGGAAGGCGGAGCGGATTTTCAGGATGGATTGTCTTGGAGCTTGAATCTTCAGGGGTGCCCCCGTAAGCTATGGACTGCTCTGGCGGCGCATTCGTCTATCGGCTAGGACGTGGCCTTCTCAAGGCTGAAAGACGGGTTCGATTCCCGTATGCGCTACCACCCTTCGCTTGGACCAATAGAATCAATCACTTCGTGATTTGTTGGACCTCCAAAACAGACGGGTCATAACAAAACGATTCATGTCGCCTAGGTCGCCGAGCCTTATTGTTATCTTGGGCTGGGATATTCCCCCATCGCCCGCGCCGCGGCTGTTTCTGAATTCGATTTTATTTTGCCGGGGAGCGATCCCCTGAATGCGCGCTTCGAATGCGAGGCATTAAAATATCTTTCAGCATCTTCAGGCAGTCCTCGCGGTAATACGGCAGAACGAGGCTCACATAAATAACCCGCAGGGATGCCAGGAAATAGCGGTTGTTATGAAAAAAGGCGCGCTCGTGGTCGGGCTTGTCGGCGAAATAATGCTTTTCAAAACTTTTCCAAATCTCCGGGCCTTTCTCGTTGGGAATTTTGGTTGCTTTAAAGGTCAATGCCAGTTCCTCGACGCCATACAGGGTGTAGACGATTCCGATATCAAACAGATAGCTGCCTATGGAAAAATCGCCCATGTCAATGAGGGTCGGCTTGCCGTCCTGAATCATGATGTTGCTGGAGTGCAGATCGAAATGAACACAGGTCTCTGCGTTCTCTCCGGTTAAATCAGCCTCACCTGTTCGCTTTAATTTGTGAAATTCGTGTCTGGATTTTTTTGATGGGTTTTCTGTCTGCCGCCTTTGGCTGCCAGGTAAACCTCGGGCATAGGTGAGTTTCGGGGTTTCTGGTTTTCTTCCCTTAAAAAATCCAGTGATCCTCCGTTCCAGTTGAACCAATTCAACCGGAAGACATGCTGCTCTCTTATTTTGTGAATAAGTATTTTTTGAAATTTTAAAAAATGCGGCTAGGTTCGTTTCAGTTTTCGGCCGGGAACGTTTTTTTTGGAATCGCCCGGCCGGAGGATTCAAGGGGAGTTGTTAGCCGATCAATCACGTGGGAAAATCCATCTCCATCCACCGGGCGGCAGGGAATGTTTCAACCATTTTTTTCACGGCGGCGCCTTGTCCGCTGCCGGCCGGATCCGCCGGCGCTCCCATCCCGATCTGCCTCCGCTTTCTTCACTCGATTGGGGTCCAACCGGCGGTCCTGGTTTTGATGGCGTGGATTCTTGTTTTGCGGGCGGGCGACGGTTTGGGTCAGGGGTATGACTTGACTGATTTGGGCGCGCTTGCCGGGCCGGATTCCTATGCGCAGGGCATCAACAGTGAGGGGCATGTGGTGGGCTACCGGGACACCTCCAAAGGCGCGCGGGCGTTTCTTTATCAGGGTGGGACTTTGATGAATTTGGGATGGGGGGGAGCCAGGGCCGCCAATAGTTATGCCTGGAGCATCAATCCGTCCGGCCAGGTGGCGGGTTTTTCGGAGACCGCCCAAGGAGTGCGGGCATTTTTATACCGGAATGGAACCCTGACCCGTCTCGGCGCGGGGAGCGGTGGGGAGAGTTATGCGTTTGGGATCAACCGGTCCGGCCAGGTGGTCGGATGCCTCAGCACGCCCGGTGGGTTGCGCGCGTTTTTGTATGACGCCGGTGATCTCCTTCAGATTGGCACACTGGGTGGCACCAACAGCATCGCCTTCAGTGTGAACAGTGCTTCCCAAGTTGTCGGCTCATCCTTGACCACGAACGCCGTGGTGCATGCGTTTGTATGGGAGAAGGGGTGGATGACCGATCTCAATCAGCTTCAGAAAAGCGGCTGGGAATTAACCGGGGCCAGCGGTATCAACGATCTAGGAAACATTGCGGGCTGGGCCACCATGGATCATCAGGCTCACGCCTATCTCTTTTATAACGGCGGTGCCGTCACGGATTTGGGGACGTTACCCGGCGGAACGAACAGCTTCGCCCTGGCCTTGAACAACTCCAATCAGGTCGTGGGGACATCGTCCGCCGGGAATGGAAACCATGCGGTGGTCTGGCAAGTCGGGGCTCTCCATGACCTGAATGCGCTGATCGCGGTCCCTGGCTGGGTGTTGCGGGAGGCCACTGGCATCAATGACCCCGGTCAGATTGTCGGCTGGGGGACGATCCAGGGAGAGGTGCATGCCTGGCTGCTGACACCCATGGCTTCCCCGTCCGGATTGGCCCGTTCCCTGATCACGCCCGGGTCTTCCCTTGCCGTGCCGGACCCCGCGCCGATGCTCGCGGGTTCACTGTCCGTCGCCCTCACCGCGCCGGTCAGTGGCGCCTCATTCTCAGCACCCACCAACCTTCTCCTGACTGCCGCCGTCACGGCTGGCGGCGGGACTGTCACACAGGTCGTTTTTTTCGCCGGACCCAAAATTCTCGGGGTCAAAACAGCGAGCCCGTACAGCCTGAATTGGAGCAATGCTGCCCCGGGGGTTCATGCCCTGTCCGCAGTGGCGATGGATACGGTTGCCCAGAGGGCGACCTCCGGCGTTGTCACGGTCAGCATTGCCACCAACTGCCTCCCGCTGGCGGACGCCTATGTCCGCGATGGCAGTTCAGTCAAAGTCAATTTTGGGACGACCAAGGTGATGGACTGTCTGACGACGACGACCAATGGGAATAACCGCGACATTTATTTCAAGTTTGATCTGGGCGGCCTCGGCAATGTGGGCAGTGCGCAATTGAAGGTGTTTGCAGGATTGAGCGCGGCAGGTGCCGTCAATAACACAGCCTATTCCGTGGCGGACACGGTGTGGACGGAGACCGGATTGACGTGGAGCAACAAGCCGGTCCGGGTCTCCGCTTTGACGACCAATCGGGTGTCGGGCACAAACTGGGTGTGGTATGACGTTGGGAGCTATGTGCAATCTCAGCTGGCAGCCGGAACCCGAGTCGTCAGTCTGGCCCTCCACGATTCGGAGAATGCGGGCGCCCTTTTGAGCGTCAATTCCCGGGAGAATACCGCCAACCGGCCTGTATTGGTGGTTGTCCCCGCCCTAGGCGTGACTCTCGTCAGTCCGGCGGACCATTCCGTGGTTCGTCCCGGTACCGACGTTATTTTGGACGCCCGGGTTTCATCCGCGGGCGATACCCCGGTTCAGGTCCGGTTTTATGACGGGACCAACAGCCTGGGTGAGGTGGATGCTCCTCCCTACACCTTGATGTGGAGCAAGGTGGCTTGCGGCGTTCATGCGCTGACCGCCCGGGCCACTGCCGATTTCAGTTTGCCGGCCACTTCCCGGGTGGCGACGGTGTCCGCGGCAGAAATCCTCATGATGTCCCCCGCCAATAGTGGGGTTATGACCGCGCCCGCCAACGTGTCCCTCCAAGCGTCCGTGACTGATGTCTTGCCAGTGGTTCAGGTTCAATTCTTTCAGGGCACCAACAGCCTGGGGCGCCTGACCGCTCCGCCCTACAACTTGGTTTGGACCAACGTGGTCGATGGCGTTTATGCGCTCACGGCGCGCGCTTGGGATACCGGCGGATGGGTTTTTAACTCAGTCGCCGTCAACGTCATTGTGGACACCAACTCCGCCGCGAGTGATCGGGACGGGGATAAGGTGAGCGACCTGGTGGAATCCCTGGCGGGTCGCAATCCGCTGGTGAAAGGGGCGGTTGCGGACGCGAATCAATCCATCGCCCTCCAGACCTACACGCCCTGGCATTGAAAGTCTGTGGTCCGCGACGGAAGTGCTGCAATTTTTATGAGCTATCAAAACTACGGTCAGGCACTGCCTCTTAAACTTCGCAGTCAGGGGGCGTGCCGGGTCGGTCGTTCGCTGGTGGCGGGTCTGGTCAGCCTGGCTCTTTATTTCCAAGGGGTGACCGCGATGGCGGTTCCGGTCGGGTTAAGTTTCCAAATCGCCACGTCGGCGACTTTTAGTGGTCCGGGAACCGATTGGAATTTTTCCATTGCCGGGCATTCCTGGTCTGGAATTTACCTCTGGGCATGTGGCTATGATATGTACTCCTCCATTTCTGCTACGGTGGATTTATCGCCAGACCAGGTCTATGCGGGGTCTGTCACCGCTGGGTCGGACGTTTGTGTGACGCGGGTTAATCTGTTTCCGCCGAACTGTTATGATGTTTATGTGGAGGGGAAGAAAGTCAATTGGACTCCCCAATGGCAGCAGGGTTATGTCTATGGCTACACCCAATCCCCCGATCCCAGTGATCCCCGGTATAATAGAAAAGATTTCGCGTTTCAGATCGGCATCTCCCCCAATGCGAACGCGCTGCCCCTGGCGGTCTGGTCCGTGAAAAATGCCGCAGGCGAGGTCACTTCCACGGCGCCTGGAAAAGGGCATTACTCCATGGCGAACGACGGCGTCTCGACCGCAATGGCAACGATCCTCAACACCAGCGAGCCGGTCACTTTTTCACTGGTAGGAAATCCGCTGGGCGGATGCACGCTGGTTAATAACGGAGCAGGGGCGGTTTTTACGGCGGGCACGAATGAGGGGACAGTGGAGATTATCGCTCAGACCACCGACACCAATCCCTGCCTGATCACCCATTACTGGTTCGACCTGGGCGGGAGTTGTTCCGGCTGTCCCGGGGGTGCCGAGGGATCCTGCAACGTCGTTCAGAATAACAGCGTGAACCTGCGGTTTGATCTGGGGCCGTCGCGACAGGGTCTCCAGAACGCTTTTCTCGAGGTCGAGTCCGAGTTTCCCGCGGCCAACCTGGGCTCGCCCCAATCCCTCCACTGCCGCTTCGTCCGTCCCGACCTGCTCGTGCTCACCAATGCCGATGGGGTGCTGCGACAGGTCCGCTCTCTGGATCGATTGGTGGACATCACCTCTAATTCTCCCGCGAGCTATCTGCTGGCATTCTATGGCAACTCCCAGGTCGGTGGCATCTCGGTTGTCAGCGGCTTGTATTCGTTCACCAATAGCCCGTTTGAAACCGTGCTGGTGGAGTTGGTCGGCGGCAATCCGAATCACGTCCGGGTCAGCAACGGCAATGACGCTGCGCCGGCAGATTATTATTGGGAGACCAACGGCTGGACGCTGGTGACCGGCGAGGGATTGCGCCGGGACACCCTGATCACGACCCGGCAGGGTGCGTTGGTGACAAAAACAAGAACCCTCCGGGGTGTTGGGGGCGGGGTAGATCACCAGAGCACGGAGGTCTGGCAGGATTTCTCATATGGCTCCCGCCGGGTGGAGGCGACTGAGGGCACCGGCCCATCCGCGAGGACAGACTATTATTCCTACACGCCGGAAGGGAGTTTGCAGCAGGTGATTCATGGGGAGGGTGCCTGGGATATCTACACCTACGATTCGATGGCCCGTCAGGTGGGACATTATCGTCCATTCCTGAACTCAGGTCCGACCACCAATCTGGCCCTGTGCCGTTTCACCGCCAGCTCTTATGACATCGGTGAGGTTTCCGGTTCCGGCGATGACGGCAGTCTGGAACCCTACACGCCGCGCCGGGTAATCGACTACGCGCTGGGCAACGAGGTCGGCCGCAGTTATACCGTCGTCAAATCGGGCGAACGGCTTGAGTTCCAATGTGCCAATCCCGGGGCTGTCTGGAACGATCCCAGCAACCGGGTCACCGTCACTTATTCCTTCACCGATGCGCTGCATTATGGCAAACCCCAGCGGATTCTGTACCCGGACGGCACCCTGCAGGTTTTTGCGTATGACGCCGGAATCCCCGTGCCATCTCCGGGAACCGGTGCTGTCTGTGACCGGGTGACGGTCTGGACGGGGGCGCCGGATCCCTTGAGGAGCCAGGTGGTGGACGGAACCAAGGCTGAAACCTGGACCGATGCCCTTCAGAACCGGGTTTTATTTCGCGTAACCGATCTGGCCTCGCAGGCGGTGATTGAGCAGGAATATTCTTTGTATGATGAGCGTGGTCGATTGATGACCTTGGTTTATCCCGACGGCACTTCGTCGCAACAGACGTTTGATTGCTGCCGACTGGAATCCCAGACCGGCCCGGACGGCACCCGGACAAGCTTCGGCTACGATGCCCTTCATCGCCGGACGCAGACCCTTCAAAACGGCGTGACCTGGTCCAATAGTCTCAATGCCAGCAGCGATATTTTAGGCGTGGTGCGTTACGGCGCGGACGGTTCGGCGGTCACCCTTCAACAAGACGCCTACGACGATGGGGGGCAGTTGATCCGCTCGACGGATGGCGTGGGTAACAGCACCAGTTATAGCAACTACCTGACGGGAACCGGTCAGCGCCTCAGGACCGTCACCTACCCGGATTTAAGCACCCGCCTCGAAGCTTATGCCGTGGAGGGTTCGCTCTTGAAAGTCAGCGGCTCGGCGGTTCTGCCGGTGCGCTACGATTACGGCGTGGTGTCCGATGGCGGCATCCCGCGCCTGTGCCGCAAGGAAATCCGGCTGGATGCCAACGGCGGCGAGACCCCCGAGTGGGCCCAATCCTACACCGACATGCTGGGGAGGATCTATAAGCGGGTTTATGCCAGCGCCACCGGCGCGCCCTCGCACCAGTCCTTCTATAACCCGAGCGGACAATGTATCCGCCAGGTTGATCCCGACGGCGTCACCACCTTGTATCAGTATAATTCCCGGGGCGACGTCGCCTATGCGGCCTTGGACATGAACGGCAACGGGGTCATTGATTTCGGCGGGTCGGACCGCATCCTCGGAACCCTAGCCGACGTGGTGTCCAACGGCACCAATGGCTTCGCACACCGCCTGCGCACCTTTGCCTGGGCGACAAACGGCAGCACCGCCTCCAATCTCCTGACCACCGCTCTGACCAGTGTGGACGGATTGCAGAGCTGGAGAATCCTTTGGAACAACGGCGTGGGCGTGACGAATTATTCGCGGATCGATTATGCCCCGGCCCTGGGCCAGGCGCAACTGACCCGGATTGCGCCGGATGGCTCCACCAGCATCCGCCTGAGCGAGTTTGGCCGGCTGATTTCCGAAGTCAGCGCGGATGCGTTCCGATCGCCCATGGTTTCCCAGCTCTATGGTTATGACGCGCAGGGACGTCCCAATGCCATGACCGATGCGCGTAATGGCACCACCACCCTTTATTATGACGATGCCGATCAGATCGTTGGAATGCTGACGCCGTCGCCGGACGGCTTGCAGTTGGGGCAGCGGACCACGCATATTCTGGATTCCATGGGGCGGGTGATCCAGGCCCAGTTGCCCGACCTCACCCGTGTGTTCTATGACTTCGCCACCAACGGCTTGCTGCTGGGCACGCATGGTTCCCGGACGTATCCCGTCCGGTATAGTTATGATGTTGCCGGCCGGCTCCAGACCATGACCACCTGGACCAACTTTGCCGCCAGCGCGGGCGCGGCGGTGACCACTTGGCGCTATGACGGGTACCGCGGCTTTCTCACCAACCAGACCCATGCCGATGGACGGGGCACCAGCTATCGCTACACGGCCGCCGGGCGGATGAGCGCGCGTCTCGGAGCGCGCGGCATTACCACGGCCTATGCCTATGACAATGCCGGGGCGGTGGGTGCGGTGAGTTACTCGGACACCACCCCAGGGTTGGCCTGCGGCTTTGACCGGTTGGGGCGGCAGACGTCCGTGACGAATGGCACCATGGTGTGCGCCTGGACTTACAATGCGGCCGGGAAACCGTTAACCGGATCCTTCGCCGGCGGCCCGTTGAATGGTCTCAGTCTGACGAACGGATATGACCCCCTGCTGCGGCGGACCCGGCTGTCGCTCACTCCACCGGCCTCGAACCTCGGCGTCACCACCTACGCCTACGACACCGCCTCGCGTCTGCAAGCGGTCGGGGACGGGACCAATGCGGTGCTGTATTCTTACCTGACCAACTCTCCCCGGTGGGACCATCTGGTTTTTCAGCGCTCGGCGCAGACCGTGATGACGACGACCCGGGAGAACGATGCCCTGAATCGGCTGACGGGGATTCAATCCAGCGGGGGAGGCGTGCCAGCAGCCTCCTTTCATTACCTCTACAATGCGGCGGACCAGCGCACGACCGTGTTGAAGGGCGATCAAAGCGCTTGGAAATATCAGTACGATGCGCTGGGCCAGATCACTTCCGGCAGAAACTATTGGGCAGACGCCACGCCCGTGGCCGGGCAACAGTTCACCTATGATTTTGATGACATCGGGAATCGGAAGTTCACCGCCAGCGGTGGGGATGCTGCCGGAGCCACTCTACGCACGGCCGGTTATACCGCCAATCCACTCAACCAATACACCCGCCGGGATGTGCCGGGTTATGCGAGCATCCTGGGCACGGCGAATCCGGATGCAACGGTGACGGTGAACCTGCAGCGGGCAATCCGGCAAGGGAACTATTTCCGGGGTGAACTGGCCGTCAGCAACACCGGCGCCCCGCAGTGGCTGGCCCTGACCAATCTGGCCGTGCTGAACAACGGCACGAACGCCGACATCGTGTCCACCAACATCGGCGCCCTCTTTGTTGCTCAAACGCCGGAATCGTTCAGTTACGATGCCGACGGGAACCAGACCAGCGACGGCCGATTCGCATATGCCTGGGATGCGGAGAGCCGGCTGGCAAGCGTTACCAGTCTGACGAACGCCCCCGCGGCATCGAGGGTGAAGCTGGAGTTTGCCTACGATTGCTTGGGTCGCAGAATTCAAAAGATTGTTTCAACGAATAACGGCACGGTTTACAAGCCGCAATCCACGAACCGGTTCGCCTACGACGGTTGGAACCTAGTGGCAGTGCTCAATCAAACCAATGGCGTGATGACCAGTTTCAGGTGGGGCACCGATCTCAGTGGCACCCTTCAGGGGGCGGGCGGCGTGGGCGGGGCGGTCTCCATGACAATCAAAGCGGGAACCAATGCCGGGACGTATTATTATGCCTATGACGGGAGCGGCAATGTGGTGGCCCTGGTGAACGCGGCGACCGGAGCTATCTCGGCGCTGTACGAGTACGATCCGTTTGGCGGGGTCCTGCGCGCCACTGGTCCCGTGGCGAAAATAAATCCCTTCAGGTTTTCAACCAAATACCAGGATGACGAGACGGGCTTGGATTACTACGGCTACCGCTATTATCACCCGGACACCGGAAGATGGCTGAGCCGGGATCCGGTCGGGGAAGCCAGCGGACCCAACCTGTACGGGTTTGTGAACAAT
>Ga0209086_10004283_pt1 | contig 10606 bp, 9 predicted proteins | sample M_130207_XF_Meta_FD_187312 | JGI IMG/M metagenome (GOLD analysis project Ga0209086, IMG submission 187312) | Freshwater microbial communities from Lake Montjoie, Canada to study carbon cycling - M_130207_XF_MetaG (SPAdes) (version 2) | ecosystem: Environmental > Aquatic > Freshwater > Lake...
TATTGGATTTCATGGAACAGCTTGGTAATGACATGACAAAGGTACTTTCCAATTCTGTTTTTGGAGAGATTCTTAGTAATGTTAAAGAAATAAAAGTACAGGTTAATTCGATAAATGACAACTTTGCTTTAAAACTACAAGAGCATAATAAGTCCTTTATTGAAACAACCAAGTTGGTTATTGGTATGGCTTCTAGCGAAAATAATGACAAGGTCACTCAGCTATTAAATAGAAATACAGATTCTTTTATAGAGAGAATAAATACCAGTATTCCAAAAACCCAAGAAGAGACAAATAAAAAAATACAAGACAGTTTAATAAGTTTTCAAAAAACTATTAACGAAGATATTAAATCCTATCTCTCTTCAAATAATTCTGAAAGTTCTTTAAAAGAATTTATTTCTACTTTAGATTCTAAAATATTAACAATGCAACAACCTATTTATACTTTCATTAGTTCAAATCAAGAACAATTAAATACCAAATTAAATTCATTGAGAGATGATTCTGTTTTAAATAAATCCGCGAATGAAAAAGTAATGAGTGATTTAAATGATTTTCTAACAAAATATAAAACTTCTTCGCAATTTAAAGGCCAATGCTCGGAAAATATGCTCGGAAATATATTGAACAAAATGTATCCAACAGCCGAAGTCATTAATACAACAGCATTAAAAGCCTCCGGAGATTTTTTATTAAAACGCGCAGGGAAGCAAACTATTCTTTTGGAAAATAAAAACTATGAAGCGAATGTTAATTTGGACGAAATTAAAAAGTTCCTGAGAGATGTTAATGAACAAAAAACCCATGCAATAATGATGTCACAATACTCAGGCATTGTATCCAAGCCTAACGGATTTATAGAAATAAATGATGGAAAGGTTATTATATATTTACATAATGTTGATTATTCGCAAGAGAGAATTAAAATGGCTATTGATGTTATTGATAATCTCTCCGAGAGATTAGATGAAATCTCTAATGTTGATGATAATGATGGTTATGTTATTAAAAAAGATGTTTTGGATAGTATAAATGACCAATTTCAACTTTTTATTAGTCAAAAAGAGGTTATAATAACTACTGTCAAAGAAACAAATAAAAAACTATTATCCCAAATAGAGGATATGAAAATCCCAGATTTATCTCTCTTCTTAAATGATAAATACGCTTCTATCCAAAATCAACAATTTGTATGTGAATTATGTAATCTTCCTTTTCAAAATAAAAGAAGTTTGGCTTCTCATAAGAAAGTCCATAAGGGAGCAAAGGTTGAAACAACCGAAATTAATGTTCTATAACAAAACATATATATTAAAATTGATTATAATTTCTTTTATAATTTATACTTTATATAAATCATAAATGTCTGGTAAATGTGAACATGGAAAATATAAATGTAAACCTTGTGGAATTGGATACTGTGAACACGGAAAAAATCAATATACTTGCATTGATTGTGGTGGTGAAGGTATTTGTGAACACAAAAAACGAAAATCTATATGTAGACAATGTTGCCCTGATAGATTTTGCTCACATGGTAAAGATAAATATAGCTGTAAAGAATGTGGTGGTTCGCAAATATGTAAACACGATAAGTTCAAACGATTATGCAAAGAATGCGGAGGGTCTGCTTATTGCAAACATAAAAAAATAAAATCACAATGTAAGGAATGCGGAGGTTGTGGTTTATGTAAACACGATAAACAAATACATACATGTAGAGAATGTTCTCCAAAATCATTTTGTGAACACGGAAAAAATAAAATTAGATGTAGAGAATGCGATGGGTCTGGTATTTGTGAACATAATAAAATTAAGTCAGCATGTAAGGAATGCGGTGGGTCGCAAATATGCGACCATAATAAATTTAAAAGTTCGTGTAAAGAATGTGGAGGTAAAAGTATTTGTAGTCATGGAATAAATAAATCTGGATGTAAAGAATGCGGTGGGTCTCGAATATGTAAACATAATAAACAAAAAACACAATGTAAAGAATGTGGTGGTTCGCAAATATGTAAACACGATAAGTTCAAACGATTATGCAAAGAATGCGGAGGGTCTGCTTATTGCAAACATAAAAAACTAAACATACATTGTAGAGAATGTGGTGGGTCTGCTTTGTGTAAATCTGTTTGGTGTGAAAAATATGGTGTTAAAAAATATAATGGTTATTGTTTGATATGTTGTATAAATTTATTTCCAGAAATTGAAGTTTCGCGAAACTATAAAACAAAGGAAAATAATGTTGTTACACATATAACTTCATTATTTCCAAATTTTACTTGGGTTTTGGATAAAAAAATACAAGATGGATGTTCTAAACGTAGACCTGATTTATTATTAGATTTAGGAACACAACTTATAATTGTGGAAGTTGACGAGAATAAACATTCACAATACGATTGTACTTGTGAACATAAACGTTTAATGGAAATATCGCAAGACGTTGGACATCGTCCAATAATATTTATTAGGTTTAATCCTGATTCATATATTGATGATAATGGAAATAAAATATCTTCATGTTGGAAGATAAGTTCAAAAGGTCTTATGTTAATTTCTAAAAATAAACAAATTGAATGGGATAAAAGAATTGAATCATTAAAAAGACAAATACAATATTGGGTAGATAATAAAACTGAAAAAACTATAGAAATTATTGAATTATTCTTTTAAACTTATGGACATTTAAAACGCCGATTTATTATCATTGTTTATAAAAAAACACATAATTATGCGGACACTAAACAGAAAAAAACTAAAATAACTATTAGCACATAATTAATATTTGTTAATTTGTTTAATATATAATGTCATATCCTTAATTGAATAAGAAAATTTTGTTTCTGGATTATTTATAAAAGCATATTCCAAATCATTTCTCTCTTGTGCATCTAAGTTGTCTTTAACCAAAGATAACCATTTAAATAACATCAGTCTATTATTAATACCGATGTTATTGGACTTCATTACATTCATATATAATTTACACGAATCTTCGGATGCTCCTAAGAATATAACTTGTTCCAAGTCATTGTAATATGTTGAAAGATATAACACATAGATAAAATTTGGTTCGGCAAGCATTATTCATTATATACAATAATTATCTTTATATAAAAACATTTAGTATTTGAATAATAATATTTTTTGCAAGCATCCAATGATATTAAAACAAATTTTGGCGTTTTAATATTATTATATGTTTAAGTTTAAATTATAATTTAAATGGACTCTTTTATACTTTATAATATGGATGACATTTTGAACAAGTTTAATATAATAACAAATAAATGTTTAACAAGCACACCTTTATTTTGTAATATCAATTCTAATATATTAGATAATTATGCGTCTATTATTGTCAATAATACAAACGATATCAAGCTGAAAATAAATATTATTAATAAACTGCTTATTATTTATCCTAAAAAAATAAATTTATGTTTAAATATGGCTCACATTTATGATATACATAATGACTCATTAAATTCATTAGTATGGCATTTTAACGCTTATAATATAGACCCATTTCATGCAGGAAATTTTAATTACTTAATTAAAAAATTGTTCTCTCTAGATATGCATGAAAAAATAATTGAAATTTGTGATAATAACGGCACTATAGACCACTTTAACGATGATATAGATATTATGTATATCTATGTAAAATGTAAAGCCTCTAGACGTTATTATAATAAAGGTCTGGCGAATTTATTTAAAATATTCAAAATTTTCAAACAAAAACAGTCCTTGCATATTCCTTTTGATACCATTAAACTATTTGATATTTATAAGGATATTGGTAATCTTTTAAACGAATTATGTGACCATGCCAATTCTATTAAATATTTAAATATTGCTTTGATTGATTATGATACATTTAATTTACCTAACAATCTCTATAAACATTCTATACGCCAAACAGCATTGTTCAATAACCTGTATTTTTTCAATGATAATAAACTCTTTTATGAAAATGTTCTAAAAATAAATGATTATTTTCCAATGAAAGACATGGATAAAACACAAATGCAATATTTGAACCAGAAAAAAACCTTAATGCAGAAGAACCAATATACAGAACCCATGCGCATTGGTTATATATCTAGCGACATTACACGACATCCGGTAGCTAATTTTATAATACCCATATTAAAATATCACAACAAAGACAAATTTGAAATCTTTATATATGCTAATCTATCAGAATTGGATATCTTGGATATATTTAAAACTTTTAATTGTAAGATACTTTATATCAAAACAAAAAACGACCAAGAAGTAGCTGATATGATTATGAAACATAAAATCGATATATTGATCGATTTAAATGGGTTAACAAATTCTACTAGGCTTAGTGTTTTTGCACTCAATCCTGCTCCAATACAAATAAACTACTTAGGCTATCCTAATACAACTGGATTAAAATCTACGCATTATCGTATTACAGATTATATTGCTGATAATAAAAATTCGACGCAACTCTATAGTGAAACATTACTAAGACTTCCCAAGTGTTTTTTGTTATACGATAATATGCTATATGAATATAAAGCAGTGACTTATCAGCAGAAGACACCAGACAGTGATATAATCTTAGGTGCGCTTAATAATGAATGTAAAACTAATAAGCATGTATTGTATGCGTGGAGAGAAATACTTAAAAAATGTCCTACGGCTAAAATTATGATAAAATTAAGCTCATTTGATAATAATGAGGAACGTAAGAAATTCTACCTTAGACATTTAGAAACAACGGAAGACCGTATAATTATTATTAACAAAGCGTATGATGACACTTATTTTGAGTTGTTTAAAACAATTGATATATTATTAGATACATTTCCATATAGTGGTACCACCACAACTTGCAATGCTTTATGGAATTCAACCCCGGTAGTTACTTTATATAATAAAGATTGTCATGCACAAAACGTATCTGCTTCTATTTTATTTAATGCAAATTTGTCAGAATTAATCGCATTTACGATGGATGAATATATTAATCTCGTGCAACAATTAGTACATAATCTAGAGCGTATAGCAGAATATAAAAATACCATCCATGCAAAATTTGAAAAATCTATGGATGCCCGGTCATTTATGAATGATTATGAAGGTCTATTACAAAATACATATCATAAGTATTATACTAATATTGATTTAGTTGAAAGTATTCCGTCTACTGTGGATTTTAAACAATTTAAAAGTAAAATAAAAAAAAATCATGCACGGTTTACAAGTGAGATTGAACATCTAAATATTGTCCTAGCCGACACAACACAAACAGAAATAAATATTTTCTAATATTACCCATGGGTATTTATAATTATTTATATAATTATAAACACACAACCGGCTTTTATAATACAGCCAGTTTTCATACAACCAGTTTTCATAATACCAGCTTTACAAATTCTTATCTATTAATATTTCTTTGGCTATACGACGAATAATTTTATCTTCGCTGACCGATATTTCGCCATTCCCACCGGTGGACTCCTTAATCAGTTTCATATAGATATCATTGAGATGCGATTCGCCGTCTCTACTTTCGGGGTAGGTATCGCTCCATAAATTAGCCAATTTCATATTCTTGAAAGAAACGGTTTTAATGGCGTAGCGCAGTTTGGGATTGTTTTTCTCTTCTTTTTCCCACTTATTATCATTTTTGACATAGATGATTTCTCTCTTGGCATCACTGCAATGAATTGGTCTCTTATAAATATCCATACTATTCAGTTTATCGACGAATATTTTGGTAATACCTTCCACGTAGCCGAGTTCCCCCACGCTCTCTAAATCAGACAACTGGAGTTCAAATGAATTAGCAAAATCACTAAGGTTCATCGCGTCCTTGCATTGTTCGTTCAAAAAGAACTGCAGGTTGAAGGTCTTGTTATGCGAGTTGTTGTGGCTGTTTATAGTATTATTCGTATTTTTACATACGTCTACTAGTTGTTTTTGCAAATCGGTGTTGCTTTTCATTAATTCCATGACTAAATTCGTGAGAGTTTTAACGTCTTCCGTCGGCGGTGTAGCAGTATTTATTTCGTTCTGAAACGCGCAGGTTTTCTTATGCACGTATAAACCTTGTCGGTGTACATATTCCTTACCACATATGCAGATATTTTTAGTTGGCATTTTTTCTACCTTTTTTTGTAACTCTGTGTAACCATTTATATGTTTACGTGTGGCCAAGTGTGTATCGTAATTGGTTTTTCTACTGCATGTAAAGTTGCATTTTTCACAGACATAAATAACTACCTTTTTTTGCCCTTTTTTTGTAATCATTTGTAACTATTGATATATAGGTATATACATTTTTTCTAAACCTTTTCGCAATTAAATATGTTTTTTTAAAAAAATTAGCGTCACAAATTTTTTATGCAAATTTTCAAAAACAGACCATCTTCTAGCAAAATCACTTTTTCAAAAAAAAATTTCCTATATTAATAGCCTCTTTTACAAATTGGACATTTATAAATGTCCAAAAACGAAAAAGGATTGCCAAACCTGGAAAAAAAAATTCTGAGAAAGAACAGTTATTATTTTATGGTGTTAATTATTTATAGACACATATATATATTATATGACCATTACCCGGCGGGCGTTTGCAGTAGGTGGCTACGCTAGGTAAACGGTCGGTGGTCTGTTTAGAGAGAACAATAATATTTTGTTAATATATGCAAGCCGTGACAAAACAACTCTGGATAGCAATAGTACTCTATTTTCTAACTGGCTATATTAACGAGTTTGCGGCCGAGAATCAAGTCTATCATAATATTACTAACCCGCCGTTATATGACCGGGGTCATAATTTCTTACCCCTGCTACCCAAATTTATACCTGACGTGGGGTTGTTCGGGTTATTAATGTACTTTATTGTGCGGTGGGGTATTACACACCCGACGACCCTAGTTAATTATTTATGGATTATATCGCTCCTCTTTATCGGTCGTGTATTATTATTAACGGTGACTCAGGTGCCACCGGCGGTGCCTGGGTGTTCAACGGTACGCAATAATGAACCCCTGCATTATCGAATCTTTAGCAAAGGTTGGAATGAATGCATGGATTATATGTATTCAGGCCACACGATTCATTGTGTATTAATCGCGTTATTTACATTATATCTCTCTAGCAGTATATTTGAGAAAACCACTATTGTATTAATTACCATTGTTGAACTGGTAGTTATTATTGCTTCCCGCATTCATTATACGGCAGATGTATTAGTGGGTACGTTAGTTACGATACTTATATTTTTCTCCTGGCCGGGTGTACATAATTTACTGTCGCATATACATCGGGGGGGTATTTATGGGGCTTATATGCAAAGCATGCTGGCAAAGTTAAAGGTAGAACAATAAAGTGCATACTTTTTTCAAAAGTATATATAATAATGAACTCTATCAATGCGGGTTTCCGTTTTATAAAAATCCTTGATATTGGTTATGTGACTTTAATATATTTTTTTTTAGCGATGATTATATCTCTTGCATTAAATAAAGTCTACGGGAAATACGATGAAAAGGTCGAAAAAACTAAAACTACTTTCCGAAAAACCATGGATTTAGTTGTGATTATTTGGATAAACGTTATTATTATTTATATAGTTCGTAATATAGTGCCTCTGATACCTTCGCCATTTAATAATATTTATGGGTTTAAACATTATAAATTAAAAGAATTAGAAAGTGCATATGTCTTTGAATTTGTCTTAATATATACGCAACAAACTTTAGTAAACCGCATGGAAGCCTTATATGATGTGGTAAAAACTGTATTTTTTTAAGAGAGTATATCTATATAATGACTGATATAGATAATTCAGAAGCCGAAGAGAAATGGATTTTTTATCTGGTGCACAATAAAGGTTGTACTTACGCCGGGGTATCACCGGACCCGGTTAAACGCCTGCGGAAGCATAATGGCGAACTAGCGGGGGGAGCCAAGTATACTTTAAGTAAAGGCCCCGGTTGGGAGCACGTATGTTTAATCAGTGGTTTTCAAACAAAGATTCAAGCTCTACAATTTGAATGGGCCTCGAAACACGTGCCACCACGCGACGCTGGCGGACTTATCAATCGAGTAAAGAAACTCTATCTCTTATTAAATAAACCACAATGGACCTCCAAGTCCCCCTTGGCAAAGACGATTCCCTTAACTATTGAGTGGAAGAGGTCTGTTGAATGTAAAGAGCGAACAGTACCGAGTTATATTACTGATATGCCTCTAGTGGACTAATTCGGCCTCTAGTGGGCTAAATATAATTACTTAGACCAGAATATATTTAAAATGATATTATTTACTATAATAGTATAATGGATACAAATACCAACATTGAAGACTATAGTATTGCAGACTTATTAACCATTTTAAATATACATGATGACCACCCGACTAAATTTCAAGTGAAAGATGAGGCAAATAAACTCATAACTAAACTGCGGTTAGAGAGAAAAATAGATTTAATGGAATTTATAGCCGAAGCGCGGGATAAACTTATTGAGGCGATTACTTATGAAGAGGGGGACGAGGACCAAGTATACACGGGTCAACAAGTATACACGGGTCAACAAGTATACACGGGTCAAGATAATACAATTTTAACCGCAGATAAAGATAATATCCAAAATGATGAATCCACCCAACAAGGCAATTGGTGGCAAAACCAATACCCCGCTCAAGCAGATGAAGTCGAGCGGACCAAACCGACGGACCGCAAACAAAAAGTGGAAATCTTTGATAAAGAAGGCAAACAAAATAACGCGTTTGTGATGAATCGCGAACGCTTAGGTGTCTTACAATCACACCCCATTCCCGTGGTCCAAGGCACGATTAACCCGAATTTAAAAAATATCATTAGTCGCATTGTATCGATTGATAGTCAATATCGGGCCAATATCGTACCTTACTCGGATAATAATATAAATGCCTCTTCATTTAATACAGATTTTACCTTTGATTTATCGGAGCGCTTAAGTAATGTCCTGTCGATAAAATTGAATTCTATTCAAATCCCCACGTCTTGGTATATTTTTGATGATTCTTTGGGTAATACGTGTTTTAGATATCAAGAGGGCACAAATAATCCTCTATTTGTAAAAATTCCCTCAGGTAATTATACTTTACCTTTCTTAAATAGTTATTTTAAAAATTATACGCCAGTACTCCCATTATATCTTACGGTGGACGAAGTCACTGGTAAACTTATATTTTGCAGTACTATATCGACTATTACGTTGACTTTTTATGATACATTCATGTTTAATAGTTGTCTGGACCAAAGTTGCGGTTCTAGTCAAATGAAATTAAACCAGAATTTAGGGTGGAATCTGGGTTATCGAACTAATTCAGAAAATACTTTAGTCATTACTATAAATAATGATAGTATAAATCCCCCCGCTGCGCCCTCAAATCAACTCCCTCCCCCCAATACCGCGGGCTTTCCGGCGGGTTATGCGGGTTATAGATACTATAATATCGCCCAAGCACCCGCCAATTTTTATGGGCCGACCTATTTTCTCCTAGTGGTCGATGACTTTAATAACAACCGCGTAAATAATAGCCTAGTGACTATTAGCAACGTATCGAACAAACTGGAATTGCCGGCTTATTATAATACCGCTTATAAAAATGCAAATAATACGTTTGCTACGGTTGGTTGTCCGACTGCGACAGACCCTGCGTTACCGGTTCCGCCGGCGGTGTTACCTTATATGACCAAAAGCTCCCCGAGACAATTAACCCAAGCCCAACTGTATACAGCGAATGAAATCCTTTTTAACCGCACCACGTTCAGTAATAAAACGTTTGGTCCCTCCTCGGCTGATGTTCTGGCGCTGATTCCATTGGCGGGGATTGGTGCCTTGCGTACAAAACTTGCTTATAATTTAGATGCCTTGGGTAATGTCAAATCGACTAATCTCGCAAATAGCCAATTTAGTCAACCTTATATAGCCCTAGCTACGGGTTTAGAAGCGAATGAGCGGACATATTTTGGGCCAGTTAATCTCGACCGGCTCCGCGTCCGCTTGCTCGATGATAAGGGTAATTTAGTTAATCTCAATGACGTCGACTGGTCGTTTTCATTAATTATTCAGCAATTGTATCAATATTAAAATTTTTTAACAATATTAAAATTTTTTAAAAAAATTTATGATTTTTACATGTAAAATTATAAAATTGATTTAGATTTAAAAAAATAACATATAGCATTATTCGCAAACCAACAAGCAAACAAACAACATGGCTACTACAAACGGAATGACGGCTACTGCAAACGGACTGACCGACCAAATTGGGAAAATAGTTACCATCGATAACTTTTGGGGCACCAAATTTATTCCAGCAATATTAAGAAATGTAACGTGCAATTTTGAGGGCTACAGTGAAGTATGGATACCGGAAGGTTACGAAGACGGCTCAGGTGGATATTCTATGAGAAAACAGGCCTCTATTCAAGTTTTTACCGGGACCGATGATGTTAGAAATGACGTCTGGCGGAAATGGGAGCAAAAACAATCGGCTTAAAGATATAAAAATAAAAAGACCTAAACAGACCTAAACAGACCTAAACAGACCTAAACAGAAC
>Ga0209086_10004288_pt1 | contig 10598 bp, 8 predicted proteins | sample M_130207_XF_Meta_FD_187312 | JGI IMG/M metagenome (GOLD analysis project Ga0209086, IMG submission 187312) | Freshwater microbial communities from Lake Montjoie, Canada to study carbon cycling - M_130207_XF_MetaG (SPAdes) (version 2) | ecosystem: Environmental > Aquatic > Freshwater > Lake...
AGATTGCGAGCCAGAAAATCTGACCCGAAAACTGCGAGTGCGACCAGAAAAACAAGACAAAGAAGAACGCTGATAAAACTCCGGGCAGGCTTATCCCAGGCATCTTAACTTCAAGTATAAGACAAGTGATTGCAAGCATGATCAGAACCACCCGAGTCCAGGGATGGGTCAGAAACTCCGCCAACTCATCCAGCCAATCCGTTCCTGAAATAGGTACGCTTTCCATCTTGAAGTTTTCAGAAAGTAATGCACTTTCAACATCCTTGGCCACGGTATTTACCATCCCTATTCTTGAATCGGCTGCCTGCTCCGCCCGAAGTCGCAACGGTTTGTTTTCATCTTCCTTGGAGAAGGGCTTAATTTGTAATTCAAGTTTAAACGCAGGCTGATTGACCAAATCTTCAGAATCGATCAACTTGGTTTCACCTGTAACTTTGTGAACCACCAACGCTATTCTGCTTGATGAATTCAAAAACGCCTCTGCTAATAATTTAGCTTCCAGCTTGCTTGCGATTTTTTCCTGCAGCAAATCCTCTAATTGAGTGCGCAGCCTCAACCGGGTTTCTGGATTAGAAATCAGAGCATCATCCAACGGCCCTAGCGAGGAACCCTCTTCCATGATGATTTTCGAACAAGCAAGCGACATTATTAGCGATAGGTCTCTTGCCCGCGTGGTATGAAAAGCAATCGTTTTAATGGGATTAACGCGGGATGACTTTTCCAGATCACGGATAAAGCTGGCAATCTCAAGCGCGGACTCCGCCATTCCTTGGCCACACTCAAACTGCAAAATCAGACAATTAGCGCCCTGCCCTACCGCCCTGCTTACCCTGCGTTTGAATCGCTCAAATAACTCGGGGTTAATCGGTCCCGTCAACACGATACGCCAAGGCACCAACTCCCGATTAGAAACAGTTGCGTCTCCCAGACTTTTTGCAGATAATCTAAGAATTGCAGCAAGTGCACCAAGATTTTCCGCAGGTTCCTGCTCAGAAATACCAAAAGTTTTAGCGGCTGCAAAATCGTAACGCCCCTCTTTACCCGCCTGCAAAACAATCTCACCTTGCGGATCTTCACTCCGATCAACAAAAATTTCCCTGCCCTTGGGGTTGGTGGCTTTAACTATCACCAAATCTGGTGCGTACATTTTCCGAATCACCACCCGGGCAAATCTTCCTGCAGTTATTTCATCGTAGGCCGTTCGAATGGTGTTACTCAAAAATTCCCCACTATCACCTACCACTCCGCCCACCAGCGCATCTTTAGAATAATAAATATTATCGCAGGCAAGCAAAGGAAGCACCCCGTGCCTTTGCACCTCGCCATGCACCCAACCAAAAATCGTCAAACTGCCCCGGTTTTTTAACAGGCGCAAGGATTGTGCGAGATCGTAAGCAGGGCCAAACTCAGAGGTGAAGGCTTTTCCCTGGGGATTAAAGTCAAGGATCAATTTGAAAACCGGCCGTTCCGCAGCGGGAACACCCTTCGTCTCAAGAATGAATTTGTCCAATGCCTCGAGAGCAAGATTGCGGATCCTTTTAGCACTTTCGCTTTCAAAAGGAGTCACTACAGGTATGACTACCGCAGGAAAAGGGGCGTTTGCAATTACATTCGAACTAAAGAAAAAAACGAAAGCGATGAAAGGCATCAAGAAAAAATCACAGATGGCTAATCCAAGATATTTTAACCCTGCGCAAAACTTCATCGCTATTCCCATGGAATGTTTCATATAAATTATTATATCTTCTCTGAAGCATTTGATTCAAATTCTTCTTCGATCGCCAACTTTTCACCCGTCAAAGTTTCGTCTGCTGCTTTGCCATACTTCGATAACACCAGCAATAACCCAGCACAGATCAAATACCCACTAGCCCAATGATAGGGTGATTGCACTTTAACCGCATCAAGAAAAGGCTTATCAATCGAAGCGAGTATGGTCCAAGGAAATCCCACTGCTTCATCCGCCAAGGGTGAATGTATGACCCCAAATAATGATAATAATGCTGCTACAAAACAATAACAACTGGCTTTGGACATCTTATCATCAAGAATGGAAACCATCATTGCAGCCCACAACATGCCGGAAATAAGAAACCCGTTGGCAAGGCAACGAAGCGTTTGAATCGCATTAATAGCGTCAGGCCTTTCGGGCAAAAGTGGAGCGTAAATACTTTTGATCAACAGCAAACCAAGGTAGGCAAGGGAAGGAAGCATAGCCAGTGCAAGCGCAGGGTAATGTTTGGGGTTAACCACCCGGAAGGTCTGGGAAGTGATTTCAATTCCAACAAAAATAAGAATGGGAAAAAGCACAACTTTGGGAAGTACATGAAAAAGTACGGTCAGGCCACCCATGAAACCTGCCAACCCGATAAACAAAGCGGTAAGTAAAGTATACCCTGCCCGAGCGCCCATTTTCTTGTAGGCGGGCTGCCCGATATAAGGCGTGGTTTGAATTACGCCACCTGCAAAGCCTGCTACCAAGGAAGAGATCGCCTCCACAAAAAGCACAGACCTTGTGTCGTACTCATCACCTGCAGAGGCGGCGCTTTCGGTGCAATCAATGCCCCCTATTATGGTTGCCAATGCAAATGGGAAAATCATTGGCATTCGACCCAACACCTCGTAAAAAACGGTGTTCCACCACTGCGAATCACCAGTAGAAAAAGCCCATGGAATTTGAAACCCAAAGTGCCCTGCAAATTCAAAGGGCTTGATCTCCGCAACAATACTGATACCAAAAGTTTTTCCTGCTAAAATCGAAATCGTATAAAGGGCCAGCCCCAGCAACACCGAAAACAATGCCCCAGGAAATCTAAAGGGCAATACCCGATGGGCCAAAAGACATACGAGTATCACTAAAAGGCAGGGCAAACCTACCACTGGCATGCCTGCTATATCTTCGCGTAAAGGCATAAATGAAATCAGAGTCAAAGCAATTGCAGCTAAAGAGCCTAGTAACCCAGCACGAGGCACCCATTGCCTTACAAGATTTCCAAAGGGTGAGAAAAAAACTTTTATTAAACCAGTAAGAATCAATACTCCCAACCCAACATTCCAGCCAAAGGTCATGGCTTGGTGGTGGTCCTGAGGATATAGTTCGTTGCCTTTTGCTAGCGCGGGAAGAAGCACCAAAAATGCCATCCCGAAGGTGCTGGGTGTATCCAAACCCAAGGGCATTGCGGTGACGGTTTCGCTCTTGAGTTTTTTTGCAAGCCCCCATGCCATTAAGGTAAATGCAAGATCTCCTGCAAGTACGCCCAGTGCCGTGCCAGGAAGCATGCGAGTCAGTACGAATTCAGGAGTATACCCATTGGGAATACCAGCAAAGGTTAAAAGGCTAAACAACGAAATCATGACTGCGAGGTTATCGATGGACAAACCAAAAAAGGCGTTCCAATCTCCACGCGAAAACCATTTCATGTTCATTTCGAATCCTTAGTAATAAAAGTCGTCATGTTAATAGGATCCCTACTATTAATGAGATTATTATCAATTCATGGCTTTAAAGCGAAAAGAAAAAAGAAAGGTAACCACACTCGCTGCCTAAAAGGAGCTGGTTAAAATAGTAGTGGTGGTAACGATTATTCCAATAAAAGGACTTACTTCAAAAAATTTAACATTTGTTAAGCAAATAGGATTCACTAAACCTATTGCGCATCAAGTTTAAATATGGGTAATATGGGGCGTATAAGGATATGCGAGAAGATTTAGCATAGGAAGCTTAGCAAGTATAGGCGTTTTGGTTTGCTACTTTAGTTACGAGGAGGCTCGTCCAGCGATTTTCGTTGGGCGTTTCTATCATGCGAAGAGTTGTTGTTACAGGTTTAGGAGTTGTTGCTCCAAACGGCATAGGCAAAGATGCATTCTGGAAGAATTGCGTTGAAGGAGTTAGCGGCGTTGGCCCTATTAAAACTTTCGATGCCTCTTCCCATCCTGTAAAAATCGCTGCAGAAGTTCCTGATTTTAACCTCGACTCTTTCATCCCCCACGAACACCGTAAAAGCATCAAAATCATGGGCCGTGCCGCTAAGTTTGGCGTCGCTGCTTCAGGCATGGCAATCAGCGACAGCGGACTCGATCTAAACCGAATTGATCCCGAACGACTTGGCGTTATCATGGGCACCGGCCTAGTTCCCATGGATCTTCCCGACATCGCACCCCTGCTTGCAGAAGCATGCAATGGAAGCGGGTTTAGACCCGAACACTTGGGCAAACAAGGGGCAGGCGCATTGTTCCCCCTTTGGATTTTAAAATATCTCCCCAACATGGTAGCTGCTCATATTTCGCTTATTCATGGAGCAAAAGGGCCTAACAATACCATCACCACTGCATGCGCTGCTGGAACTCAAGCCGTAGGCGAAGCTTTCAGACTTATTGCAAGAGACGATGCAGACTTTGTATTGGCAGGGGGCGCGGATAGCAGAATCGACCCTCTTCTTTTTCTCGCTTACTCCTCAATAGGCGCACTCAGCCCCGCCAACCGCGAAGCTTCCGAAGTTTCACGACCCTTTGACGGGCAACGCGATGGGTTTGTATTAGGCGAAGGGGCTGGCGTTCTTTTACTTGAAGAATATGAACATGCCCGAAAACGAGGCGCAACCATTTACGCAGAAGTTACCGGACTAGGCAGCAGCTTTGATGCTTATGCAGTAACCAAACCCGACCCCGAAGCGGGCGGCGCTTCTCGTGCAATTAAGTGGGCGCTTCGTGAAGCAAAACTTGACACCGATGATGTTGACTATATCAATGCCCATGGCACCAGCACCCGTTTGAATGATCAAATGGAAACCATGGCAATCAAACAAGTGTTTGGCGAAAGAGCGAAAAAGCTGCCACTATCCTCAATCAAATCCATGATTGGTCATTTGATAGGCGCTGCTGGAGCAGTCGAAGCTGTCGCAATGGCATTAACCTTAAAGCAGGGAGTGCTACCACCCACCATCAATCAAACCAACTTCGATCCCAAATGCGATCTTGATTATGTTCCAAATAGTGCGCGCGATAAAAAAGTGCGTACAGCGCTTAGCACCAGCTTCGGGTTTGGCGGGCAGAATGCAGCGTTAGTTATGCAAAGCCTTTCGAACTAAGCCTATTCCTTGCTTAAAAAATACCCAAAAGGCTGATGGCAATCTTGCCAGAAAAGCATACATCCACATCGGTGCCCGGCTCCGCATGCCTTGAATGGTAATCTCCAGCATATTTAAAAGAATCACCCTCAACCCTAAACGCCAAAGGCAACGGAGATGTATTTGGTTTGCAAAAAACAAACTCTGGATCAGGGTCTGATTCCTCCAGATGGGGAAGGTTCACATTCCAATAAGTTCCAGGCTTGATCGGTTTTCCAATCAAATGCGTAACTATAGAACGGGCAAACTTTTCTGACCGAGCCCAATCCATGGGCGCCCCCCGCCTGCGATATTGCGAGATTGCAATACCCGGAATCCCATGAAATGCAGCTTCCCTTACCGCAGCCACAGTTCCAGAAATAAAGATATCCACGCCGAGATTCCCCCCTGCATTTATTCCGGAAACCACCCAATCAACCTTGGGCAGCAACGAATGCAATGCAACTCGCACGCAATCCGCGGGCGTACCATCAACCGACATAATCCCCGGCCTTATCTGCTTTACCTGTAAAGCTTCATCTGTGGTAACACGATGCCCGCACCCCGATAATGCCCCGGATGGCGCCACCACGGTGACCAAACCAAATCCCACCATGGCTTTTTCAAATGCCAGAATGCCTGGCGCATCCACTCCATCATCGTTCGTCAATAAAATTTTCATATTAGTAATACTCTTAGCCTTGGGTTCCTTAGAATGATGTTAGGCAATTTTAGTTGAAAGGTCGAACATGAATCAATATTCAGTTAGTGAACTTAAGTTAGTGTACCGGATTCTGCATAAGAATCTCGCAACACACATCGAATTGATGGACGCAGATTTTTTAAGCGATTTGCAAACAATCCTGCAGAAAAAAGCGGTAGCAGATGGGATTGATATAGGAGATCATGGCGCCTGGGATGCATGGCTGGGCAATGAAGCAATCTCTTGCCAAATTCGAAATGAAAACAGAACTCAACTTAACTAAGTTCAACAAAACAGTAACAAAAAGAATGGCTGGGCAAAGGTATTCTAAGGTTCTGAACCTCGGGCAGTACCCAATGCCTGCCATACTGTCGAACTGATCTGGTTCTCTACAAAACGAACACTGCCATCACACATTGCAACATTAACGCCGCCAGTGTGCCTGCTGCGAGCAGCAAAAGTGCGCCAGTTGGTGCCGCCTTGGTAGGTGGTGCATGGGGGATTAGGCAGATCCGGGTTACACCAAGGACGCAATGAAGACCAAGTAACATCGGGGTTGGAATCGTTTGGCCGTAGATAGGTCATGATGCCCGCACCAGACCCCCACCAGAGCAGACCACGTACATCCTGCTTGTGCCCCTGGATCATTTCAGAAACCATGAGGGTGTTGCTGGAACCATCCGTGATATTTGCAATTTTCTGAGGCTTCCCTTGATAAAAAGGAGCCTCACCAAAAGTAACGCCATTGTAAGTAGTTACCGGGTAGACATCTGCACCTGAACCGCCCCCCTCACCCACAGCGGTATTACCAAAATTGATTGCATAATTGTGATAGGAAACCCCATTCCATGTTTCGTTGGATTCTGAAGGAATATCCGATTTGCAGGTAAGCACAGGAATTCTTCTGGTGGTAACAGGTAGGTTGGCGGGGTCCCAGTAATTCCTACCATTGGTCAAACCATAATCAACATAAAGCTTCGCCAAATCAGCCTGCTCCAGGTAAGGCAGGACCAAAATGGCCCAAGTACCATGACCATAACCTCCATTGGCACTTACCCCTTCTGGAAGCACGGTATTGGCATCGTGATAATTATGCATCCCTAGAGCAATCTGTTTGATGCTGCTTTGACACTGAAGCCGACTGGCAGCTTCACGGACTTTTTGAACTGCAGGCAACAACAACCCAATCAAAATTGCAATGATTGCGATTACCACAAGCAATTCAATTAGAGTGAAACCAACTCGAATCAATTTTTGCATCGCCATTTAATCCAATTAGGGAATCATAAATTCAAAAAAGTTCTTACCCTGTGAAGTTACTTCAACAATCTGCAAAGATTTCTCAAAAGAGCTGAATTGAGGAGGAAGTTTTTCCTCAGTTGGTGGGCTACTTCCTTTAAAATTAATGGGGGGATTTTTAACTTCTTCAGCACAACTAATAACAACCTTGTATTTCCCTGGAATTAAACCATGCACACTGGGAATTTCATAGGCCCCATCCTTGATTAGGGTGCCCGCTGATTCACCTTTGCCTGCTTCCAACGGAAAAAATTGGATGTTCCCATTCGAAAGCTTTGAACCTTTAAAAGTCACTGCACCCTTAACAATCAATTTGCCACTGGAGTCTGAACAACCACCAGCCAATAAAATTATTAGAAATAACGAAAATGACCTAAAATACAGCATGATGAACCCAATTAATCGAGCGAGGTAAGATTGAGTGATCAGTTATAACATATTAAAATATCAATGCCATTAAAATCACCCTCGTCAAAATTTAATTATAAGGATTTAATCTGCCAGAAAGAACAGGCATTCGCACCAATTGATTTTTGATCCTAAAGATGCCTCGATAACCAAGGATAACTCCTTAGTGCCTGCTAAGGGCAAATTCAAGCTACCAAGTCCATCTTTCCAAGTACGACCAACCCAACTTGCAATTACTTTACCGTCTGCCAAAATCTTGATATCGGCCCTGCCCTGCCTGCCCTCCACATCATCAAAACCAAAAAAGCCACACGACTTTTGATACTTCCCATCCAGAGGGAAAGTGATAGATGTACTTCCCATGGTTGAAAAGCCATTAGTATAAGAGGAACCAGAAATCAAAAAGTCAGAATTCTTGGTGGCTTTAACAGCTTTCGCTTCCATCGGAGTTTCAAAGAACGGTACTTGTCTCAGTTTAATGTTCTTAAGTTCTTGAATTCTAACAACACTTTTGCCCAAAATTACTGCGTGCTGAATTTTGGAAAGGGGAATGCGAACCTTCACGCCCTGCATCGTTTTACCTTCAAGAATTCCCATCGAAAGATTGAATTCCGCAAGCGTTATCCTTGTACCAGAATCCAAAACCAAACTCACCACTTCAATCGTTTGCTCTTTTTTAGAATTGTCTTCAGAACTTAAACCAACCAAGGAGATAGAATCCGTTTTGTATTCGGGTTTGCTGGTTCCCGTATCAAGCACAACAGTGTTTGCACCAAAACTTTCAAGCACCCCTTCCACACGCTCTGCATTATTCAAAACAACGAAATCTTTGGCCCGAATTTCATCAAGTATTTTGTTGCGATAGGAAACAGGGCCAAGAATACCCAGAGGATTTTTTAGCCATATCATCTTGGTATCCAAAAGCGGAACTAGAGTTTTGCTCCCAGAAACAAAATCCAAACTTTCAACCTCAAAGCTATCATCCTTCATCAACAAATTTTCAAACTTAATGCAATCATTATTCAAAAGCCATAAGGTGCGGGCCAGGGGCAATTTTGGAATTACAGAATTTTTCCGGGCAATATAAACAGGATTGGCAATCGCAAAACTTTTCCCTTCTGCAGATTGCATTTCCAAACTATTGGTTGCAGGCATTCGCTGAATGCTGCCCTCTTTGATCGTTCCAACTCTATCACGAACAATAAATAATGGCTCTTGAGCACTTGCAAAAGTCGCCCAACAAGAAAAAAACAATGCTGTCTGAAGGAGTAATTTCATTTTTGAAAAATAGGAAGATAATTGTTGGGTGTCTCAAGAACCAAGCAAGCCATTGCGGTTGCGTAATGACCACACACCTGATCAAACCAAGAACCATCGGGTCGCTGCCTAGAGATTAATTCATCACGAATCGAGGGAAACCAATCAGCCCAATACTTGCCACCTGCGGTATACATCGCCTGAACAGCATAATAATGGCCGTAAAAATAATGCATTTCCGTGCGTTGAAGATTAAGCCCTTGTGGTTTGGATTGAACTAAAAACTGCAACCCAGCTTCGATCTCTGGCCCATCGTAAATACCCGCACTATATAAAGCGACAACCCCCGCAGCAGTGCGTGCAAATCCCATCTGCCCACCACCACCCGATTGTGCCATGTATCTAAACCAACCTTCGCGTTTATCTTGGCAGCGTTTCACATATTCAACACAGCGATCCACACGGGATTTAGGAACAAGAATGCCTGAATTTCGCGCAGACCTTAACGCCATGATTTGGCAAATAGTAACACTGATATCCGCATCCTTGGGCACGGGGTTATAACGCCATCCACCTTCCTGAGTCTGGCTATCCAAGATGCATTTAATAGCCCGTTCAAGTGCATCATGGGTTTGGGTTCTAAGTTCCTTATCAGGGATCATGCCATGAACTTCAGCAAGAAACAAAGTGGCAAAACCATGTCCATACATAGGGCCGTGCGGGGAAGACTTAGGGTTATGAAAAAAGCCCGGGTATCCCCCCTCTTTATTTTCCTGAGTAAGAATATATTTCAGGGCATCGGTAACTATTTTCCCGAACCTACCTCGCTGGGGCTGGCTTCCACCCGCCATGAATGCCAGTGCAGCTAGGCTGGTGATTGCAACATTTCCGGTGTAGGCACCCGTGCCAAACGAACCATCAGGCCTTCTCCGGGTAGCAAGAAATTCGAGTCCTTTTTCGACGGCTTTATCCAACTGGGGAGTCATCATGCCCTTGGCCTGAGAACCATCAGGCAGATTAGGGCCCTTCTTTGTTGTTGGCTCTTGAAGTGCAATCGATGCAATTGGCATGGTTAATAAACCAAGCCCTGTAAGCAAACATTCTCTGCGCTGGACAATTAATGGCGTCATTTTTTCCTGGCACCTTTTTCCGCAACTTTAGCATAATACTTTCGAATCATTTCATCATAACGATCCATAAATTGGTTGGGTACACCATAAGCATTAAGTTCTGCCCGCAAAGTTTCAGGCAAATGCCCCCAAGCCTCTTTAAAAACATCGGCAGCAGGATTCAACTTATCTTTAGATGGATCGCTCTTGCCCCCATTGCCAGACTTCGAATCTTTGTCACCGTCTTTGCCCTGATTCGCAACCTCTGATTTTTCAGATGACCCTTTGTCACCTTTACCCTGCATATCTTTAGGCTGCCCTTTCCCTGCATCGGGTTTTCCATCGGGATCAGCTTTGCCTGTGCCCCCCTGCTTTTGCTGTTTCCCTGAATCTGCACCTTGCTGATCTTGCTTGGGGCTGCCCTGCTTTTGTTTATCCTGCCCTTTTTCAGAATCTTTGGAATTAGCATCTTGGTTATCGGGCGATCTTTTTGATTGTTTATCCGAGCTTTCACTTTTCGATGAGGATTGTGATTGCGACTGCTGAGATTCTTTTTGGTTGTTTTGATTTTTCTTAAGCAGTTTGTCGATATCTTCGAGAATATCGCGCTGCTTTTGCAGAGTAGTTTCCCCTAACTCAAGGTTTCCTAATCTGTCGTCAACATCTTTGAGGTTTTTCCCGATTCGTCCAAAAATCTCTTCCTCTTCAAGATTATCC
>Ga0209086_10004292_pt1 | contig 10594 bp, 9 predicted proteins | sample M_130207_XF_Meta_FD_187312 | JGI IMG/M metagenome (GOLD analysis project Ga0209086, IMG submission 187312) | Freshwater microbial communities from Lake Montjoie, Canada to study carbon cycling - M_130207_XF_MetaG (SPAdes) (version 2) | ecosystem: Environmental > Aquatic > Freshwater > Lake...
AAAACTCTCGTATCAACTCTTCCAGCTTATTTAAATGCACTCACCGGTAAAGGCGTGCACGTTGTAACAGTTAACGATTATTTAGCAGAGCGCGATAGCGAGTGGATGGGTCGTATTCACCGATTCCTCGGCTTAAAAGTTGGCGTAATTCTTTCTAATATGTCACCAGCAGAACGCCGTGAAGCGTATGCAGCAGATATTACTTATGGAACAAATAACGAATTTGGTTTCGATTATTTGCGCGACAACATGGCTTGGACGCTAGAAGATTGTGTCCAGCGTGAACATAACTTTGCAATTATCGACGAGGCAGACTCAATTCTGATTGATGAAGCTAGAACCCCACTTATTATTTCTGGACCAGCTGATAAGCCAACAAAATGGTACGTAGAATTTGCAAATATCGCTCTTAAGTTAGAGCGCGATGTTCACTACGAAGTAGACGAGAAGAAGCGCACGGTTGGTGTGCTCGAACTTGGTGTTACAAAAGTTGAAGAGCTACTTGGGATTGAGAACCTCTACGAATCAGTTAATACGCCAATGATTGGCTATTTAAATAATGGAATTCGGGCTAAAGAACTATTCAAGCGCGATAAAGATTATGTTGTTATGAATGGCGAATTACTTATCGTTGATGAGCACACCGGCCGCATGCTTGCGGGACGTCGTTATAACGAAGGTTTGCACCAAGCCCTTGAAGCAAAAGAGCGCCTTGAAATTCAAGATGAGAACCAAACTCTTGCAACTATCACGTTGCAGAACTATTTCCGGCTTTACGAAAAGCTTTCAGGTATGACTGGAACAGCGATGACCGAAGCTTCAGAATTGATGCAAATTTACAAGCTTGGTGTTATTCCAATCCCAACAAACCGTCCCATGCAACGTATGGATCAACCCGATTTAATTTATAAGTCAGAGCTTGCAAAATTTGCAGCAAGTGCTGAAGATATTGCAGCACACCACAAGAAGGGCCAGCCAGTATTGGTTGGAACTGTCTCAGTTGAGAAATCAGAAGAGCTATCTTCACTGCTTAAAAAGCGTGGAATCCCACATGAAGTTTTGAATGCGAAACAACACGAACGCGAAGCCGCAATCATTGCGCGTGCAGGAACTGTTGGCGCGGTAACAGTCGCAACAAATATGGCTGGCCGTGGAACTGACATCATGCTTGGTGGAAACCCAGAATTTATGGCTGACTTTGAATTACAACGTCGTGGGCTTAATCCAGTTGAAACTCCAGAAGAGTATGAAGCTGCATGGGCTGATGAGTTAGCGAAGCAGAAAGCCGCTGTCGCGAAGGAACACGAAGTTGTTGTAGATCTTGGTGGACTTTATGTTCTTGGAACAGAGCGCCATGAATCTCGTCGAATTGATAATCAGTTACGTGGTCGTTCTGGTCGCCAAGGCGATCCAGGTGAATCTCGTTTCTATCTCTCACTTCAAGATGATTTGATGCGTCGATTTAACTCAGGAATTGTCGAAAGATTCCTTGGAGCTGCTGGCGTTGCAGATGATGTTCCAATCGAATCCAAAATGGTTTCAAATGCTATCCGATCAGCACAAACTCAAGTTGAATCTCTTAACTTTGAAATGCGTAAGAACGTCTTGAAGTATGACGACGTCATGAATCGCCAACGTGAAGTTGTTTATAGCGAACGTCGCGAAGTTCTTGAAGGTGCAGATATCCAAGAACAAGTTAAGACATTTATCGTCGACACCATCACTGCCTATGTTCAAGCAGCAACTAGTGAAGGCTTCGGCGAGGACTGGGATCTCGATACTCTCCACACGGCACTTAAGGCGCTTTACCCAATTTCATTCTCAGTTGAAGATCTAGTTAATGAAGTAGGCGGACGTTCCGGCCTTGATCAAGGATTCATTCTTGATCGTGTGCTTGGCGATGTCGAGAAAGCTTATGAAGAGCGAGAAGAAACTCTTACTCCAACAGTTACACGCGAATTAGAGCGCAAGATTTTGCTCTCTGTTCTAGATCGCAAGTGGCGCGAACACCTTTATGAAATGGATTATCTACAAGAAGGTATTGGGCTTCGTGCTATGGCACAACGCGATCCACTTGTTGAATATCAAAAAGAGGGTTACGACTTATTCGCAGCAATGATGGATGCAATTAAGGAAGAGCTAGTTGGTTATCTCTTTAATGTTGAGGTAAATGTCGAAGAAGATTCTGGTGGCGTTGAAGCCAAAGGTTTAAGCCCTGCGGTTAAACCACAGAGCGAACTTCGATATTCAGCTGCAGATGAAGATGGTGCCGCAGTTACAACTGGCGGAACTTCACGTAACGCCCCTTGTCCTTGTGGCTCTGGCCGCAAATACAAGCGTTGTCACGGCGCTGCTTAAAGCTAACTTTGGTCATTGAGATTTCTTAATGCTAAGCGTTGATGAATTAATCTCCTCGCAAACTGCGCTTACTAACGTTGATCGCGCCCACTTGATGGAACTCCTTGCGGAGTGGCAATTGCTTTCGGATTTATCTTTTGCAGATTTAATTCTCTGGATTCCAAAGCGTAAGGATTATCAATCCTGGCCCGACGGCCATATTGCAATGGCGCATATTCGCCCTACAACAGCGGCAACCGTTTTTGCGCATGATGTAATCGGTAACGTTATTAATTGGGGAAGTAATCCACGTATTGATGGCGCACTTTCTACTGGTGAGATTGATCGAGACTCAGAAGCTGAGATGGTTGGCGAAATACTTATTAAAGAGGAGACGGTCCCGGTTTATTTTGCAGGCCGGGTAATCGCAGTAATTTCTCGACATAGAAATGCCGAACTCATGCGTTCACCATCACGCTTAGAGCTGAATTATCGCGAAATCGCTCACAAGATTTATCAGATGGTGGCCGAAGGAACATTCCCAATTCAAAATAGTTTTTATCGTTCTGAATCAGCCCCACGTGTTGGTGATGGTTTAGTTCGGTTAGATGCAAATGGGCTGATTACATATGCAAGTCCAAATGCACGATCAGCATTTAACCGTGCTGGCTGGAGTGGTGAACTCGAAAGTCATCAACTTGGTGATGTGATTGAAAGTGTTAAACCAAATTTAGGGATTCCAACAGATGAATCATGGCGAAGCATGATGAGCGGTAAAAACTTGCGCCGTGAAGAGTTTGAAAATGAGAGCGGAATATTTGATCTTTTGGTAATGCCACTAGTGGCTGGGTCAGACCATATTGGCGCAATTGTTTTGCTTCACAACGTTACTGAATTACGTAGACGAGATCGTGCGCTAGTTACCAAAGATGTGACTATCCGAGAAATTCATCACCGAGTTAAGAACAACCTGCAAACAGTATCGGCGCTGCTTCGTTTGCAGTCTCGACGTGTTGAAGATGAAACTGCAAAGCTTGCGCTTGAAGAGGCCGTTCGTCGAGTTGCTTCAATTGCGATTGTCCATGAGACGCTTTCAAATAGTTCGACGGAATCAGTGGCATTTGATGAGGTTTATGACCGCATCGTTCATAACGCAATCGAACTTAGCACCCACAAAATTAGTATTGAGAAGTTGGGAACATTTGGCACTTTTGATTCGCAAATAGCAACCCCACTTGCCCTTGTAATTACTGAGCTAATTCACAACGCCCTTGAACATGGCCTGGCAAACTCGGGTGAGAAATTACGGATTGAGATTGCTCGCACCGCACAAGATTGCGAAGTTAAGATTATTGATGATGGAGTTGGACTTCCAACGGACTTCAATTGGGATCAATCTTCAAACCTGGGCTTACAAATTGTGAAGACACTTACCGAGAATGAGCTAAAGGGAAGTATCGAACTAGTTCGTGTGGGAAGTGAAACTCAAGCTGTTCTAAAGTTTTAAAGTAAGCAGAAAAATTAGAAGCTATTTTGATTCTCTATTTGACGAGCGCGGTTACGTGCGGCACGACGCTTAAGCGCGCGACGTTCATCTTCAGAAAGTCCGCCCCATACTCCGGCATCCTGACCACTCTCAAGTGCCCAAGCGAGACATGGTTCTTTAACAATGCAGCGATTACAAACTTTTTTCGCCTCTTCGATTTGAGCCAGGGCTGGACCAGTGTTGCCGACCGGAAAAAATAGTTCCGGATCTTCATCGCGGCAAGCAGATTGATGGCGCCAATCCATGATTAGTGAGCTCCTTCTAAAGAATTATTCTTAAATCGGGGAAGTAAAAGGCAATAACTGCCATTTACATAAGTCGTATCCTCCCGTGAATTTGCGAACATAACAAGGACATTTGATAAATGATTATGTGATTTGTGCCCCCGGCGGGAATCGAACCTGCGCTCCCGCCTCCGGAGGGCGGTGCTCTATCCACTGAGCTACGGGGGCGCAGTGTGCATAAGTGTATTACGCATTAATTGTAGCCAGTTAACTGTAAGTACAAATAATCTGAAATGATTGCGCCGTGAATCAATCCAATGAATCGAATCAGATAAACGAAGCATATTTTGCAAATGGTTGCTTCTGGGGCGCAGAACGTAGATTCTGGCAACTAGCAGGAGTAGTTGAAACCAGCGTCGGTTACATGGGCGGCAATAGAGCAAATCCAAGTTATGAACAAGTTTGTACTGGAGTGACAAATCATGCAGAAATAGTCTGCGTTAAATTCGATCCAAAGTTAATTTCTTATCGCAGATTACTTGAAGAATTTTGGGTGATGCATGATCCCACTTCGCTAAATCAACAAGGTGGTGATATCGGAACCCAATATCGGAGCGCAATTTTCACAACTTCCCAGGAACAATTAAGCGAAGCGCTTGCAACTAAGGATATTTATCAATCACTTTTAACGGTGGAGGGCATTGGACAAATTGTGACCCAAATTGAAAGTGCAGAACCGCATACATACTGGGTGGCTGAGGAGTATCACCAAAAATACTTGGCTAAAAATCCAAATGGTTATGACTGCCATTCGAGTACCGGAGTGGCATTTACATCGTAGTTTTGCCCTTTGAGGTGTTTAATCCACAAAACTAATGTATTTTACGAACCATGAGCTTGGGCATTTGGGAAGTTACGGTTGTTGCCCTTCTACTAGTTTTAACCTTCGACTTCGCGATGGCATATCGCCAACGTAACTCTGAAACCTCGCTAGCAACAGCCACAAGGTGGACGTTTTTTTATATTGCTCTTGCAGTAATTTTTGGAATCTCGCTAGGCCACTGGGCTGATGAACAAGCACAGAAAGAATTTTTCGCTGGTTGGTTAACTGAGTACTCCTTATCTTTCGATAATCTCTTTGTATTCGTTTTGATTCTTGCTCGGCTAAAAGTTGCAAAAGAGAAAGAACAGTTAGTTTTACTTTTTGGCATCGCAGCTTCACTCTTAATGCGCGGCGGCTTTATCGCTATCGGCTCAGTTGTAGTTACAAAATTTTCCTGGATTTTCTTCTTCTTTGGTGCATTCTTGATCTACACCGCATACACACTTATTAAAGAGAGCGAAGAGGAGGAGTGGGAGGAAGGAAGATTTATCTCCTATCTTCGCCGCAAAGGCGCTTCGACCTTTACCTTGGCACTTGTTGCAATCGCAATGACCGATGTTCTCTTTGCATTTGACTCGATTCCAGCGATTTTTGGGCTAACAAAAGATCCTTACATCATTGTTACTGCCAATATCTTTGCGCTAATGGGTTTGCGTCAGCTCTATTTCTTAATCGGCGGACTTATGAAGAAGTTGGTTTACCTAACAGAGGGACTCTCGGCAATCCTGGCCTTTATCGGCATAAAACTCTTAATCGAGGCGCTGCACTCGCAACACTGGGATCACATTGGTAATTTCAAAATTCCACATATCTCATTACAGGTAAGTCTTGGATTTATTATCTTCACACTTGCATTCACGGCCATTCTAAGTTTGTTAAAGACGCGAAAGAGTAAATAATGGCCAAAATTTCAGCGCTACCTTTAGCTAAATTACAACCGCGCAGAAGTGCAAAGTGGCGAGAATATGGAACTGAAGTTCTACCGCTATTTGTTGCTGAGATGGACTTTGAGATTGCACAACCAATCCGTGATGTGCTCGGTGAGATGGTTAATGGGTCAGACACTGGATATTTAGGACCGATACCTGAGCTTGCAAGAAACCTTGCAAAATTTGCAAAGGCGCGTTGGGGCTGGGAGATTGATCCCGAACAAGTATTTGTCGCAACCGATGTTGGGGTGGGCATGGTTGAGATTGCACGAACCGTGGTCAACTCTGGCGATTCGATAATGATTAATTCACCGGTTTATCACAATATGAATAATTGGATTTCGGAATTAAAATGTAAATCTTATGATGTACCGCTTGTAAAGAACGGCTTGCACTACACCCTTGATTTAGAAGCAGTAGAACGTGGCTATGCAGCTGGCGTTAAGGCGCACTTCTTATGCAGCCCGCACAATCCAGTCGGAACCGTCTTTACTAGAGAAGAACTTTCAACACTTGCAGATTTAGCTAAAAAATATGGCGTTACAGTTTTTAGCGATGAAATTCATGCACCTCTAACTTATGATGCAAAACAATTTGTGCCATTTCTTGCAGTAAGTGAGAGCGCGCGTGAAGTTGGTATCTGTGTCACCGCAGCAAGCAAAACTTGGAACTTAGCTGGACTTAAATGCGCCACAATTATTACGGCGCATCCAAAACAACTTGAACGGGCAAAATCCATGCCGATGGCAGTTCACTATCGAGCCTCGCTCTTTGGCGCCGTTGCATCAGCAACTGCATATGAATGCAACGACTGGCTAGATAGCGCTCTAGAAACCATGGAGAGCAATCGCCGATTTATAAAGAAATTACTAGATGAGAAGTTACCAACAGTTGGTTACCGCATTCCAGATTCCTCTTATTTGGCATGGCTGGATCTCACCTCACTAAACCTTGGTGAAAATCCAGCGGAGGTTCTGCTTGAAAATGGAAAGGTGGCCTTTAATTCTGGGATTTCATTTGGACCAGAATCAGGACAGTTTGTTCGTTTAAATTTTGCAACAAGTGAAGAAATTATTGAAGAAGCAATAAAGCGGATAGTTTCTTGTGTCAAATAACTTTGATGTAGTAATTATTGGTGGCGGCCACAATGCGTTAATTGCTTCGTGCTATTTAGCGAAGGCTGGTTTAAGTGTTGCAATCTTGGAGAAGAATGGCTCACTTGGTGGCGCAACGGTAAGTCAGGAAGTTTTCCCAGAGTATGAAGCTCGGCTTTCTAGGTATTCATATTTAGTTTCACTTCTGCCCGATAAAATTGTTGCAGACCTAGGTTTGAAATTTGAAACAATTGATCGTTCAGTCTCCTCATTTACCCCGGAAAATATTGCTAATCAAGATCTAGGGCTTCTGATCACAAAAGGTTTAGTGGGTCAGACCAAGAGCGATTTTAAAGAAATCACCAGCGGAGATAGCGAAATAGAAGCTTGGAAATCTTTTTATGCTGATGTACAAAAACTTGCTGATGTAATTGCGCCAACTATGTTGGGAAAATTGCCTACTCGCTCAGAACTTAAGGCGAAGGTAAACCACAAAATTTGGGATGAAATAATTGAAGAACCGCTAGGTAAAGTTTTAGAGGCGAGATTTGATAGTGATTTAGTTCGTGGAATTGTTTTAACCGATGGCTTAATTGGCACCTTCTCAGATGCTAAAGATTTGGTTGCTAATATCTGTTTTATTTACCACTTGATTGGAAATGGAACCGGTGATTGGAATGTGCCAAAAGGTGGCATGGGTGCATTAGTCTCTGAACTCATCGAACTTGCAGAATCTCTCGGCGTTAAATTTGTTGTAGATAGCGAAGTAACTGAAATTTCCAATTTTGAAGGCGTATTCACGACCAAGAACCGCCAGCAAAGTTTCACTAGCAAATACCTGCTGGCCAATTTAGCTCCTGGAAAATTAGCAAATATTTTGGGTACTAAACCACCTGCAACACTTGATGGCAGCCAGGTTAAAGTAAATATGTTGCTAACCAAGTTACCAAGGCTTAAATGTGGAACGGATCCAAAATTGGCATTTGCGGGAACCTTTCACTTTGATGAAAGGTATTCAGATTTTCAGCGGGCATTCGATGAAGCAGCATCTGGGAAGATTCCGACAAAGGTTCCAGCTGAGATGTATTGCCACACGCTCTCAGATCTCTCAATTCTTGGTGCTGACTTGGTTGAACGTGGTTTCCACACGCTAACGCTCTTTGGAATACATACTCCGGCAGCGCTCTTTGAGAAAGATAACAAGGCAAGTAAGGCGATAATTCTTGAACGCTTGCTTGCCCAATTAAATGAATACTTAGTTGATCCGATTGAGAGCTGTCTGGCTAAGAATTCTGATGGTTCGCTCTGCATTGAAATTAAGAGCCCACTTGATTTAGACGAGGAGATTGGTCTACCAAGGGGCAACATTTTCCACAAAGATCTCTCGATGCCTTTCAGAGAAGATAATGAGAAGCCGGGCTGGGGCGTTGAAACCGATATCCCCAATCTTTTTTTATGCGGGGCTGGTGCAATCAGAGGTGGTGGAGTCAGTGGTATTCCAGGACACAATGCCGCCGCCGCAGTTCTCGAAGCGCAAAGCTCTTAACTCCTAAGGTAGATTTGTCTCATGATAAAAGCCTTTCGCCGAATGGTTGCTGCACTTACCTTTCTTGCAGTAGTTGCCGCAGCGTTGAAGGCCGCATTTGATTGGGTCGCTCAGAGTGGCGATGACGATCACGAAATCTTTGCGGACGATGACCGCGAATCTGTTTAATTAAATGGATTACATTGCCGGAAGTTGCAATATCGGAAAAGGCGAGATTAGACGTCGCCAATTTGTTGCGCTAATAGGTTTAATTCTAACGATCACCACTGTAATTGGATTGATAAATGTAAGTGCTGAAAGAAGCGCTCGCCTTGGCGTATTTGTTCCAGCAATGATTTTCGCAATTGGCTTTATTCAATCTCGTCGTAAGTTCTGTTTAGCCTTTGGCTTAATGGGAACTTTTAACTTTGGCTCACTTGGAAAGTTATCAAGAGTTGCATCACCTGAAGATCGCAAGGCGGATCGCAAAACTGCAATATCTATTCTGGTTCAAGCGCTATCACTGGCGTTAGTCATTACGCTAATTATTTACTTACTTCCGCTTTAATTCACCTCTTTTTTAATTTGCTAAAAATGAAGTAGAGCGCCGTACCAATTACTATTCCCCAAATTAAATCTACAAAAATCACGATAAGAGCTGTGGCCAACAAGATTGATCCATCAAGTCGAGTAGTTCGCAGAATCTCTCGCAGGTTTGCTGGGCTCGCCATTCGATAAGAAGTTCCGAGTAGAACTCCCGCTAAAGCAGACATTGGAATCTTTGAAATTATTGGCGAAAGTGCCAAGACGACTGCAAGTAAAAATGCGGCGTGAAATATCGCAGCCAATCGTGATTTAGCTCCGGATCGAATGTTTACTCCGGTTCGGGCAATTGCCCCAGTTGCTGGCATTCCACCAAATAGCGATGAAGCTACTGAAGCTAGCCCTTGTCCAAATAATTCACGATTTGGATGGTACCTATCTTTCAATTCATGAATGTGCGACATCTGATCCGCTACTCGCGCTGACAGAAGTGACTCAATTGAAGCCAAGAGCGCAATCGAAATAACCGCAGTAATTAATTGATAAACGCTGAGCCCAAATAATGAAAATTTCTGAATTTGAAATATGGCCTTCGGTAATTCGCCAACAGTTGGAACGCCTATGTTAAAAACAAATACAACGATTGAGCTGAACACTATTGCAATAAAGCTGGCAGGAATATGGAATTTAACCTTGCGAGCAATCTTTGGATAGGTGAACTTAACTACCAAAGTAAGAAGAACTATAAATATGGCTGAAAAATTTAGCCCATTATCAAGAGCGCCCTTGAGAGTGCGCCAAGCTGTTGTGACCGTGCGCCCACCATTAATTGATGGTGTAGCTAGTGCGGTTGGAAATTGTTGCAATGCAATTACAATCGCAATTCCCAGAGTAAAGCCCTCCATAACAGGCCACGGAACTCTATTAATAATTGAACCCGCTCTGATGAGTCCAAGAATTAGGGTTAACAACCCGGCGAAGAAACCGAGTGGAATTAAAGCTCCAACGCCATATTTGCTAACAATCGGAACTAACACAACAGTCATTGCACCAGTAGGACCGCTTACCTGAAAATTCGAGCCACCAAAAACTGCTGCAATTAACCCGGCAAGGATTGCTGTGATTAACCCAGCCCCGGCTCCAGCCCCTGTTGTAATTCCAAATGCCAGTGCTAGCGGAAGAGCGACGATTCCTACAGTAATTCCGGCTAGTAAGTCTTTGCGCCAATCAGTGCGAGCACTTTTATAATCTGCACGGCTCGGAATAAATTCTCGTAGGCGATTCATTTCACTTGAATCCTACTGCCAGAATACGCAAATAGGTGTAACTTAATGAGGTAAATACAACTTCATATCAAGGCTTTCGATTCGAGTAGGAGATCTCATGGAAATCGTAATACACGCCAGAAATGCAAACTTGGCTGAAGATTTCAGAGGAATAGTTACCGAAAAATTAAAAGCACTTGATCGATTCAGTGTCAAAGTTGAAAGTATAAAAGTTGAAATTAAACATG
>Ga0209086_10004293_pt1 | contig 10593 bp, 11 predicted proteins | sample M_130207_XF_Meta_FD_187312 | JGI IMG/M metagenome (GOLD analysis project Ga0209086, IMG submission 187312) | Freshwater microbial communities from Lake Montjoie, Canada to study carbon cycling - M_130207_XF_MetaG (SPAdes) (version 2) | ecosystem: Environmental > Aquatic > Freshwater > Lake...
GCTCGAGGGATTCCAGGGACTTGGGAAGCATGATTGTGGCTCCTTCAGCCCTAGCGTACTACATACGCACGGACTCATGCCGCAAAAAAAGAGAATCGTCGATTCCCCACTTTCATGTCGCACACCCCCGGGTCAACGCGCACTTGACACTCAACCTAGGCCTCCGGTACGAAATCGAAACGCCGGTTGTCGAAGTGAACGATCTACAATCCACTTTCGACGTGCAGCGCCAAGCCTTTGTGTTCACCGGACGGGACAATCAGCCGCGGACCCTTTCCGACACCGACTATTCGAACTTTGGTCCGCGCGTCGGCTTTGCGTGGACCCCTGGCTCGAACTCGAAGCTGGCGCTTCGGGGCGGCTATGGTCTGGCCTATGCCAGTACATCATCGTCCCAAGTGCAGCAGCAACGGTCCATCGGCTTCACCGCGGTGGCTTCCTTTCCCAGCCCGGACAACGGCCTGACATTTCCCATTCGTCTCCGGGAGGGCTTGCCGAGCGTGAACGTCGACCCGATCTCGGTTACGCGTCAGCGTAACATCAACGTCAACGTCATCGAGCGCTACGCGCCACGCGCGCAGATGCATCAGTGGAATCTGAACTTACAGCGGCAGGTAGGCGACTTCCTGGTGCAACTCGCCTACTCCGGCTCGAAAGGTACGCACCTGGTGGCGGCCAATTACAGCCTGAATCAGGTGCCTACCGCCCGCTTGGGCGCCGGCAACGCGCAGGTTTTGCGGCCCTATCCGGATTTTCAAGAAATCATCGTTAACAACCCGAATGAAGGCAACTCGCTCTACAACGGCTTATCGCTGAGCGTGAATCGCCGCTTCGCGCGGGGCCTAACGCTGATCTCCTCGTTTACCTTTCAAAAGGCGATCGACAACACCTCTGGCCGCGGAGCCTTTGTGGGGTTATAAGCCGGAACCGCCGAAATTTCCGTCACCCAAGATCAAGCCCCGCCACGATGGCATCCAAATCGATCGGCTTGCCGCCGCTCTGGAACGTATAGTGCCCATTCAGCAGGATGTGCCGCCAGGCCGCTGGCGACATCCGGGTGATCAACGCCACGGCCTTGGCGTTGCCGTTGGCCTCGCACTTCGTCAGCAGGTGCGACAGGATGGCCGAGTTGTAGTAGATGATTGTGTTGGCGATCAACCGCGCGCATTGGTTGCTGATCTCGATTTCGATGTCCGTGCGCCCGGTCAGCTCCTTCTTTCCGCCGACCTGGGCGATAGTCGAGCGTAGCTGGTGGTAAGACTCGATGCGGTTCTGCGAGCGATGGACGTTACGTTCCAGTTGTGGATCGCGCAGGTAGCGCAGCGTGTAAATGCTGCGCACAAGCTTGTCAAACTCGAAGATCGCGCGCCGCGTCGGGTTCGTCGTGGTGTAGGTGCACAGCTTGCGGATCAGCGTGCCCTGGGTCATCTCCTTCAGCCCGAGCGTGGCGACGATTTGGTTCATGTTCGGTTTTTCGTCGACGATCACCGGCAGGTCAACCTGGCCGACCGGGCGAATCAGGTATTTCTCGTACAGCGCAGGGTCGTCGGCGCAATACAGTTCCTTCAACTGGTCATCGAGGTTGGTGAAGCGCGGCTCGAAGCGCGGGCCGAACCAGCACAGGATGGCGAAGTTGGCCTTGTTGATGCTGTGCATGTCGCCGGTGATCGTGGCTGGCATGATGTCTGAGGTGTTGCGGTACCAGATGTCGAACACATGGTGCGCCTCGTATTCGTGCGCGCCGATCAGGTAGCCGTTGAGCGGCACATGGTTGCATAGTAGCGTGTAGGCGACCACGCCCTTGCCGCGTCCAAAGTATTTGCGCGAAGCGCGCGCCTTCACGGTTGGCCGCTCGACGCCGAATTTCTGACCATCGACGGCACCATACAGCGTATCCAGGTCGAACGAGTAATGCGGGAAGATCGGCAGTGCGGCGATGGCGTTGCTGATGCGGTCGTTGGCGGCCTGGAGCGATGCCTGGCGCAGGTACTGCTGGTATGTCGTCTCCAGCACGTGGTATGGGATGTCGCTGGTGCGAGCCATGACCTGATTGCCGTGGTTCATCGCTTGCGCGATGATAACCGCCATCAGGCTGTCGGCATCGGCCACCTTCTTCGCATAGCGCGGCTGCAACGGCGTCAGCGCCGGCAAGAGCTGGCACTGGGCGTTGACGAAGCGGAACACGTCGGCGACATCACAGTGCGGCAGTTGCTCGTAGAGCGCCTGCTCGTTGACCTTCTGGTTATCGCCCTTGGGCTTTCGGCAGATCAGCTTCTTCGTGTCTTTATCGTAGTCCAGGTGCGTCAGCTTGCCCTGTTTCAGCTCGTTGTTGAATGCCAGCCATTGCGCGCGCAGCTCGACCGTCAGTGCGTCGAGCTGGGCCTCGACTGGCTGGCGCAGGAAGGGGATGTCCATTTGCGAGAGAGCGTCGGCCTTATCGTCCATCGAGACCAACTCGTCGGAGAAGTGGCGGTGCTGCAGGCTGTCGTCCAGATAGATTTCGCCCGACTGGAATCGCTTCCTGATCTGCCGGTATAGCCAGAACTCGTAGTGGTCGGCGTGCAGTCCGGTCGGCTTGCCGTCGGCATCGAAGGTCAGCAGGTATGGCCGCAATCGTTTCGGCAACGTGGCCGCCGGACATTCGGTCAGCGGCCGTTGCGACAGGCGTTGCTGCTTGGCGAATACACTCTTGGCCCAGGCCAGCGCCGCGAGCCACGGACTGTCAGGGACGGTGCTGGCAAAGTCGAGCGCGACGTACAGCGGTCGCAGATGGCGGCGGATGCGCTCAGTCAGGCTGTCCCGCCTGCCAGTGCAGGGCCAGTTTGCTCGCCGGCTTCACGCTCAAGCGCTGACCGGTGATCCGCAGCGCATCTCTCGGCATGATTTTGTAAGCGCGTTGGCGCACGTTGCCAAACGGTGTGGCGTCGGCCACCGTGTCATCAACATAGATCAACAGCAGGCGACCGACCTGCGGCGTGTCCTGCTGACGACGCACTTGTTCCGCTAAGAACAACTTCTGCGCGAGCGCGCTGCTCTCATCCTCCAACTGTTTCATGTGATAGGCCATCGCATCGACCAGGTTGTCGGAAAGCTGCCGGTAGCGTTGCCACGCGTAGCACATCAGGTAAAGATGGGTCTGATCCGCCTTGAGGTTGTGCAGGTCGTGGACGGTATAGAAGTTCGCCAGACTCGCGTAGAACAGCAGGTTTTGCTGCGAAACGCCCAGCTTAGGCAACAACGCCTTGGCGATCCGGTGCAGCGGCGCCAGCAAGGCGCGCTTCTCTCGCTCACGGATCATCTGACGCCAACCGAAGTCTTTGGCGTCCTGCTTGAGCGCCGCCAGTTGAGACAGGGTGTCATCACGCACCAGGAGTTGGGCCAGGGCGGCTTTGGCCGCGTCGTCCAACACTTCCGCCAGCAGGCCGTCCAAGCGCCGGCGTTCAGTGGACAGTGTTTCCCTGATCAGCTCTTGCAGGGTGGTGTATCCAGGCCGGACGATCTTGTGCTTGTTGAGCCAGACGATCAACTCGGCGGCCACGAATCCCGGCGTCACATCGCGCCGCACGGTCTGCGCGGCCTGCCGCCCAAGCTGCGGCAAGAAGTCGGCCGCCCACAGTTGGTAGCCGAACAGTTCGGCAACTCGCTCGCGCTGGGTGTAATGCTCATGCTTAGTTATCGGCTTGCGCTCGAACGCTTCGCCATGGAAATAGCGGCTCATCACGAAGGCGCAATCGTCCTCGACCTCGCTCCAGTCAAAGCGGAAGAAGGCATGTTTGGCCTTGAAGTAGCCGATCTGCAAGAGGCAGTAGACCTGGGCATGGAGGCCGGGACGGCTGGTGGCGAGCGCCAGTTCGGTTTTCGTCAATGCCAGATAGTTCAGCCGCTGTGCATCGTCGAAGTCCGGCAGGCCATACAGCGCTTCCTGCTCGGCATCGGACAGGACGGTCAGTCGCTCGCTCTTAGCGATCATCGTGACGACGTTCCACGGGAGCCTGTCGAGCCAACCCGCGCCAGGGTTTCAATCAATGTGGTGCGCTTGACGCCGAAGTTGCGACACACCGCCGCCTTGGACATGCCGCCATCCAGCGCGGCGATTATGGCGTCCAACTTCTCGCCGGTAATCGCCTGTGGCCGCCCACCGATCCGTCCGCGCCGCCGGGCAGCTGCTAGGCCCGCAACGACGCGCTCCTGGATCAATGCGCGCTCATATTGAGCAAGCGCGCCGACCACGTGGAACAGCAATTCGCCCGACGCCGTGGTCGTGTCCATGCCCTCGGTCAGCGAACGGAACGCCACCTGTTTGTCTTTGAGCGAAGTCACAATGGCGAGCAGGTGCGAAAGCGAGCGGCCAAGGCGATCAAGCTTCCAGACCACGAGCACATCGCCAGGCCGGACGAATTCAAGCGCCCGAGCCAAGCCTGTCCGGTCATCTTTCGTGCCGGAGGCATGATCCTCGAACAGATGCCGGGCATCGACGCCGGCGGCAAGCAGCGCGTCGCGCTGTAAGTCCGTGCTCTGCCGGTCAGAGTCCGACGAGACGCGCATGTAGCCAACCAACATAGGCGGATAACCATCAATAACAAGTTTTCGTATGTAGCATATAGCGACAAGGTTTTCCGCACATTTTTGAGGCCAATCAGATGGCACTTTGGCTGACTGTTTCGAAGATGTCGCTAAACACTTGTTTTCCGATACGCACGGTTGCAGTCTCCAACCATTGTTGTTATACTTAGATATAACTTGGATATTGGACGTTACTCATGCATACAACCAATCTGCGCAAAGTGGGCGGCTCAGTCATGTTGGCCGTCCCGCCAGCCTTTCTCGATCAACTGCACCTGCAAGCCGGCGCAACAGTCGGCCTGACCGTCGATCACGGTCGCCTGGTGGTGGAACCCAAACCACGGCTGCGCTACACGCTCGCCGAGTTGCTGGCCGTGTCGGACTATTCGCAGCCGCAGCCGGCGGAGGAACGCGAATGGGTCGATGCGCCCGCCGTAGGCGGCGAACTGCTATGAGGCGCGGCGACATTTACCTGGTGTCGCTCGACCCGGCTGCGGGGCATGAGCAAAGCGGCAGCCGTCCCGTCCTGGTCGTATCGCCCGCCGAGTTCAACGAAGCCACCAAGCTGCCGGTGATTCTGCCGATCACCAACGGCGGCGAGTTCGCCCGCCGCCTGGGTTTCGCGGTGCCCATAACCGGCATCAAGACCACCGGCGTCATTCGCTGCGATCAACCGCGCGTAATCGACCTGGCCGCCCGCCGCGCCCGCAAGGTGGATACCCTGCCAGAGCCCATCATGGACGAAGTGCTGGCGAAAGTCGCCACGCTTTTCGAGTAGGCAAAGCATGAGCATGAATGAATTTCGCCGGCTGGCAGCGAAGATGGATCAGCACATGCAACAGCTTTCTGCTGAGGGCGTCAACGACGCACACGCCATCATCAATCGCATGATGGGGTACGTGCCCGATCTCCACAAAATTTGGGTCGGAACATCCGACGATCAACTCATCGCACTGTCTAACGAGTTCCCCGGGTTTTACCGCTACGCCCTCATCATGGAAGAGGCGTTTGAAGCGGAACGCAACAAGGCATCGCGGCCCTATGACGGCATGGCCCAGTTTCCCGAACAACACAAGCAACTGGCGGACTAGTTGCTGACAACGGCGGCAACACTTGAGCGCGGCTACCAGGCGTTTCGTGGAAGCGGCAACCGGCAAGTCTTTCAGCCTCAAGTCAACGAGATGGGTAAGCTGCATCGGCAATGGCTTTCCGATCTGGAAAACTTCAAAAACTCCTTACGTGCGCAGGGCGCAGAACCCATGGCATTGGAGTACGTGAATGAAGCGTTTAGACGCATTGCCGAGCGCATCAAGAAGCTCGCAGGGTGAAGATCAGGGTTGGTGACGGAAATTTCGGCGGTTCCGGCTTACAACCCCTTTGTCGAGTATGGTTCGTTGCGCGCGCAGGACAACTACCTGCGATCGGCCGAGCGGTCGGTATCTCAATTTGACCGGACTAAGCGGTTCATGGCCGCTTGGGTGTACGAGCTACCGTTTCGCGCCACGGGCCCAGCGCGGTTCCTGATCTCGGGCTGGGAGCTTTCCGGGATGCTGGAGGTGATGGATGGCACGCCCCTTGCGATGAGCGCCGCGCCGAACCGTTCGAACTCCCTGGGCGGCGGTTCCCGGCCGAACCGGGCGCCCGGTCAGGACCCGGTGCTCGAGAATTGGACGCCGCAACGGGCCTTCAATACCGCCGCCTATTTGGCTCCGGAGCCCTTCACGCTTGGGAACGCGTCGCGTACGGAGCCCAAATTGCGTGCTCCGGGTTGGGCTACGTTGGACGCATCCATTCTTAAGAGTTTTCCGCTCCGGGAGCGGGTTCGGCTCGAGTTCCGCGCCGAGGCCTATAATTTGGCCAACCGGACGAATTTCCAGCGGCCGAACACCGTACTCGGGACTCCGCAGTTTGGCCAGATTCTGCTCGCTTGGCCTTCGCGCACCATCCAAGGTGGATTGAAGCTGGTTTGGTAAAAAACATATGTTGACCCGACGTACACTACTTTGTTCCCTGGCCGGCGTGGCTGTTTCGCATGGTGAGAAACCGGCGCTGTCGCTGAGCCAATTGACTTGCGCTACGGCTTCGCTCGCCGGCTCGACGCTGGAAGACTGTTTGCGGGAGATCCGCCGGCAGCGACTTGGCGGCGTCGAAATCTTTACCGATTTGGGGCGGACGCACTCTTTGGGCGCGTTCCCAGCCGCGGTCGTGGATCGTTTGACGACTGCGGAGAAGAAATCGCTTCGCCGCCTGACGAGCGGGTTTCGATTTGTCACCACCCATCTGCCGTTCGATGACCTCCGTCCGGTGGATCCGGATTCCAGTTTGCGGGAAAGCTCCGTCGCCGCCATTGAGCGGGGAATCCGCGACAGCGCTTGGTGGGGCGCGAGCGTGGCGACGATCCACGTGGCGCGGGAAACGGGCTATCGTTCGGTATGGAAAGAGCTGCTTGAGACTTATCGCAGGTTTGGCGACTTGGCGGCGAAGAGTAAGCTGCGCATCGGAATCGAGACGGGCGCCCCGGAAACGGTGGAAGAGTATCTCGCACTCATCCGGGCGATTGACCACGACCATGTCGGAGCCACGGTGGACACTGGCCACACCAGGGTCTACCGGCGCGACGCGAACTTGAAGGAATCCGAACTGGGGACCGAGAAAGGCCGCCAGCGTTACAACGATCTGCTGATGCAAAAGGTGGAGGGCCTTGGACCCAAGTTGTTTCATTTTCACGTTGATGACGTGCGCGCGAACGACTGGAGGGTGCACCGTACGCTCGGGCGGGGGATTGTGGATTGGCAGCGTCTGCTCGGCCATCTGAGCAGGGTGCGGTACCAAGGGGCGCTGGCGATGGAGTTGGAGGAAGCGCCGGTGGTTGCCATGGTGCAGGAAAGCCGCGAGTTCTTCGCCCGGCAACTGGAGATGCTTTCGCGTCCCGGCGGCCGGGATCGCAAAGCCTAGTCACCGGCTGGCTGCCGCACTCCGCGGTTAGGGTTGGCTCTGAGCGTGTTTCCGACGGCAACGGGTGCTGACGCAGGCGGGGTGGGCTAACTCGCATTGCAAGAATGGATATCTCCGGGCGTTCTTCCGCCGGATTAAGACGCGGCGGGCGACCGGGGCCGTGGCGCATCAGTTAGTGGCGATTGCGGAGTCGATTGTGAAGACGGGCGGGAGTTAGCAGCAGATTGCTTTGACCGGTTGAATCCGGATCGGACGGCGCGGCTTAGGCATGAGTTGTCTGTTCTGGCTGGATGGGCTTGGACTTGGCCGATGGGGAGCGCGCGGTGCGGCTGGGACGGATGCGGTCATCTACGGAACACGCGCACAACGGACTCGCTTCGGCCCGGCAGGATGGGCGAGTTCCTCGCCCGCTCGAGCCGTGCCTGCGCGGTCTGTGCACTTGAATGGGATTTCGGCTGTGGGTTTGATGGAGCTGGCGATGTGGGTGATGAGAAGTCGGAACAGAGGAAAGGTTCGAGCGGAGATGGTGTATTGATATCGAGGACGGGGTGAGGCATGATGTTGTTATGACGAGAACGGTGGTTGCGCTTGATAACGATATCAAAAAATGGATTGATGCCAAAGCAGCGCAGGACGGGGTGCCGATGACCGAAGTGGTGCGGCGGGCGCTCCAGCAGTACCGGGAGCATGAGGAGCAGTCGGTTGAGCGGCTTTTGAGCGCAACCAGCGGCACCTGGACGGCTGGGGACGGACTCGAGTACCAGCAAAACCTGCGTGACGAGTGGGGCCAGTGAACGTCCTGCTGGACTCCGTGATTCTGATCGACCACTTCAACGGGAGGGCGGAGGCGACGGAATACTTGCGGGCGGAGAGGGGGAACGCGGCGATTTCGGTGATTACGCGGGCGGAGGTGCTGGCGGGGTTTGATGCGGTTGGTGCGCCGCGGGCGAAGGCGCTGCTCGACCTGTTCCCGGTACTCGCGATCACGAAAGAAGTCGCGGATTTGGCGGCGGTGCTGCGACGTGAGCACCGGTGGAAGCTGCCGGACGCTTTCCAGGCGGCGCTGGCGCAGAGCCATAAACTGCGGCTGGCGACGAGGAACACGCGGGACTTTCCGGCGGAGAAGTTCGCGTTTGTTTCGGTCCCTTACGAGAGCGGGAAGGAAACAGAAGTTTAATACCCCCGCTTTTCGGGTTCGCGGCAAAACTGAGTTGTGTGCGTCAAGTTCTGCAAAAGTCAATGGGCGCTGATCGAGTTGCGGTGTGGCCGTAGGGGAAGGCCGCCGAATCAAGGGGGGGAGAACGCCGTATGGCCCGAAAACTCGATCCGCCGAATTCCACGGCCCACCAAGGGTTGCATCTCCGCCCGAAACTTCGGAACTTGAGTCGGCGAGTGTCCCGGAACCTCCGCGGATCACACAGGAGACGCCAAAATCGTGGACACGGCGCATACATCCGGCGCGCCAGCCGTTCATGACTGATGCCAGCGTGGCTGCGGTCATGACTGCGTGGCTTGATCGGGCGGGTTGAGATCGGCCATTGCTGGTTCATCCAGCCCGCCAGGCAGATCAGCAGAAAGCGGAACGGGTCCAGGCACTTTGACCTCGGGTCGTCTCATTATCGACGACGCCAGGGATTATCTCCCGCTATTTCAGATAGATCGAAGTTTCGGGCCATACGACCACCACAATCTGAACCCACAATCTGAACCCATCATATTGTCCAGCAACCGGCTGCACAATTAGTCTCTAAATGAATGCCCTGATCCATGGCAAGTATTGCCATCTATTGCCATGTATGCTAGGTTGACCTTTGTGGAGGACTTCCTATGCAAACAATGAACATTTCGCTCCCGGACCAACTTAAGGACTTCGTCGATGGCCAGGTGGGCTCAGGCCGATACAGTAGTGTTAGCGAGTACGTCCGAGATCTCATTCGAGACGATGAAAAGCGCAAGGCTCAAGATCGGCTCGAAGCTCTTTTGATGGAAGGAATCCAAAGCGGCGAAGCCACGGAGATGACACGCCAAGACTGGAGCGACATCAGAGCAGAAGCCCTGCGGCAGCTTGAAGCGCGTAAAGCGCGGAAGTCGACTTAGTGGCAACAGTCCGCAAGCGTGAATCCGCAAAGCGCGATCTGATTGCGCAATGGGTTTGGTATGCCGAGAACGCCAACATAGATACTGCCGACCGATTTTTAGGAGCAGCCGATTCAACCGTTTCTATGCTTGCCGGTAAACCAGAGGCCGGATACCGGTTCTTTGTCAGGAGGCCGGAGCTTCAAGGCATGCGCCGATTCCCAATTTTAGATGGGTTTGAGAAGATTCTTCTCTTTTATTTCCCATTGGCAGATGGAATAGAACTCGTCCGCGTAGTTCATGGAAACAGGGACCTTGAGCGGCTTCTCCTGGAAGGGTTCTTCGGATAAGCGGGCGGCCAACTAAGCCTGGCGAGCCCTTTCGAGAATACTCTTCTTATACTGAGCCTTCACGCTACTTGATATTTGGGAAACCAGCGGGTTGGTCTTATATGGCGCAACTTTGGCATCAACCAGTCGTTCCATAGGAAGAATCGCTTGGCGAACCGATCTGGTGTCTTTGGGGTCGAACGACAATGTTCCAACAGTCCCATTGAGCTGTTGCAGCGCCGTGTCCTTTCGGTAAGCCTGCGTAAGCCAGTTTCGATCAGGATTTCTTTTCTTCCAGCAGCCGCCGAACCGATGTCCGGCCTATTCCAAGCCGCCGCGCAATCTCCGATTTGCTGATTGCTGAGAGAAATAGGTCCGTGACTGAGCCCGCTTTGGCAGCGGCCGTCGGCGGTCGGCCGAGTCGTTTGCCTTGCGACCGCGCGTGCGCCAAACCCGCCCGCACGAATTTTAAATTCTGCTATCGTCGTTCTCGGAAACCTGATCTTAACGTCTGATCGGCGCGGATTCACAGCCTTTGGGGGCTTTGAGGGAGAGCCTTTGAACTTTACTCGTCCCGCGTCGTCGGCTGGCAATACTCTTTCCGCGATGTCAATAGGCTCACGGGCGCGGCCTCGGTGACGGTCAATCGGGCCGCGCAAGGGCACAGGCC
>Ga0209086_10004294_pt1 | contig 10591 bp, 6 predicted proteins | sample M_130207_XF_Meta_FD_187312 | JGI IMG/M metagenome (GOLD analysis project Ga0209086, IMG submission 187312) | Freshwater microbial communities from Lake Montjoie, Canada to study carbon cycling - M_130207_XF_MetaG (SPAdes) (version 2) | ecosystem: Environmental > Aquatic > Freshwater > Lake...
ACCAGGAAAACTCATTAGCGCCACCTAGAATCATCAACTTCAAAAAAACTCTTAAAAGCTGCTTGAATTGTTCCACTAGCTTCCCATGTGTATTTGTGTCTTCCAGCAGTAGTGGGTAAATATTCAACGTAGTAAATACCCGTTGTGCCAGCACCTGATACACCAGAGCCACTTGCGTAGTTGATTGTAGTAGCTCCAGTTCCCGGACCAGTAATATAAAAATTTAAGGTTGTTGGGTCTACGTAATTTCCATTTTCGTCTTTAATTTTTGCATATATTTTTATAGTTGAGTTAGTATAAATTGGATTTTGTGGCATGTTAAACCCTCGCTAATTAATTTTTCCGCTTCGAGCACTGTAGAAGTTATTATTTTGTTCGACATATATATCGCAGCTTATTTTATGTTTTTGCTTAATATAGCTTTCTAAATAGTGCTTTGTTTGTCTTGCGATAACTGTTTGTTCTTGTACGATTTCACCTTCAATACTATAAACCACATCTGCATTTGAACTTATCGTATTTCTTGTCTCAATATAACCGCTTATTGATTCAGATATAGATTGTAAATTTTCTATTCTTCTAGGTATTTGAGTTGTAGAATCTAAAATACTTTCTGTTTCTAAAGTTACCAAGATGTTATTTATTATATCAATGTAACCATATATAAAGCCTTTCATAAGTATTGAGTCCAAATGTATTGTTATTTAAAAATATCGAAGACAAAATTAATTCTGGTTAACTATTTTATATTAAATTACCAAAATATTAACATAATAACTTTAAAGCCGGAGACTGATGCATGTGTTATATAACTTACATTAGTCTCCGGCTCAAGGTGCTAAGATATCGTAATATTATTCGATTTCTTCTAAGTATTCCTCTTCAGGTTCGGTTTTAACAACCTTAACAGTTTGCACTGTGTCACCATTATCAAGAGAAACCAAGGTTATACCCATGTTGGATCGCCCTTTAGATTTAATGTCCCCTACTCGATTGCGAATCATCTTACCCTTAGATGTTAAGGTGATAAAGTCATCATCATCTTGAACTATTGCAGCAGCAACAATCTTGCCATTTCGGTCCTTTTTAACTTGATTTATAGTCTTAAGGCCCTTGACATATCTTCCAGATGTAGAACGGTAATCAGCTGTGTCTGTTTTCTTACCAAAGCCTTGTTCTGTAATAACTAGCACAGACGGGTTTTCTTCAGGGCTGAAAGACATCATTGCTACAATAGAATCGTTTTCAGACAAAAGCATAGCCTTACATCCTTGGGAATTCTTACCTGTAGATCTAACTACTTCTTCGTTGTAACGAACAGCCATTCCATCACCAGTTACGAACATGATATCTTGATTGCCATTTGTAATTTGAACTACAGCCAGCTCATCACCATCAGTTAACGTAATGGCCTTAAGCCCACGCTTCCTCAAAGATGAGTTGTAATCACGAATTTCACTTCGTTTTACTAATCCCTTCTTTGTTGTCATAATGAAGAAGCCATCAGAATCGAGTGTCTTTAAAGTAATGGTAGAAGACACTTTTTCATCTGGGTTAAGATTCAAAAGATTTGCTAAGTGCATTCCCTTTGAAGTTCTTGTTGACAGGGGAATTTCGTGGCCTTTTTTCTTCAAAAGATTGCCTTGATTGGTGAAGAATAGGAAAAGGTCGTGAGTTGAACCTGGGAAAATATCTGATGCTTCATCTTCCTCACGAGACTTAACACCAATAACACCCTTGCCACCACGGTTTTGTGCTTTAAATGTAGTGGTAGGGACTCTCTTGATATATCCATCCTTAGTCAGAGAAACAATAATGTTTTCTTCTGGGATTAAATCTTCAACAGAAAGTGTACCAACAGATTCAATGATTTCGCAGCGTCTATCATCACCGATCTTTTCTGCAAGTTCAAGCTGCTCCTTAGAAATAAGCTTAAGCATTTTCTTATCAGAGGCAAGCTGCTCAGTAAGCCATGCACTGCGCTTTGTTAACTTGTCAAACTCATCATTCATTGAACGAGTATCAAGCTTCGTTAAGTTACCAAGTGTAATCTTAAGAACAGCATCAGCTTGTTCAGGAGATACTACAAATCCCCCATCAATCAATCCTTGGAGTGCAATCTCCCGATTATCAGCTTCCCGAATAAGCTTGATAACCGCATCAATTTTAGAGGTAATTCCAATAAGGCCCTCCAAAATATGATTTCTTCGATTATTTTTAGTAAGCTCCGCATTGAATTTCCTCGTAAGCACTTCTTTACGATGATTGACAAAAACTTCTATCAGCTTAATTACTGGTACGTTTTCAACAACCTTTTTGTCATCCATCAAAACAGTGGAATTAACAGAAAAGTTTGTACGTAAAGAAGTGTGCTTTAAAATAAGGTTTAAGACAACATTTGAGTTTGCATTTTTACCAACCCAAACACGAATATCCATACCCTTTTTGTTGGTAAGGTTCTTAAGGTTGGTAATTCCTTCAACTCTTTTTGATTCAACAAGCTCTTTAATTTCACGGCAAAAGCCTTCGGCAGAGCCACCATAAGGTAATGCAGTGACCTTAATAAACTGTTGACCGTTTTTATCTTGCTCAATCGAGTAGTAGCCTTCAATTTGGACTGTTCCACGACCACAAGTTAAGTAGCTTTTGATACCTTCAGTCCCCAAAATCTTACATGGCACAGGAAAGTCTGGTCCTGGAAGAATACTGATTATTTCTTCATCAGTAATGTCTGGATTTTTGATATAAGCATCAATAAGATTTGCGACTTCACGCAAGTTGTGAGGAGCCATATTTGTAGCCCATCCAACAGCAATACCAGAACATCCATTAATAATGAGATTTGGCAGTAATGAAGGTAAAACCGTAGGCTCCATTAACTCATCGTTGTAGTTAGACACATAGTCTACAACTTGATCAGAAAGCTCAGAAATCATCTGGTCGCCAAAAACAGAAAATTTAGCTTCTGTATATCGCATAGCAGCCGGTTTATCTTCTGGAGCTGGTGATCCAAAATTACCTTGTGGGGTGATAAGTGGATATCTTAATGACCAATTTTGAGCCATACGGACAAGGGTTGGGTAGACAACTGCTTCACCGTGAGGATGGTAGTTACCTGATACGTCTCCACAAATCTTTGCACACTTTTTGGTTTTGCCAGTTGAACGAAGATTTAAGTCATTCATAGCAACAAGAGTTCTGCGTTGGGACGGCTTCATGCCGTCCCTTGCATCTGGAAGTGCTCGATCTTCCATAACAGCAAAAGCATAGTTTGTAAATCGCTCATCAATTAAGTCAATAAACTCTTTTTGAATGATGCAATCTTCTTCTGTTGAAAATACTTCAACTTCTACGTTCTTAGGTTTTCTACCCATTGTTCATCTCCGCTGCACGACTGGCAGATTTATTAATAATATGCTCTTTACGAGGCCCAACATTACTTCCCATTAAAACAGATAGGATTCTTGAGGCTTCATCGGCATCATCAACAGTTACTTGAATAACTTGTCGCTTTCCAATTTCCATTGTTGTAACTCCAAGTTCATCAGCATCCATTTCGCCTAGACCTTTAAATCGAGTTACTTCTATTTTATCACCATACTTCTTTCGATAGGAGTCAAGCTCTTCATTAGTATGGATATAAAATCTTTGATTTTTTACAATAACACGGTAGAGTGGTGGCTTTGCTAAGAAGAGGTGTCCTTCAGTAATCAAAGGTCGCATAAAACGATAGAAGAAGGTCATTAAAAGAGCAGCAATGTGAGCTCCATCATCATCAGCATCAGTCATAATGATGATTTTGCCATATCTTAAATCATTGATATTAAACTCATCACGAATGCCAGTGCCCAAAGCGGAAATAATTGCAGCCACTTCTTCATTTTGCATCAACTTTGCGTAATCATTCTTTTCAGGGTTAATGATCTTTCCACGAATTGGCATAACAGCTTGAAATTCAGGATCACGACCACCCTTACAAGAACCAGCAGCAGAGTCACCTTCTACAATATAAAGCTCTGTAGAAGTAGCATCTTCTGAATTGCAATCTGAAAGCTTGCCTGGTAAAGAACCTGAACGGCCAAGAAAACCCTGCCTTTTGATTGATTCTGACGCACGTTTAGCTGCAGCCCTAGCTTTGGCAGCTCTAAGCGCTCTTTCTGCAATATTCTTCACAATTGATGGATTTTTTTCAAAGTATTCTGTGATTGCTTCTGCAAATAATCTGTTGACAACACCTTCAACTTCTTGAGAACCAAGCTTGCCCTTAGTTTGCCCTTCAAATTGTGGTTGAGGAAGGCGAACTGAAATAATAGCAATGATTCCTTCACGGATATCTTCACCACTTAAATTTGCTTCTTTTTCTTTCAAAACACCAGAAGAACGTGCAAACTGATTAACAACTCTTGTAATAGAAGTTTTAAATCCGCTTAGATGGGTTCCTCCATCTGCAGTATTAATATTGTTTGCATATGTGTGAATGGTTTCTTCATCTTCTTCGCCGTATTGAAAAGCTACTTGAACATTAACCTTTCCACTTTTATTGTCAAAGAAAAACGGCTTACTTGGAAATATGCCTGTTCTTGAAGAAGCCAAATAGCTTACATAATCAGCAATTCCACCCTCAAAGTAAAAATCTTCTTTGGTTCCAGTGTGCTTATTTTCATAAACAATCTTTAATCCACCGTTAAGATAAGCAGTTTCTCGTAATCGGCGAACTAGGACAGCTTCTTCAAATTGGATATTGTCATTGGAGCGCTTATGCCAAATTCTATAAATGACATCTAAAGATTGTTCGCTGACATTAGTTGCTTTAAAAATATCAAAGAAGATAGCACCATTTACTTCTCCATTGATAAGAGCCTTGCGCCATTTACCAGAACATTCTGCAAAAACTTCATCAACTTCAAAAGAATCAATCAAATGCTCTCTAAAAGCATCTTCCACTGCAACCTGGCCAAAAATATTGAAGTCTGGGGTAAAAGTAATTTTTGTTCCAGTGTTTGTAGAAGTTCCAATTTCTTTGATTGAACCTGCAGGAATGCCTCTTTCAAAACTTAGTTGATAAAGTTTTTTATCTCTGCTTACCTCTGCAGTAAGATTAACCGAAAGAAAGTTAACACATGAAGCACCAACACCGTGCAATCCACCAGCGGCCTCATATCCCGAACCATCATCACCAAACTTTCCACCTGCGTGAAGTTCAGTAAGAACAATTTCAAGAGTGCTTCTTTTTTTAGGATCTTCTTGCTTAACTGCTGTTGGAATTCCACGACCGTTATCAATTACAGTTAATGTTTTATTGTCTGAGGACACGATTACATTGATTTTTGAACAATAACCAGCCATGTTCTCATCAACTGAGTTGTCTAAAATTTCCCAAACAAGGTGGTGGAGTCCCTTTTTGCCAGTGTCTCCAATATACATAGCAGGACGAGTTCGAACTGCCTCTTGACTCTCCAAAATCTGGATTGAGTCTTCGTTGTATTCATTTGCCATTTTGATTTCCTAATCAGGCATTAAAAAATGCTGTGATATTTTATATTACCACAGCATTATACAGAATTTGGCCAGAATTAGCAAATATTTTGATTTTTACACTATTTAAAACGTATTGTGTCAGCTGAGCGATAAAAACCGATTTTATCAAGTTTTCTGGCTATTTTTACCATATTGTTATGTCTGACTGCCATTGGCATGCCTCCACCAGCTGGAGCACCTTGGGCTTTGATTTCATTCTTAACAGCACTTGCTGCAATACCCTTGACTTCTTCGGTCATTTCATCTAATGAAGAAATTTCAGTAATCTTTTTACCAGAAGTTAACCTTTCCCATCGTGAATCTTCAGTTCTATCTTGTTCTGCTTCTTCTTGTTCTTTAGTTACGTTTTTTTTCTTTGTTCTTTTTCCAATTCTGTCTTTTATAGCACCGCCATGTTCATCTCCACCATACATGAGCCATACATAAAGTGCTGTATCGTCTGCAGAATCGCCAATTCTTGATAATAAAAGAGTAGTTATATCAACATCATAAAGAATTTTTCCAAGAGAATCTAATGGAGATCCAATTTCTTCTCTACTTGCAGTGGGAGCACCAGGAGCAGCCATAGGCATAACGGGAGGACCGCCCATACCCATACCGCCCATAGGATCCATGGGCGGAGCACCACCCATAGCCATTGGGTCCATAGGAGGAGCCCCACCCATGGCCATAGGATCCATCTGTGCTAATCTTCTATTCATTATCTAACTGGACCTGAAAGTGAATCGGTTCTATGCTTTGGTTTTTCTGTAAATGTATCATCATCTTGCATGTCGCCATTTTCAAATTCAAATAAATTCGGATCTTCTTCATCTTCATACATATCAGGTAAAAGATTTGGATTTAAAACATTTGTTGTTCCCCAATCAGAGGATGGTTTTGTTTTAGCTGCTTGTCTGATGATTTGGTTTGCAGAAAGACCCTTAGCATTAATTACGCCAGTATCGTAATCATCATCCCATTTTGATACAGAGCCCATTGCTTGTAAGATGCATTCAGTCATCTGGGCTTCTATAACTCTATGGTTAGTTTTCTTGGCATATCTTCTGGAGTTAAATTTATCAAAGATTGCACAAGCTTCTGCAATAATTCTGGCTTGTTCATCCCTTGTGTGTACTTCAGGCGCAATGTCTTCTAACAATGAATGGAACTTAATTTCAAGGTTCTGCATTTTTTCACTCACAACAATCAAGATAATAATAATTTATTATATTACTTTAATATACTGTCCTTCCTATGATTAATCTTTTGCTATATCGTATTCTACATTTATTTTTTGGTTTCTTACTTGCCCGTTTGATGATGCAAGCTTTCCCGTAACATTTGGTACATAAATAGCCAGTGCAATATTGGAGCTTTCTGCAAATCCAAATTCCTTAATTTTAGCACTTTGTAAATCTGCAGCACCAGCTTTCGTATCAGGTAAATCTTTCCAATTTGCTGGATTTGAATTAAATAATTCACCAAAGTTATAATTTGTCCATCCTATCTGATCTGTGTCAATTATGTATGGATATAAATTCGTATCTGTTATTTTTCTTGGAATGTCAGTAAGATTAATAACATAAATTCTTCCTGAGTTTGTAGATCCATTTAAAATATATACATTTAGGTGAGGAACTACTTGATAACTTGAATTTAAATCTGAAGATCTTTTCCATTGATTAGATTGTTTGTTAAATAAATAGTACACACCGTTTTGACTGGATGTACTTTGATTTTTTACTAAAATTCTGTCATTAGTATCAAGTTCATAGTCATCTATAGTTGTAGGAGGAGAGGATAGATTTACACTAGCCGTTGTTGCACAAGCACAATTGACTAATTTGATACTTGAATATTGTTTTAAGAAATATAAAGGATCTGAATCTAACGTAGGTGTACCTGAGTACCAAATACCATAAGTGCCATTTCTACTTGTACCTTCATCATAAGTAGTTACTTTAATTCTTAAATTACTTGCAATATCTACAGTTCTTGCCAAAGAGCTGTCTCTTTTCAGTAACATAATATTTGTAGCTGCAGTTGTGTAAATTAAGTTTTCTGTTGCTAAAGTTTGATCTTTAAGTAAAATTGTTTTACCAGGATTTAAACTTGCTGGTGTTGGATCAAAATTTGCTAATTGACCATTTAAGTCAGAAGTTAAATCTACATCGCTATTTGATATGTGATCAACTTGAGCATAATTGAAAATACTTGTTACAGGTATGAAATTAACTGTGCCAACACCTATTGTTGTCGCAGCAGGATCAAAATATGTTTCATAAGCAACACTTGCTCCAGACCCAGCGTATTGTTTTACTCTCAACGATCTAAGACTAAATTCTCCTGAAGTTGTACCAGTGGCTACTCTTGATAAAGAAGCTTGGAATGTTTTGTTATATCTAGCTAAAACTTTTTCAGTAAACCCGACTCCAGCCTGAGAAGATGTTTGTGCTAAAAGTAAAACTTTATCTTGATCAAAAGGACTGTATCCATCTATAATATCTGGAATAGAAGTTGATGATAATGAGTAGTTTGTTGTTGAAGCTACGCTTGCATAAACACTAGGGTTTTCTGAATAATATTTAAATATTAAGGCAGTTCCACCAGCTCCACCATACGTCCAAAGAGTATATGGTTTGTTATTTGGAAGCTGCAATTCGTAATCGCCATAATTAGTTACATTTACCAATCCAAATGGTACAAGCTCGGCTACAGAGTTCATATCTGCAGCACGAGTCATATTCCAATAGTTTATATTAGAATTAACATAAATTCCATTTTGTTCGTTATCTGTTTGATTTTTGAGTAAAACTATACTTCCAGCAGATAACGAAACGCCATTTATTAAAGTAACTTCATTATCTAAATCAACATTTGTAGTAGAGGCAACTGCAGCAGATGAAAATGTTGTGATGCTACTATCTTTAATCCAATATCTGCTGTCATTAGCCCTTGAAGTTAAATCTGGGTCATAATTTAAGAAGTATGTGCTACCAGATCCAACTCTAACTCTTTTTGGAGCCAGTGTGCTTGGGAAACTTGTATCATAGGCTAAAGTAATGGATTTTTTAATAGCACCCTTAAATTGAAGAACGTATTGATCATTTTTCCCATATTTTGTTCTATAAGTTGGTGTTGTGACTTTGTAGTAAAAAGATTGCTGTTCTGCAGTTAAATTACCGGATTTAGTTGGTTGAAGCACTAAAATAGTTTTTTCAGTTCCGCCACCACCTGCAAAAGCAACTTCTACATCCTGTATCAAAGATGTAGATCCAATTGGCGCATATGTTGTATACCACTGTGAAGATGTGTTACTCTCTACACTCCATCCACCAACATAAAAATCTGTATTACTGGTAAAGTAGTTGTTAGGATAAAATGTTCCACCAGTAGTAGCTCCACCACCATAAGAACTGTCAGAATATAACCTCTTTATATATAAATATGAGTTACCAGTTCCAGAATAAATGCTTGAACTATTAACAATAAAGTCTACTGTAGTGCGTCCTGTAACTGAAGTCCCAGCAATATATTGATTAAATGCTGTTAAAACAGTTCCAGTATTTGAATTTTTTTGTTGCCAATATCTTGCATCTACATCGTAACTTGAAAGATTAGTATTGTTTCTTGATAATCCAGTACCAACATTGACTCTGTCAGTTAAAATTTGTTCTGAAATAAAGTTATAGTTTATTAAATCACTATTTGGAGTTTCAGTTTGCTTCAATCTAACACTGATGCTAGAACCTGTAGTAACACCGCTTCCAACAGAAACCCTTAATATTCCAGAAGTTGCTCCTAAAGATGAAGTCCCTTGCAAGACTAAAAAGTTTTCTCCATCATTTGAATAATAAATACTAGAATATGGGTAAGTAGAAGGATGCCATGTAAAATTGGAATCCTTAGTTGTTTTGAGGCTGAACGTAATTGTACTTCCTACACTTGATCCAGTACCGTTATTTGTAAGATCCTTGTAATAATCGATATGCCCGTATTTTTTTTCATATGGAACTTTTCTAAATATGTATGAAGGAGCACCACCAGAACCTAAGTTAGCTCCATTATATGCTACACAATGATAAATACCTGAAACTTCATAAGGCGATGCTGATCCAAAATATCCATATGTTTTGAAACCAAATAAGATTCTGTCTCCCTTCATAATCGTATATCCAGTTCCACTCAAATATGTATATAATTCTCCGTTGGTGTTGAAACTTAAAGAAGTGCCATATAAAGGATCTGAATTGTTGTATGTAATATTACTTGCACGTAATTGACTATTTGGATTAAGGAGGTTGTCATTAAATACATGCTGTATTGGAGCTACTTTTGGGAATAAATGAAGATTGTTATAATCATATGAAATATAAATATTTGAACCTAAAATAAAGTTTTCACTACCTTCATCTCCAGTAGTGTTTGAGCTAACTCTTGTTTTCAAGGCTCCTTGCATGTAGAAGGTTGATTTTGATAATGCAATAGATTGTCCAAATCCAGCAATAAAGCCGTCTGTCGAACGTACTATAGTTGGTCTTTCATATGGAGAAGCTAAATCTTTTGCCGCAGTGGCAAAAGATGATGAATAGTACCAATCTGCATGTTTTTCAAAATAAACAGTGCCACCAGCACTTACTCTTGCTTTATATATGCCATTGTTAGGTGAAGCAAAGTTTGTAGTAGAGCCAAAGTTAGCTGATACATTAGTTGGATAAAGATCATTGCAAATAACAAGAATATTATCCCCATCAAACAAAGAGCTCGAACCTGAAGCTGAGAACACTTTAAATAACGTAGAGCCAGTTGCTGCTGTACTTGGTGGTGTGGTTGTACATCCTAAAGATGCTCTAACAAAATATTTTTGATAATCTTGTTCTATCCAATTAATTTGGTAGTTTTCTAATTGAGTATCATCGTAAGTAACTGCTGATTTTTTAGAAGATATGGCTTGAGGAATATAAATATTTCCCTTTGTTGATGTTTCAAAATTGTTAACATAGTAAAGGGATCTGTCTTGCCCAATAAAGTCAACTTCTATACCATAAGAATCTGCTTTTGATACATTAAA
>Ga0209086_10004295_pt1 | contig 10590 bp, 9 predicted proteins | sample M_130207_XF_Meta_FD_187312 | JGI IMG/M metagenome (GOLD analysis project Ga0209086, IMG submission 187312) | Freshwater microbial communities from Lake Montjoie, Canada to study carbon cycling - M_130207_XF_MetaG (SPAdes) (version 2) | ecosystem: Environmental > Aquatic > Freshwater > Lake...
CAGCGACCCACGCTCGATATGGTCGCGCAAGCGACCAGGTGTGCCCACAACCACGTGTGCGCCACGGTCCAGCACGCGCTTTTCGGTGCGGTAATCCATGCCGCCGACGCAGGTTGCGATCTTGGCATTGGCGTTTTCGTACAGCCATTCAAACTCGCGCGCCACTTGCAGCGCCAGTTCGCGGGTTGGCGCGATGATCAGCGCTGCGGGCACATCAGCATACAAAAGTTGATCGGAACCCGCCAACAGTTCAGGCGCAATCGCCAAGCCAAAGGCCACGGTCTTGCCCGATCCGGTCTGGGCCGAGACCAAAAGGTCACGCCCCACCACGTTTTCAGTCAGCATCGCATCTTGAACGGGCGTCAAGGCTTCATAGCCTTTTGACGCCAAAGCCAGCGCCAAGGGCGCTGCAATGGAGATATTGGTCATGTCTGTTCCCATAGGGGGGGCAATTTGCCCGTGAAGTACCTTTGTGCGGCACCTCTATTCCCTATTGTGCACCGGCCTCCCCGCCGTCATGCACCCTGGAACCCTTGGGCCGACGGGCGGCGTCTAGAGCAAAAGGGCTGACTTGTATAGGTTTATTTATGGGGCGCGGCCGCAACAGCCCGTCAAGCCCCGCAACAGGGCTTGACGCTCGGGCCAACTTGCTGTTCCCGATGCTGCAATGCAGCTAGGCCAATCTGGTCCAGACTGTACCCCAACCCAAGGTTTTACAAATGGCCCAACGTCTGCACCTTGTTTTCGGCGGTGAGTTGATCTCGCCCGAAAAGAACGTCTTTAATGATATCGCCGCCCTGCACGTTGTGGGCATTTTTCCTGACTATGAAACTGCCTATCTGGCGTGGAAGGCCGAAGCGCAGCGCACGGTGGATAATGCCCATATGCGGTATTTTATCGCCAACCTGCATCGTTTGCGGCAAGAAGAGGATAAGGGTTCGGCTACCGAGCCTATGACAAGCTAGAACAGCAAGGCGCATGGGCTATTCCCTCGGTCTGACCCTGTACAACTTGGCCGCGCGTCCTGCGGCTGACCCAGACGCTGGGCGCGTGCTGCGGCCTGCAGGGCTGCTGGTTTGGCTGCATGCCAGCGCGGGCGAGGGCTTGGCCGGTATGGTGGAACTGGGGCGGCAATTGATCGAAGAGGATGGGGTGTCCGTGGTGCTGACCCTGTCCAGCGCGCCCGAGGTGGACGAGGCACGGGCCATGGGCTCTCAAGCCATTTTGCAAATTGTCCCGCATGACTTCCCCAATTTTGCGCAAGCCTTTCTTGACCATTGGCGGCCCGATCTTGGCATCTTTTCGGGTGGCGAGCTGCGCCCGACCGTGATCTACGAGGCCAGCCTGCGGTCCCTGCCATTGCTCTGGATCGACGCCATCGCCCCCCATTTGCCCGCCGATCGCGATGGCTGGTTTCCCGGCCTGATCAAATCCGCCGTGGCTCCGTTCCGCGCCGTCTTGGCCGTGGATGACACCGCCGCCCGCGCCCTGCGCAAAGCGGGGGTGGAAGAGGAAAAGCTGCACATTCTGGGCCGAATGGAAGAAGCCAGTGCCGCCCTGCCCCATATCGAATCCGACCGCGCCGCTTTGGCGCAAATTCTTGCCACCCGCCCCGTGTGGCTGGCCGCCGACGTAGCCCCAGAAGAAGAGGCCGCCGTGATCGCCGCCCACCGTGATGTGTTGCGGTTGGCCCATCGGTTGTTGTTGATCTTGGTCCCCCAAGAGCCCGCGCACGGCGAAGCCCTTGCGACACGGCTAGAAGCCGAGGAAGGCTGGCACGTCGCCAATCGCGGCCGCGATGAAGAGCCAGAAAACGAGACAGAGGTCTATATCATGGACAGGGGGGCTGATTATGGCCTGTGCTACAGACTGGCCCCCGTGACCTTTTTGGGCGGCAGTCTGCACGGCGAGGGCTGCGCGCGCAACCCGATGGAGGCGGCAGCGATGGGATCGGCCATTCTTTATGGCCCAAGGGCGGGCAATTACGCTGCGGCCTATGCGCGGTTGGGTGCAGCACGCGCGGCACGGATGGTGGGATCGGCCAGCGATCTAAGCCTGGCCTTGGGCGATTTGCTGGCCCCTGACCGCGCGGCACGCCAAGCGCAGGCAGCGTGGATGATCACCTCGGAAGGGGCGGAAGTGACCGCCACCGTGTTACAGATGGCGCGGGCGATTTTGGACGGGACAGACTGATGCGCGCACCGGGGTTTTGGATGAATATGCCCGAAAGGCCCGGCCTAACCGCGCGGCTTTTGACCCCCTTGGGCTGGGCTTATGCCGCAGCCACTGCACGGCGGGTGGCGCGCCCGTCGCTGTACCGCGCGCCTGTGCCCGTGATCTGCATTGGCAATCTGAACGTGGGCGGCACGGGCAAGACGCCCACGGCCATCGCTCTCATCACCCGCCTGACAGCCCAAAGCCGTAAGGTTGCGGTGGTCAGCCGCGGTTATGGCGGCGGCCTTACAGGGCCTGTGCAGGTGATCGAGGCGCAGCATACCGCTGCAGACGTGGGCGACGAACCCCTGTTGCTATCCGCCTTCGCGCCCACCTTTGTGGGCCGCGACAGGGCGGCAGCGGCGCGATTGGCGGTGGCCTTTGGGGCCGAGGTGATCGTGATGGATGACGGGTTCCAGAACCCCGATCTGGCCAAAGACCTGTCCATCCTTGTGGTGGATGCCGCCGCTGGTTTTGGCAACGGCCGCTGCCTGCCCGCAGGGCCTTTGCGCGAACCGGTCAGCGCAGGCATGAGACGCGCCGATGTGCTGCTGTCTTTGGGCGATGCGCCGGCGCAAGCAGCCTTCGCCGCCCGCTGGCCCACCCTGCCGCTGCCCCGCACGACAGGACAGGTGGCCCCCCTGCCCATGGGCATGAACTGGTCAGGCGCGCGGGTCATTGCCTTTGCCGGCATCGGCAACCCCGCCCGCTTTTTTGCCACCCTGCGCGCCACGGGGGCCGAGGTGTTGCGCGAAGTGGCGCTGGACGATCACCAACCCCTGACCGAGGCCTTGATCAAACGGCTGGAACTGGAAGCCCTGGCACGCGGCGCGCAACTGGTGACCACCGAAAAAGACGCCGTCCGCCTGCCCCGCCACTTTCGCTCCCAAGTACTAACCTTGGTCGTGCGGTTAGAGGTGGCGGATTGGAGTCCCTTGGACACCAAACTGACGCGGCTTTTTGGCGCCACCTGAACACCCTGCCCCCTGTGCCGCTGGAGGGTTGCTGAAAGGGGGCTGCTAGGCTTAGGGTTTGCGCTGGAACCGGCTGGGGAGTTTCAAGATGGATTGGCAGGCAGAGATCACGGCAGCAGCGGGGCGGATTGCGCCTTACCTGCGCATCACACCAGTGATGGAGGCGCATTTGCCCAGCGCAGGGCGAATTGCGCTGAAGTTGGAAAATACCCAGCACACCGGCAGTTTCAAGGCGCGCGGGGCGTTTAACACGCTGGTCGCAGGGCCTGTGCCCAAGGCGGGGGTCGTGGCGGCTTCGGGCGGCAACCACGGGGCGGCGGTGGCCTTTGCGGCGCAGACTTTGGGCCATCCGGCCAAGATCTTTGTACCGGAATATGCAGGGCCTGCCAAAATCGCGCTTATCCGCGCTCAAGGGGCGGATTTGCAGGTCGTGCCAGGGGTTTATGCCGATGCAGCAGCCCTTGCAGCAGCCTATGCGGCCGAGACGGGGGCGATGCAGATCCACCCCTATGACGCCCTGCCGACCTTGGCCGGACAAGGCACCTTGATGCGCGAATGGGAATTGCAGGGGTTAGAAGCGGACACCATCTTGATCGCCGTGGGCGGGGGCGGGTTGATTGCGGGCGCGCTGGCGTGGCTGGGTGGGCGGCGCAAGGTGGTGGGGGTGGAGCCGGTGTTGGCCCCCACGTTGCACCGCGCCTTGACCCACGGGCCTGACGCGCGGGTTGAGGTTTCGGGCATAGCCGCCAACGCCTTGGGGGCCAGCACCATCGGGCGGATGTGCTATGATCTGGCCAAGGCGCAGGGCACGGTTTCGGTTCTGGTCACTGATCAGGCAATAGCCGAGGCGCAAACCCTGCTTTGGCGCAACCTGCGGCAATTGGTGGAACCGGCGGGGGCGGCAGCACTGTCGGCGCTGACATCAGGCGCTTATGTGCCAGAGCCCGGCGAACGGGTCGCGGTTCTGGTCTGCGGCGCCAATCCAGCGCCTGACCCTTTGGGCTAGCGCCCTTGTGATTGCAACAGACGCGCCCTGCGTCTAGAAGGCGCAAACCCTTTCAGCCGCAGGAGAGACCCATGTCCTACGCCGCCCTAGAAACAGCGATCAATTCTGCTTGGGAGGCGCGTGACGCCATCTCTCCCGCCACCAAGGGAGAAACGCGCGAGGCCATCGAAGCCACGCTAGAGGCACTGGACAAGGGCGCGCTGCGGGTGGCTGAAAAGCGCGGCGCGGATTGGCACGTGAACCAATGGGCCAAGAAGGCGGTGCTGCTGTCGTTTCGGCTAAACGACATGGGCGTGATTGGTGGCGGCAATGGGGCCGCGACATGGTGGGACAAGGTTCCGTCCAAATTCGACGGCTGGGGCGAAAGCCAATGGCGCACGGCAGGCTTTCGCGCCGTGCCCGGGTCTATCGTGCGGCGGTCGGCCTTTATCGGGCGCAATGTGGTGTTGATGCCGTCATTCGTGAACGTGGGCGCCTTTGTGGACGAAGGGTCGATGGTCGACGGTTGGGCCACGGTGGGGTCGTGCGCGCAGATCGGTAAGAACGTGCACCTGTCGGGCGGCGTGGGCATTGGCGGCGTGCTGGAACCGATGCAGGCGGGGCCAACGATCATTGAAGACGATTGCTTTATCGGCGCGCGGTCCGAAGTGGTCGAAGGCTGCATTGTGCGACAAGGCTCGGTTCTGGGCATGGGCGTCTTCATCGGCCAATCCACCAAGATCGTTGACCGCGAAACTGGTGCTGTCATGTACGGCGAGGTACCGGCAGGGTCAGTCGTGGTGGCGGGGTCGATGCCGTCTAAGGGCGGCATAAACCTGTATTGTGCGGTGATCGTGAAGAAGGTCGATGCGCAGACACGGTCCAAAACCTCGATCAACGAATTGCTGCGCGACTGACATACCCGCCACAGACCCTGTGGCCGAAAGGGGCCAGAATGACCGAGAGCGACAACACAGGCCTATCGGACACCGGGGCCGCGAAATCCAAGCGGCCGCAGCAAGTGTTCACCCTGCTGGTCGAAGTTGGCCGCAAAACGGGCGACGGTTTGCCCGACAAGGCCACAGGGGCGGGCCTTGTGATCTATGCCAGCGGCGTGGATGAGGCGGAAGCCGTGCGCGAAACCGTGGCGATCCTGAAACAGGCCGATCTGGCCCCGTTGGATGTATCGGGCTACGGCACGATGGATGAACGCAAGGCCAGCGGGGATGAGATTGATCCCGACGAACTGGCGCTGATGGAGCGGGCTTTGAAAGAAAACTCGGTCATCGTGGCGCAGATGACGCCGTTTTTCGACTGACCCTTTGAAAGGGAGCCAGCCATGCCCAGCACTGATCCGATCGCCCTAACCGCAGCCCTGATCCGTTGCCCCTCGGTCACGCCAGAGGACGGCGGGACGATGGCCATTTTGGAAGAGCTTTTGGGCGCTGCGGGGTTTGAATGCCACCGCGCCGACAGGGGCGGGGTGGCCAACCTGTTTGCGCGTTGGGGCAAAAAGGGCGCCAACCGCAGCTTTGGCTTTAACGGCCATGTCGATGTCGTGCCGGTGGGCGATTTGGCGGCTTGGACGCAAGACCCGTTCGGGGCGGCTGTGATCGACGGCTGGATGTTCGGGCGCGGGGCCACCGATATGAAATCAGGCGTTGCGGCCTTTGCGGCGGCGGCGGTCGATTTTGTGCGCGACACGCCCCCCGATGGCGCGGTGATCTTGGCGATCACGGGCGATGAAGAAGGCCCTTCGGTGGATGGCACGGTGGCGCTGCTGGACTGGATGGCCAAGCAGGGCGAGCGGATGACAGCCTGTTTGGTGGGCGAACCCACCTGCCCCAAGACCTTGGGCGATATGATGAAAATCGGCCGGCGCGGGTCGCTGACCGCTTGGATCACGGCCCACGGCGTGCAGGGACATTCGGCCTATCCGCACCGCGCGCGCAACCCGATGAGCGCCTTGGTGCGCTTGCTTGCCGCGCTTGAGGCGCAGCCGCTGGATGCAGGAACAGCACATTTTGATGCGTCAACCCTTGCGATCACGACGATTGATTGCGGCAATCCGGCCACCAATGTGATCCCCGCCAAGGGGACTGCCACAGTCAACATTCGCTTTAACGACAGCCATTCTGGCGCAAGCCTGACGGCGTGGTTGCAAGACAAAGCCGATGCGGTAGCGGCAGAAACCGGCGTGCGCTTTGATCTGCCTGTGTCGATTTCTGGGGAAAGTTTTCTAACACCTCCGGGTGCATTCACCGACCTTGTGGCGAAAGCGGTGCAAGCAGAGACGGGGGTAATGCCCCAAGCCTCCACCTCGGGCGGCACGTCGGATGCGCGGTTTGTGAAAGATCACTGTCCAGTGGTGGAGTTTGGGCTGGTGGGCCAAACCATGCATCAGGTGGATGAGTGCGTCGAAGTGGCGCAGATTGTGCGGCTAAAGGCGATCTATTCCCGCATCTTGCAGGACTATTTCGCGTGACAGTCACCATCGCCGAAACCCGCCACATAGCCCTGTGCCGCGGGCTGCGCCGGGCGGTGTTTGTTGACACGCAGACCCATGCGCTGGGGTATTACGAAGCCCTTGGGTTTCACGCTGTGGGCGATGTTTACGACGACGCCGATTTTGCGCACCGCAATATGATCTTGGACCTTTAAGCCAACCTCAAGGCCGTTTCACACGAAACACCACGCAATACAGGGCGGGCACAAACAGCAAGGTCAGCAAGGTGCCCACAATGATGCCACCGATCATCGCATAGGCCATGGGACCCCAAAACACTTGGCGTGAGATCGGTATCAAAGCAAGGCTCGCCGCCGCGGCTGTCAGCAAGATCGGGCGGGCGCGGCTGTCGGTGGCGTCAAACACCGCGTTCCAAACCGCCAGCCCCTTGCCGCGCAACTCTTCAATCTCGTGCACCAAGATGATCGAATTGCGGATCAAAATGCCCACCAGGGCCAGCACGCCCAAAATGGCCACAAAGCCCAAAGGGGCGCCTGACAGCAGCAAGGCTGCCACCACGCCAATCATCCCCAAGGGCGCCACCGCCAGCACGATAAAGCTGCGCCGGAAGCTTTGCATCTGGACCATCACCAGCGTCACCATGATCAATAGCATAATGGGCACCACCGCGATGATCGGCGCTTGGCTTTCGGCACTGCTTTCGGCCGAACCTGCCGCCTCGATGGCATAACCGGGGGGCAAGGTGGTGGCAAAGGCGTCAATCACAGGTTGCAGGTCTTTGGTGATTGTGGCGGGTTGGTCTTTGGTCACCACAGCGGCTTTGACCGTGACGGTGGGCACACGGTTGCGTTGCTGGATCATAGGTTGTTCCAGTGTCCATTCCAGACTTGCAAAAGACGTCAGCGGAATGGGTTGGCCCGCCGCATTGCCCAGTTGCAGGTTTTGCAACGAGGTGATCGATGACCGATCCCCCGCTGCCCCCCGTGCCACCACGTCGATCAGGGTTTTGCCATCGCGCAATTCGGTCACAGTGACGCCGTCAAACAGCGAATAAAGCGCCTGCGCGACATCGGTTTGCGTGACGCCCAATTGGCGCAGTTTGTCTTGGTCGAGCACCACGCGGGCCACACGGGCGGGTTCGTTGTAATTCTGGGTGATCATGTCCAACCGCGCATCCGCCGCCAGCACCGCCGACAAATCCCGCCCCAGATCGCTGACGATGTTCACATCAGGGCCCGACAGGCGATATTGCACCGGCTTGCCGACCGGCGGCCCAAGTTCCAAAAACTTGGCATAAAGATCAACGCCAGCCAGCTTTGTGGCATATTTGTTCACGCCCTCCTTGAGGGCATCCCGCGCCGCCAGATCGGGGGTCATCACGACGATTTGGCCAAAATTATCCGTCGGGCTGACAGAATCAAACGCCAAGATAAAGCGCGGGGCGGGACGACCAACATAGGTGCTCCAATGGGATGCCTCTTGGCGGGAGGCGAGCCACGCATCCAAATCAGCCATCACGGCATCAGTGGCTTGGAAACTGGCATTCTTGCGCAGGGTGACGTCGATGATCAGTTCGGGCCTGTCTGAAGTGGGGAAGAACTGGCTTTCGACATAGCGCATCCCAAAGATTGACCCTGCAAACATCGCCAGTGCAACCGCCACAGTCAGCCATTTCGCCCGCATCACGCCGCGCAACAGCCCGTGAAAGACCCGCCGCACCTGGCCCGGTTCGGCGGCATGGTGCTTCATGGTTTTGGGCAGGAATGTATAGCCCAAGATCGGCGCAAACAGCACTGCCACAACCCACGACAACAGCAGGGCGGTCACGATCACATAGAACAGCGAGATCGTGTATTCCCCCGCCGAAGAGGTGTTCAGCCCAATCGGGATAAACCCCGCCATTGTCACCAAAGTGCCCGTTAGCATGGGAAAAGCGATGGACGACCAAGCCGCACTCGCCGCCTTCTCCAAGCTTTCGCCCACTTCCAGCCGCGAGATCATGGTTTCGATTGAGATCATCGCATCATCAACCAAAAGGCCCAGCGCAATGATCAGCGCGCCCAAGGAAATGCGCTGTAGGGTGATGCCCATCATTTCAAGCACCACGAAGGTCAACGCCAGAACCAAGGGGATCGTCATGGTCACCACCAAGCCCGCCCGCACCCCCAAGGACACAAAACTGACGCCCAAAACGATCACCACCGCCTCGACCAGGGCGCGCAGGAAGTGGTTGACCGATTCCTCCACCACAGTGGGTTGGTCAGCGACTTTGTGCAGATCGATGCCAATCGGCAGGGTTGGGGCTATTTGGTCCATCACATGGTCCAAGGCCTCGCCAAAGCTCAAGATATTGGCCCCCGCCCGCATGCCCACGATAAGCGCGATGGCGGGTTTGCCATTGTAGCGATAGAGCGCCTTGGCTGGATCGACATAGCCTGCCGTAACCGTCGCCACATCGGACAAAACAAAGAACGTATCGCCCACGCGCAAGGTGGTGGCGGCCAGTTCCTTGGCCCCAGTAAAGCTGCCCGATACCCGCACCGTGACCTTTTCGCCCGCCGTGCGGATCACGCCTGAGGGCACGATGGCGTTCTGGCTGGACAAGGTATTCAGCACAGCCGCCGTATCCAGCCCCAGCGCGGCCAGTTTGCGGGCAGAGAATTCCAGATAGATCACAGGGTCTTGGGTGCCAACCAAATCGACCTTACCCGCATCCCCCAGTTGCAAGACGGCACTTTGCACGGTCTCGGCCCAATGCTTGGCCTCAGACGGGGTAAAGCCGTCATAGGTAAAGGCATAGATATTGCCGAAGACATCGCCGAAGCTGTCGTTAAAGGCAAAGCCTTTGAATTCTTTTGGAAAGCTTTGACTAATGTCGCCCATCATGTTGCGCACGCGCTGCCATGTCGCCGTCACCGCGGGGGCTTTGGTTTCGGCGGTCAGCTCTACATAGACCGTGGCAAGGCCCGGTTTGGTTTCTGACCTTGTGTATTTGAGGTTCTCAAGCTCTTGCAGCTTCTTTTCGATTCGCTCGGTGACTTGGGTGACGGTCTCTTGTGCCGTGGCCCCGGGAAGGGCCGCTTGGATGATCATGGTTTTGACGGTGAAGGACGGGTCCTCTTCGCGGCCCATCTGCGTGTAGGCGAATGCCCCGGCAAGCATCGAGACAATCATCAGATACCAGATCATCGATTTGTGGCGCAGAGCCCAGTCTGACAGGTTAAAGCGCATCAGTTTGCCCCCATGTCGCCAGTGCTGCCGATTGCGGCACCCACTGTTTGGCCCGCGATAAGCGAGGTCACCCCGCGCACCACAATTTCATCGCCCGCCGTCAGGCCGCTGGTCACGATCACACGGTCGTCCACTGCGTCTCCCAGCGTCACAGCAACAAGGCCAACCTTGCGCCCCGCCCCCACACGCCAGACCTGCGGCGCATCTTGGCGCCCAACGAGCGCCTTTTGGGGGATGGTGATCACCGACAGGCTCTGCGCGGCCGGTTGGGCCGAGATGAGGCTGCCCAACCGATAGGTGGGCGGCGGGTCAACCAAGGTCAGGTGGATGCGTCTGCTGCGCGTGCCCGTTCCCGCCGAAGGATCAATGCGCTCCAGTTGGCCGCTGATGGGCGCGCTGCCACGGCCTGTGATGGTAAACCCATCGCCAATGTGCATCAGCGATAGGGTTTCAGTCGGCACGTCCAGCACCGCCTCGCGCCCGGTAAGGCCTGCCAGCGTCAAAATCGGGGTTCCGACCGACACAACCGTGCCCGGATCGACCAAGGTCGCCGTCACCACACCGTCCATCGGCGCCGTCAGGACGCTGTAGCTTGCAGCATCCTTGGCGCGTGCCATATCAGCCTCTGCCGCCACAATCGCCGCATTGGCAGTATCCAGCGCCGCCTGCGCCTGTTCTCGTTGAGCGACCGAGGCGACGCCGCGTTTGACAAGGGCCTT
>Ga0209086_10004298_pt1 | contig 10588 bp, 6 predicted proteins | sample M_130207_XF_Meta_FD_187312 | JGI IMG/M metagenome (GOLD analysis project Ga0209086, IMG submission 187312) | Freshwater microbial communities from Lake Montjoie, Canada to study carbon cycling - M_130207_XF_MetaG (SPAdes) (version 2) | ecosystem: Environmental > Aquatic > Freshwater > Lake...
CGGATCTCCCGGACGCAGACCTAACTTAAGCACGTTGTCACGCAAACGCGCCCCGATATCGACCAAGATTTTATCGACCGACGCGGCCTGAGTGCCCCCTTGATGCGGAGGTAGGGCCGTCACGATCCCGATAAATTCGCGCTGGGCCGAACGCGAAAAAATCCGCAGGCGTTGCGCCGCCAAGACGCCCTCGGGCCAACCACCCACCGGCACCAGACGCAAAAAACCGTCGGCCGTGATCTCTTGAATCAGAAATCCGATTTCATCCATATGCGCGGTGAGTACCACGCGCGGACCTCGCCCCGCTTTGGCCGGAGCGGCCAAAACACCGCCCAGTCCGTCGGCGGTTAAGACGCGCCCGCGCATCTCGCTCGCGAAGATTGCCCGCACTGCATCTTCATGCCCCGACGTGGCGTGGGCTTGCGTGTATGCTTCGAGCAGACGGAGGGTCGACGACGTTCGCTTGGACATAAGGATTTCTTAACGCGGCTGACGCGTCAGCAGGCGCGGCTTCAAGCCCGCCTTACCCACGACGTCGAGGGCGTAAACGGCCGTTCCGGTCAAAGATTTCTCGTCCGCCACGATGAGTACTTCGGTGGCCGGCGCTTGCAGTGCCTTCTCGGCGAGCGCTTTTTCCAAAGCGGGCCGGGTGATTTCTTTGCCTTCGAGATAAAGTTTTCCGTCGCGGTCGACGCCGATGACCATCGTCGAAGCCGCCGCGCCCGTCGCACCCGAACTCGCCGTCGGCGGGGTGATCGCCAAGGTCCGCGCTTGCTCGAACCGGCCGCTTAGGAGCAGGAAAAATACGAGCACCACCATCACGTCGATGAGCGGTACGACATTGATATCCGCTCGCCGGCGGCGATGGATGATTAAACTCACGGACGTTGCGTTTCCAAAGCTTCGACCAAGACATCAAAGCGGGAAGAGATGACTTCCAACCGACGTCCCAAAGCATTTGCGGCGATCAACGCCGGGATCGCGATACACAAACCCATCATCGTCGTACTCAGTGCCAGACCCACGCCGCGCGTCAGGGTCTGGGAGTCAGGTAGGCCTTGTTCCGGGAAAAGCGTGGCAAGACCGGTTACCGTTCCGAGCAGACCCAACAAAGGGGCAGCGGCCACGATGCTGTCGAGTAGATGCAGCCCACGCTGTAAGCGCACGAGTTCGCTTCGGGCCCACGCTTTCAAGACATCGCCCTTAGCTCCGTCTTTCCAGCGCTGCACGATGCGACCGGCGGCGGACTCGCCCGACTCGACTCCGACTTGGCTGGCTTGGCCGCTGAGTACCGCCTTGAAAATCGACGTCGGGATGACCTTGACTGCCCGGAAGGCCAACAACCGCTCGGCGATCAGGAAAACAACGGCCAGGGAACAGAACGAAAGCGGCCAGATGAAGAGGCCCGCACCTTGGAGGAGGGTTTGCACCCACCAAAAATCGCTCCTTCAAACCCAGCTCGCAAGCCTGCTCTATTATATGACTGATATAATCATATAATACCGTTTATACGACTGTTTTACGCCCTATCTTCCCATCTGTAAAAAACCAATTCTTTGACAATCCCGCTAAGAATATCACCCTATATGTACCCCTCTTTACTATGAAAGTTAACCGCTCTGGTTTCTCGCTCGTGCTATCCCTTACCATCATGGCCGGCATGGTGCTGATGGTGATTGTCTTGGCCTCATTCTTACAGGTCGAAAGCCGTCTGGCCCAGAGTCACTCGGGCTACATGCGTGCCCGTTTTAACGCCCTGGCTTCGGCCCGCATCGCCGTCGGTCAATTGCAGCAACTCGCGGGCCCCGATCAACGCGTCACGATGCGTGCCGACATGTTCGACGACGGCGCTACCCCTCCTGGTGCCACCAGTTCCACCGCCACCGCCGCCAAGGTGAACCCCGCATCGATAAGCGATAATGGAAAGATCTCTCACCAAAAACGTTATTGGACCGGCGTCTGGGCCACGGGCGGAGTCGACAGTTCCAAGGTGCGCGATTGGAACGTGAAAGACCCGCACGAGACGCGGCTCTTCCTTGGCTGGTTGACCTCGCCTTCCGACATCGACGCGACGGAAACCGATATCGCGGATAAAGCCTTGCTGCCGAACTACCTGCCCAACCGTTCTAATTATGATGCGAACGGCAAAGTCTCCACGACCAGCACGACGGGACAAGACCTGATCAAAGGACTCGGCACCGCGGCTGCCGCCGAAGGCGACTTGGTGCCGCTCGTTTCGCGGGGCACCGTCTCTTGGCCGGCCTCCGCTTCGACCCGTGCCGCGCAACAATACTACGGCGCCATCGATGCGCGGCCGATGCCTTTACCTGGCGGTCTCAGCGTCACCGGACGTTACGCCTTCTGGATCGGCGACGAAGGTATCAAAGCCAAAGCCAATTTGCCCGACGCCTATGCCATGACCACAACCGGAACCGACCTCAAAGGCCTCGAGGACTGGGATAAAGGTTTCCGCGGCACTGCGGCCCAACGCAATGCAATCGAACTGATCGGCGGCGCTTCCGACGTGAATAAGACGGATATCAAAAACAACACCCTGCCCCTCGGTTATAATTTCGAAAAATGGCGCAACGAGGACATCGCAGCCGCAACCGATTGGGACAGTTATAAATTACCGAAGGTCACGAAGAACGCCGAATTGGAAACTTGGGCGGCCAATATCGGCGGTACCGCGGCCGGCCAAGCGATGGCCGATGCGATGAAGATCCTCTGGCACGACGTCACGACGCTTTCGTTCTCCACACTGACCGACACCTACAACGGCGGGATCAAGACCGACTTGTCCACGGCTTTCGAACTACCTTACACCCTTTATCGTGGCATCGAGATGTATCCGCTGCAAAAGACCACCCGAGGTATCGGCTTAGTTCTCAAACAGCCGTCTTTCTTTCACGGCGCCCAAGGCCCGACCGACTTGGACTTCAATCGTCCCAACCTCCAAGACAAAATTGCGAGCAGCCCGGGCAACCTCATCAAAGCTTCGCCTCGTGCCTCCGAATGGGCGCCCCGCTGGACGCAGAGCGTCCTCGGCTCGCCGTTCAGCGACTTGAAAACCCGCAATGGCAGCGAAACCCCCGAACGCATGGGTTTCGTCTACGAAGCCCCGCTGCGCTCCGGCTTCTTCAACGATGATCGGGTCAAGGTCAACACCACGGCCGCCGGATCGCCCAGCCTCCCTTACTACGATTTGGCGCCATACAGCCTAAAAGATGCCACGACCAACATCGACAACCTGCATGGGCGTATCGTCCGCGGGCCGACCTGGGACCTCTACCGTAATTTCTACCGCATGTATAAGCGCGAAGTCGAAGCCTTCGCCAACGGTTCAAACCTTCGCGGACAATCAGCCCCGAGCGATCGCGATACTTTTGTCGCCCGCGGCGTCGAGCCGCTCAGCTACGCCACTGGGAATCGCGCTGACCCTCTGCAAAAAACCGCAAAAGCGGCAACCGATGGGAAGCTTGCGGCAATTAAAACTTTGAAGAAGGCAGGTTATGATTCAAATCCGGAAGACCAGACGCCCATACACTACGCGGACAAATCTGTAGCTAAAAACTATTTTTATCGCAACAACCTGAGCGACGGTACGGCTGGCCCCAGTTTCCAAGCTGATAAAAGACTCCTCTACCCGTTTGGAATGCCAGGTGGCGTGACTCCATCGAACTCTTACTCCGCCTTTATTCGCTCTGGCATCGCTGACCCTACCGCAACCGCAGCTGATCTCACAAAACTGGTCGACAACAACTACGGCGGCAGCGCCGGCATGACCCAAGCGACGACGACGCGCCCTTGGCCGACCTCACCGGCCTTGATGCCGAGTATTCTTCGTTTTTCGCTCATTTTCTCCGCCGTCCGTAACGACGAAGTCATGGGCATGTATGTCGACCCGATCATCGTGGTTCACAATCCCTACGACTGTGCGATCGAATTCGAAGGCATCGCCATGGAAACAAATGGCACGGCCCTTCCTTATATTTTCACATTTTATGCCCCGACGCCAGCACTCCCTTGGCCCTCGGAACCTCTTTCATTGGGCGTTCCTAAAGCCGATGGCACAGTTTCAAAAAAGCCGAATTGGTCATATTTGAGTACCGAATATTTTCATGCTGAGACCATTGTTAGTTATGCAAACCAAAGGGTGGACCCTAACGTGCCGTTGGCTATCACTTCCGAACCGGTTTATCCAAGAAAAAATGAATATTCCTTTCCAGAAGCAGGGACAACAAACCTAGCTACTAAGAATAAAGTGCGTAATTGGACAGGACTCCCCTATGCTGATTTAGATTGGTTAAAACCCTTCGCGCCCAGCGAGGTATCCTATCCAAACGTCGCTGGATCTTTGGATGACAGAAATGGGAAGCCAATGAAATTTGTTCAGCCTCCTAAGTATGGAGCTATTGCTAACTCCGGAGTTATTGCTAACTCAGTAAACCCGGACTGGCACAACAAGCCCGCGGACAGCACTACTTATCCAAGCACTGGCATCACCCTTCCAGCAGGCACTGGGGGTAGAACTTGGGCGAACGGAAATAGCATTTTACATGGTACAACGAACACCTACCTGCGCCCGATGCCGCAGAGGAATGACCTGCCGATTGGTGATGTCGTAATCGGCGAAGGTGATAATGATAATCACCAATTCTCGTTTCGTATCATCGCGGGAAAAACTACCAAAGACAAAAAAGCCTATATTCGACTCGAACCTGGTGAAGTCCGGATCATTGGCGCATCAGAGACTGCCTCGGGCAAACTGTCTGGCGACCGCTTAAATACCGTCATCAAAGGAGACACGAAATATTCGGCCGAGAGCAGGGCTTTCTATAAAATGACCCCCTACGCATTTCCCTATAAGGAGGGCCCAAAGACTGGCGGTCAATATCTCAACTTAGCCCGAATGACCGAAGCCGAGTGCTTCGAATACAGCTTCCGAAGGGTCACCGGTGCGCCTGCGGTGTCCAATATTCAAGATTTTGCTGATATGTGGGGGGAAGTTAAAAATGCCCGCGCGCTCCGGGATGCATTTCCCGGCTGGGATGGAACCATGAAGGGCAGTGGGATTACTCTCCCTAGTGGTCAAAAACTTAATGGCTTGAATTCTTTCGTACCTACCACCACGCCCATCACCGTTAAAATGAGAAATGAGGGGTATGCGGGATACCGAGATGTCATTCTTGGACGCATCCAAGATGATTCCACACAAACTCCTATTGTAATAGGTGGAGAAACGATGGTTGGTCGTTTGCGTTCGGCCAAAGTCCCCTTAGCGGGAAATCAAGTTTGGAATTTTTACCTTATCAACAGCCTGGACGCGGATGGCAAAGAGCTCGACCCCGACCGTCGCTGGTTTGGCTCACCAGACACTCTGCAAGTAGGTACTAATATTCCTCAACAAGAAGGAACCGCAACGGCCCCCGGCTGGCACCTGGTAGATGAACCGCTCATACTCAACCTGCAGGCCATGACCTCTGGCTGGCCGATGTATGGTAACGGTAATCACGATTGGGATTCCATCGTGCAGCCACCTCAAGTCGGAATGCGCTGGCAAAACCCATCGCCGGAACAGCCGGCCAGTTATTTAGTAAAGACAACAGAGGGCGCGGGTTCATATAGACAACCCGAAGTCACCGGCCCTAAAGTCAACACGCTTAAACAAATTAACACGTTGCAATTGTTGCACTCGCCCGACTCCGTCGGCTCGGCCACAAAAACCCACATGTTCATGATGGACTTACTGGTGAGGTCAGCCGACATGACCGAACAGACCAAACCGACTCGCAGCACCACTTGGTATCCGCTTAACACCAAGAGCACCGGTTTCGAAGCTGATGATTGGGCGACTACCTCGGGTTATAACATCACCACGAATGATAGGCTCCAGACGCCGGCTGAGATGCTTAATGCGCCGATGACTCCTTTCTTCCTCAGCACCCGCGCCCAGCAAGCCCACCTCTTCGGGTACGACGGTAAGGCCCATTCGCCCATCGGCTGGGTGCTCAGCCAACGCGGCCTTGTAGCTGATGGCACAAATAAAAACTTCGATTCTTTAAGCGGATTAGGTGAAAAGGCCTTCTGGGGCAAAAGTGTCACGAGCAACGGGCAGACGAATGTCATCCTTCACCCCCTGCCCCGCCGCCCGATGCTCTCGCTGGCTCAACTGGGCTCCGTTCCCTTCGCCCAAGTCAACACCGATCCCGACCTGACCGTTGGCTCCTCTTTCGCCCACCCCGGTATCGCTAACCTGACCGAAATTACCGATTGGCCTGGACCCAAAACCCTTAGCACCGAAGAGAGCGCCCTTCAAGGCAGCTACGCCACTGGTATCACTGGTAAGGTCGAGATTCCCGAACAAGGCTATGTGGCCAAAGTCATGGGCGTCCGCACGGTGCGCAACCGCTCGAACGTGCGCACGGATCACGCTTTCGCCGCCAACCTCGCGCTCTGGGATACGTTCTACTTCAGCGGCCTCAACCTCGCCACATCTTCTTACTCTCCGGGTAACACACTTGGCGCCGACGTTGACTTGGTAACCGAACCTGCCGTGAAAACCTTGCAGGATAAAGCGCTCACGACCTTGGGCGTCACTGGATCCATCGATTTTAGCAGCCTCAAGACTGCTCTCAACAACGGTAAGAAAATCTTGGCGAATAAACGCGTGACCTACGCGGCGGATGGTAAAGATGCCCCCACCCTCAGCGTGGCCGATAACATGGCGCCGAATCAGTTCCCCCACCCCGCCTACCTCGGACGCAACGCGCTCTACGATGGTGGCTTCAATGTGAATTCCACCTCTAAGGCCGCCTGGAAAGCCGTGCTTGGTGGCCTACGCGGCATGACGATCCCGGGCGCCTCCAGCTCCAACGGCACGGCGTTGACTCGCTTCGCCAGCGCCTTTGACCCGTCCGGGCCGAACGGAAAAACGACGCCGTGGAATAGTTACCGCGAGCTTTCCGATGTCGAAATCGACACCCTCGCTGAAAAAGTCGTGATCGAAGTGCGCCGCCGCGGCCCGTTCATGTCGCTCGGCGATTTCGTCAACCGCCGACTCCTCGGGCAGACGAACTCTACCTTCAGCCCGAACGGCTCCCCAGCTTATTCCTGGACCGATAATTTCTCGCTCAAAGGTGCCCTGCAAGCGGCGATAGATGCGGCCAACATCAACAAGGACGCCATCGTCGCGGCGGGCGGCACCTTCTCACGACCTGCAGACTACAACGCATTCCCCGCCGACCCAAATACAAGTAAACTTGAGACATACGATGACCGTGGCTCCAAAAAAGAATTTCTACCTGATGCCTACCAATCAAATGGTGCGTCAATCATCGTCAATAATCGCTTCCCATCTTTAAGAGCCATGAGCGAAACGAACGACCACACCAAGGCGATCGCAGGCCTGGGCGCTCCAGGCATCGTGACGCAGATGGACGTCCTTAACTCCGTGGGCCCGAACCTCACGCCCCGCTCCGACACTTTCGTGGTCCGAGCTTTTGGCGAAGCCCTCGACAACGCCGGCGCTTCGATCGGTAAAGCCTGGGTCGAAATCGTGGTCCAACGGACCGCGGAATATTTCGACCAGACTCCGCCGAAACCGGGCGCCTCCGCGACAAGCGGCAACGACTTCGATCCGACCAAAGATGAGGTCAATCGCCGGAAGCTGACCTATCGGACGATCTCACAGGGTAAGCCTAAGGCCTACGACGATGTGCCCATCCTCGACCAGTATGAGCCCATCTCGGCCAGTACGAGCACCGGTGTCGCAGCGCCTGCAAACAATACCGCGAATCTCAATCGACTCTTTGGCCGACGCTTCAAGACCACCTCGCTGCGCTGGCTGAACGCTTCCGAACTCTAAGTCCGATGTCCCTTCTTCGCTCCTTGGGCGTGTGCCTCATCGGCACGCTCATCACCTTGTCAGCCGCCATAGAGAAGCCCCCAGAAAGAGACTGCACACTGCGGCTGTCTTGGTGGGCCGTTCCGGAAAAAGAATATGCCCTCTACCTGCTCAACGACAAGGAAGCCATCCCCCTTGACCTCGCCCGTCTCTCGATCAGACAGGCCATCTCCTATAAAGGCAAAGCCGAGGTGGTCATCGCCCAGAAAGAAATTAGCCAAGAGTTAGATAAAAACGGGAAGCCAAAAGAAAGCTGGATTCCCTACGCCACCTTCAAATTGAAAGCCGAAGACGTCGATGTCGCGGTCTTCTTGCTGCCCGAAGAAGGCAAAGACAGCGCCAAAGCCAAGAGCTTGGATTTAAACCCCACGACCTTTCCTTATGGCTCCGTGATGATTGTCAACTACACCCAAGGGCGGGTTGCCTGTAATTTAGGCGGGGGGGTCTTTTTTGCCGAGTCAGGAGAGCTCGCTCATTCCCCCAAGGTCTATACCGAACAAACCTCAGTGCCCTTCGCCCTCGCCGTGCTCGAAGCCAACGGCGGACAGCACTCACTGCGCTCGACTCAAATCAGTATGAGTAGCAAAGCTCGTTTCTTCCACATCCTGCTCGAGGTCGCCGATGAAAACCCTTCCGAACGCTACCAGATCCGGAGCTTTTCCGACTTTAATCGCCAACCCGCCGCCCCCAGCCCCAATCCGGCGGGTAAACCCGGCCAAGATAAGAAAACCAGCGGCAGCGCTGATAAGAAGATGCCGCCTAAGGATTCGGCCAAGAAATAATCTTCAGACCTCACACCCTTACCTATGCGCTTCTTTTCGTCCGTCTCACCGTTGCTCGCCCTACTGACGGCATTCAATCTTAGCCCGACGGCGCAAGCCCAGGCCGAAACGACCCCGCCGACCGGCGGCGACACCGTTACCATTCAAGCGAGCTGGATTCATCTGCCCGCCGGCAAAGTTGAATTAGTCAGCCAACCGAAAGATCAGACCACGCCCTGCGAGGCCGGTAATGGCATCATCTTAGGCGGCACCGAGGTGCCGCGCGGAAACTCGTTTGAGGTTAATATCTTAAAGAAAAGCGGCAAGGGCGTGAAGGTAGCGACCCTCACCGTCCCCGAACAAGGCAAACGTTTCATCTTGGTCCTCCAAGGCGAATCGGCCGCAGCAACCCGCGCTTGGCTCATCCCTGGAGATCTCCAGGCTTTTCCTTGGGGAAGCGCTTTCTTTATTAATCAATCCAGCCGCACGCTCCGTTGCTCGCTCGATGGCCGCTCCTGCGAAATCGAACCCGGCGCTTTTAAACTCAACCCCTTTGTGGCGAGCGGAGAAAACAAGACTTACCACTATTTGATCGAATATAAGAAAGACGGAAAATGGATAACCGACTGCTCGACCCAGACCGTGCTGGGGACCACCCGTCGGTTCATCTTCAGCATCGGGCCAGACGATCCTTCGCAGTCCCAACTTTATAAGACTTCACTGGCTGATTACCGCCACGACCCCCTGCCACCGGCTACAGAAGCGAAGCCGCCGGAGAGTCAGCCAGCCAAGTGACCCGCGAGGCGAGCGGACGGAGCAACTGTCCGGGATAATTCGCTGGATCATAATCGCCGCAGGCAACCGCCCGTAACGCCGGGGCTTTGCCTTGGCCATTTACCAGGACGACGATTGCACCGCACTGGGCGAGACCAGCGACCGAAATCGTCAGCCTCCAACCGCGCCCGGGCCATTCGGTGGCCACAAAACGCGGACCGCTTGTCAGCCCGATCAACGGACACTGCGGCCAAAGTGAGGCGATGTGACTATCGTCGCCCAAACCGAGCACACAGAGGTCATAGGCCTTGCGCGGCGAACGCTGCGACCAATCCGCCTCATAAGCCGCCGCCGCGGCGGCCGGCGCAAGTGCAACCGGCCAAGGGAAGCGACGTTCCGACGGAACACCGAGCTCATCCAACAGACCACGGATGGCGTGCCCAAAATTCGAATCATCCGAGGCCAAAGGAACGCAGCGCTCATCGCTGACGTGCCAGTCGACATTCTTGAGCGTCAGTGCGGTCAGGGCCTGGGTGGCCACAGCCCAAGCATAGAAAGCCTTGGGCGTGGAGCCGCCGCTCAAGGCGACGCTGGCCGGGCCCTTCTCGGCCAAGGCATTGATCCGGGCGGCCAGCTCGGCGAAGGATTCATCGCGGGTAAGGACTTGCACCGTTCCAGCGGAGGTGAGCAGCGATGACATAGGTAAAAATTGAGGCAGGAAAGGAACCGAGGCAACTTTGCATCTTTTGGATCTATAATAGGTAGGGCTGACCACCCTTGGTCAGCCGCGGTTGAGCGAGGGCGCTCAACCCTACCTCAAGACAAGCGGATGCGATGTCATCGTATCCCTACCAATCCCGCCACCTGCCACCCGGGGCTGCCACCTGCCACCCGAAGCTTACATCCACCTTTGCACTTTTGCACGCGACTGCGCCGCATTTGCACCTTTGCACTTTCATCAATCCACCCCTCCAACAAAAAGGGCGCCCTTTGCTATTCGTTCACTTGCCTTGTGGTAGGGCTGACCACCCTTGGTCAGCCGCGGTTGAGCGAGGGCGCTCAACCCTACCCACCCTAACTAGGACAGCACGTGGTGCTGTCCCTACCCTCAAGACAAGAGCCGGCTACCCATCGCCCCCACCTTTGC
>Ga0209086_10004299_pt1 | contig 10587 bp, 4 predicted proteins | sample M_130207_XF_Meta_FD_187312 | JGI IMG/M metagenome (GOLD analysis project Ga0209086, IMG submission 187312) | Freshwater microbial communities from Lake Montjoie, Canada to study carbon cycling - M_130207_XF_MetaG (SPAdes) (version 2) | ecosystem: Environmental > Aquatic > Freshwater > Lake...
CCGCGAGCGCGATCGATGCAAGTTGCGCCGCCTCCGCCCCGCTGCCACCCACGCGCATCATGGTGTCAGCCGCGTTGTTGAGCGCGACGATGGCCACTGGCGTACGACGCAACGCATCAGCAACCTCGGGATCGCTCGCAACTCGGTCGGCGACAACACTGGGATCAAAGGTCGCACCTGCAGAAAAGCGTGCGAGAACTGGCTCATATTGCTGGCGATACAGCGTGAGTGCGGTGGCGTAGTCGCCCTGCGCCGACGCGAGATCGGCAGCGAGGATCGCCGTCGGAACAATTTCCGAACCGAGCTTCGCCAACGCCGCGCTCGCCTTGGCACACGCATCGGCGCTGCCGTCGCCATCGCCGCTGCGGCACAGGGATGTCCAGGCAGCAATGCACGCCGCAGTTGAAATCGCATCGTCCTTGGCAAAATCGACGATTGAATCGATCGCCAACATGGCCTTGCTGGTTTCAATCGATTGCGCACACTCGATCCACGCACCGACGATCTCGCCGCGCCGCGTTGGCGCGATCGCATCGAGATCACCGCGAATTTCTGACCATCGACCACTCTGCACCGCACAGGCGATGAGCATGCGCACCGAGGCACTGTCACCTGTCCGCGTGAGCAACTCGCGCGAAAATGGCTTGAGAAGATCGAAGCCACGATCGGGCCGGCGCTGCAGCAAATCGATGGTCGCGCGGGCGAGATCGACTTCAAACGCCTCTGCCGTTGCCATCTTGCGCCACGCGAGCACGCAACTCGAGGCATCGTCGATGCGTCCGGCGGCGATCGCCGATTCAGTTGCCAGCTTGCCAATGCTCGCGTCACCAGGCAGACGCGTGAGCGCGCGCTGCGCGATTCGAAACGCATCGTCCTTGCGATCGGCAAGAAGATGAAGGTGCGTCGCAACTCGCCACGCCAGCGGCGAACCAGAGAATTCAGCAGTCATCGCCAACGCCCGCGCGAGCGATGCATCGGTCGGAGAAATCTGTCCATCGGCAGTCGTGACCGAATCGAGCAGCGCAATTGCCGCCGCAAGATCAGGGCGCTGCACGCTGGCCGCCGCCAAACTGCGCTCGAGCATGGCGCGACCAGCGGGGTCGCCAACCAAGAGCGCCGCAGCAACGGTGGTTGCGTCGGTGTTGTCGGGATCAGCCTTCAGCGAGCGCGTGAGCGCCTCGCGAGCCTTGGTCAATTCACCGGTGCGCAACAGCGTGCGCGCGAGCAGCAATTCGTGGGAGGCGGAACCCTCCTTGGCAACCAGTTCCTCGGCGATGCGCATGGCTGCCGAAACATCGCCGTACGCCAATTCGATGTTCGCCCGCACCTCGTTCAGACGCGCGCCCGAGAGGCGTTGCTCCGCCTTCGTCAGCGTGGTCCGCGCAATTTCCATGCGACCGTCGCGAGCGTAAAGCAGCGCCATTTCTCGATCAACGAGCAGTTCGCGGCTGTACTCGGCACCTTCGGGTCGCTCGATCGAAGTACGCAACGATGCGCCGATCTCAGTCAAAATCGCCTCGGCGGCAGCAATATCGCCCATGCGCTGACGAATGCGGGCGAGCGCCACCGCATCAACCACTTCCTTGCTTCGCCCGACGAGCTGCTCGCGAATTTGCGCGGCCTCGGCAAGCTGGCCCTGTCGCGCCTTGAAATCGGCAACGCCGCGCTTGGACTGCAGGTCCTCGCCAACGATCTCGATGTACGCCTCGAGCGCCGACTCGGCGCCTTCGAAGTCACCGACCTGCTGCAGCGCGTTCACCAGCTGCGGATAGATCGACGCCGATCCAGGCTCGGCATCGACAGCGCGCGCGAGCAACTTCGACGAACGGTCGTACTGCGGCGGCGACTGACGCTCGAACAACGCGGCAAGCGTCGTTAGCACGCTCGCGGAGTATGGAGAGCGCATGGCGGCGGCGTCGAGCGCGGCGATCGATGACGCGAGCTGCGATTTGTCACTGCCGTGAAAAGTCATGGTCATCGCCGCCTCGGCAACCACCACCCGCAACGAGTCGGCGCCGATGGCTGCCTTCATCTGCTCGATGGCGGTGCGCACCAGGGTGTCGTCGGTCGCGGCCCACGATTCCCCGCGCGAAAGCACGAAAATTGCCGTATCGAGGCCGGGATCGTTGCGCAATTCCTCGCTCAGCCAACCAGCGATTCCCTGAGTGTCAACCAGTGGTCGGCGAAGTCGCTCGAGCCGGCGCTTGTCGACGCCTTCGGCCTTGGCCAACGCATTGTCGATGACGACGATGGCGGCGGCCGTCTCGCCCTGCACGATCAGGCGCTCGGCCACCACGCTCGCAAGTTCGGCGTTCGCGGCGCTGTGCTCGACCTGACCAATGATGGTGCCCTGCAACGCTGGATCAAGCGCCGAAGCAAGCTTGAGCGCGCGCGAGAGTTTTCCTGCGCCTAATGCGCCGAAATCGTTGCCACCTCCGACAACGGCCTTCTCGAGAATCTGCTTGGCGGTTTCGCGGTCGCCGCGCGCAAGAAACACATCAGCCACGATGGGTGCGAGCGATGCCGGTCCGTCGGTCGCATCGGGCCCAGAGAGCGAAGCCCAAAAACGCCGCAGCGCTACCGGCGAATCGGTGCCGAAGACGCCGCCTCGGGTGGACGGGTGATAGTTGGCCTCGAGCACGCTTGCCCACGCCTCAACGCCGAGCATCGCAACAGCAGCGTCACCCGCGGCGCCGTAGCGCACCATCAGATTTTCCGCAATGCGAAAGGCATCGCGCACTCGTCCCAGCGCAACGCTCACGCGCACCGCGCGAACGCCGACAGGCTGGAAGCTTTCGCCGCTGGATTCAAACGCGTTGACCAGGATCGACTGAGCCTCGTCGAAATCGCCAGTCGAAAGCATGATGTCCGAAAGCATGATCGCGATGACCGGATCCTTCGGGCAGGCCCGGTGCGGACCAGCAATAGCCTCGATGCGCACATGGGCGGGCTCGGTGGATGAGACCGCAAGCGCGGCGACCACGAATGAATCGCTCTCGACGATCGACGGCGCGTGTTCCTTGGCGAACGCAGCGGCTTCCGTTACTTTTCCAGCCAAATACAAAGCAGAGAACCGCAGGCGAAACGCAGCGGGATCGCTCGCCGACGCGCTGGCAAACCTCTCGCCCAATTCGGAAAGTCGTCCAGCGCGCAAAAGCCGCTGTCCTTCGATATCGCTCGCATCGCTCGGCCGAGCAAGCGCACCGCGCGAAGCGGCAATGGCGCGTTCGATCAACTGGTCACGCTCGGCAACCTCGAAATTCGCTGATTCGAGCGCACCGATAAGGGTTTCGAGTTGAACGCGATCGGGAACGCCGGTGGCGACGAGCGCGCGCAGCACTCCGCGCGACTGCTCGCTTTGTCCGAGCTCACGCAACAAATCGGCCTCAAGCAAGTGCAGCGAAGGATCCGTCGCAATCGTCTGATCCTTCTGCCATTCGCGCACGCGTGCGATCCGGCCCTCAGCGTCGGCGCCTGCGCGCTCGAGACTCATGAGCTCCGCCGCGCGCCATCGTCCATTGGTCGGGTCGAGCCGCTGCAGCTCGCGCGCATGCGCAGCCGCTTCGGTGAACTTGCCCGTGAGGTTCAGCACTTCGAGTTCGACCTCGCGCGCACGCAAATCGGTGGGCGCAGCCGCGAGCAATCGTTGAACGAGCGGCGGAATTTCAGGCAGATGGCCGAGGCCAATGTAGGCCTCAAGCAAACCGCGCATCGCGCGCACATTGCTTTGGTCACGCGCCTGCACTGCGCGAAAGTAACCAGCGGCGGTCACCAGATGCTTTCCGTTGGCCTCGGGAAGTCCAAGGCGGCACTCGGCGAGTGCAAGCACGACCTCGAAGTCATCGTTGTTTCGAGCAGCAAAAGAAAGTGGTTCGAGCGCGCTGGAGAACTTGCCATCCGCAAACAACGCCAAACCCTCGCGGCGCTTGTCGGCAACCTGAGAAGCTCGGTACCACGACCGGCCTAGAAGTCCGCCCGCGACGATGGTCGCGAGCGAACCAACAACGGCGCTGGTCAGGATCAATCGACGCTTGGTTCTCGGATTCAAATCGATTCCCTCAAATTTTCGGCGTTGCGCCGTCGTTTCATGTCCTTCGACCGATGTGAAGCATGTTCATGATCGTTTGCACAAAGATCCGCAGGTCCAGCAGCGGGCTCTTTCTCTCGACATACTCGATGTCGTATTGGATCCACTCTTGGAAATCCTTTCCAGGAGCCCGCGTTCTCATCACTTGCCAAAGTCCAGTGATGCCAGGACGAACCGAAAGTCGCTTCTCGCGCCAGGCCGGACAAAACTGATTCTCGTTATCTGGGCTCGGCCGTGGACCAACGATGCTCATGTCACCGATGAGCACATTGAAAAACTGCGGAAACTCATCGAGTTGAAACTTGCGGAGAATCCGCCCGACCCGCGTCACTCGCGGGTCATCTCGAATAAACACCTGTGGGCCATCGCAGAGATTTTGCTTTCGCAACTCCGCAACCAGCGCCTCGGCGTTTCGGCGCATGGTTCGAAACTTCCAGCAGCGGAAGATGCGGCCACCCTTGGCCTGACGACGATGACCGAAGAAGATCGGCGCGCCGTCATCGATGAACACCGCGATTGCGATGGCGATGATCACCGGGCTCAATACGATGAGCGCCGCCAGCGAAAGCGTGAAGTCGATCGCGCGCTTCACTGGGTCGTACCAGTCGCCCTGCCCGTGAACTTCGCGCGAACTGCGCGCGAACTCAGGAGAGAAGATCTCGGAGATCCTGCGCACCCGCCGCGATTCCATCGGAGTGGAATCCCAGACGACCGAGGGACCGATCTCCTGAATGCGACCGCTCTCGACCCGCGCGCCCAGCCACAGCGGACCAACGCAACGGTCATGCTCGTCGAGCGCATCGCCCTCAAGACCATAAACGCCGGTGGCGAGCTGGCGAATTCCCGTGATCACGCGATCGGGATGGGCCCAGATGCGTGCGATGGCGCGAATCACCCGCTCGGGATCACCGGCAACACCCGCTTGAAAACGCCTTCCATTACAGTCAATTGCGTCGATGCGAAGCCGGCGTTGCCCGCGCATCGCGGCGATGGCATGTTGACGCGAATCGCTCGATGCCCAGATCTCTGCATCGCTGCGCCTCTGCGCAACAACCACCTGACCCGACATGCTGCGCTCAGCCTGATAGCTGCGCTCAATCTTGGCAACGCGGCCATCTTTGCCAAACAGAATGCGCTCGCGATAGCCGTTCTTCGACTGCTCGATGAGTTGCACGCGGGTCAGGTCGGCGCCATTCCACAGCAGCGTTTCAGAGATCTCGCGCAAGTCGAAGACCACGAACTGATCTGCGTCGAGCAGTAGAAAAACATCGGCTCCCGAATCGGGGCCAACGCCACTGCCCAGTCGCACGCAGGACACGCCAACCGACGCCCAGTAGGCGTCATGAATCTCGATGGCATCGAGACCCCAGATGCGGCCAGAAACCGCAACCATCTGTTCGGCAATCGCGCTCGGCATCACGCCGCTCCCTTGACAGGTCGCAATTCGCTTGCAGGAACAATGCGTCCGACACCGAGCAGCGGATGCTTGCGAACCACCGCGCCGCCAGTTTCAATGGCGTTGGCAACTTCAGCCGACATCTTTGAAATCGACCCGTAGCGGAGGCAGTCCGATTGCTCGGCATCGTTCAGCACTAGGCCGAGATATTCCGCGCCTGCGCTGCGAATTTCGCCAACCGACTCGCTGAGCCGACTGCGCGAACGCCCACGGCGCAACACCAGCATCGCCCCATCGCAACTGGCGGCAACTGGAATCGCCTCGACGCTGGCCGTCACCGGACCAGCATCAACGATGATGATGTCGAACTGATCACGCAGCGTGCGAAGAAGTCGACGCATCGCGCCAACCTGCAGATTACTCGCCGAAACATTGACATCGACGCCAACGGGAAGCAGCCAGACTCCAGGCTGCGCCTCAACAAGATCATCCTGGCGAAGCGCGCCACGGTGCAGGATTTCGCGCACACCTGGCGCGTGCAGCTGATCAAGCATTCCGCTCATGGCTCGGCCGATGAAGTCGCAATCGACCAACACCGGACGATGCCCCGAACGCGCGTAACTGAGCGCGAGAGCAAGCGCAACAGTGGTCTTGCCATCGCCTTGCGACGGACTCGTCACCATCATGGCATAGCCATCACCAGGTGTTCGCCGCGCCTCGATCTTGTTTCGAAGACGATCAATGCAGTTGAGCGAGAGCTCATGAGTGAAACCATCGCTGGAGGCGTTGGTCATATCGGGAACCACGCCAAGCCAATGAAGTCCACCGCCCTCGTTGGCCAACTGCGAGGAACGGAATGCGCGCGGGTGAACGGTGCCGAGCACGAAGAACACGCCGAAAGAAATGCCCAGTCCGCCCAGGAATCCCAGCGCGGCAAATTGAGTGCGCTTGTCTGAGTCGGGCACGGGAAGCTGGCTCGCGTACCGGGCGATGCTCACGCGGCCACGACGAATGCTGTCCTGCTCGCGCTCGAGCTCGCTGATGCGGGCGGCAAAACTCTGCTCTGCAACGCGCGATTCGTTGATTCGATGGTCGGTGTCGAACAGACGCGCCATCAGCATGTTCGCCTGATCAATCTCTGCGCGCAGAGCCTGCCGTTCACCGGCGAGTCGGTCGGCCTGGCGTCGAAGCGCTGCAAAATTCAGGTCGCGGCCAGAGCCTTCCGACCACATGGTGCGCGCGCCATCACGCGCCGCGGTCAGTTGCGCCTCAAGGTCGACCACCGCGCGCGCTGCGGTTTCGTAGATACGGTGACCAGGCTTGTAGGTACGCGGAAGTCCAGCAAGTCGCACGCGCGCAGCGTCGAGACTGCGCCGACGCTCGACAAGCGATGTATCGATTGCATCGAGTTCACCAATGGTTGGCTCGAGGCGCATGTCATCGGGCACGGGACTAGCCGCGAGATCGCCACCAGTGCGCAGTAGCGATTCCTCGCGCTGTCGCTCGATGTCCTTCTGCAAGGTTGCGTTGGCGAGGATCTTCTCCTCGATCGTGCGCATGCGGTCAACGCGCTCCTCGACCAACGCGGCAAGATTTGCACTGCCGTACGGAGTGTCCTTCAAGACCGCGATGCGCTCTTCAACGAACTTGGATCCATCGCGACGCGCCAAAGTCATCATCTCGCGCAGCGACGCGATCTTGCGGCTATAGATGGTCTCGGCGCTGGGCCCGTAGATATCGAGATACGCATCGGTCACCCAATTTGCCATCGGCGCGGGAATCGCCTTGTCGGAATGCTGAAAGCGGATTTCGATCATGCTGGACGCACGCGGACTCGAGACCGAAAGTCCCTCGTCGAGCATCTGCACGCCCTTCTCAGCGCCGTAGCGGTTAAAGAACTCTTTCACGGCAACGAACTCCGCCGCCGACTCGCTGGCGCGCTCGCTCTTGGAACGCGCTGTAGGCTCGGTGCGTCGCGCGGCCTCGGCAACGGCTTCGAACACACGCGGATCGTTGAGCAGCACAACCTGCTGCGCAACATACGCCTCATAGTTGTCCATAGCCGCTGTTTCAGGCATGTCCTCCGCCAGAATGGTGTCGAGCTTTGCGTCGATCTTCACATACGCAGTAGCCGCGTACTTCACCGGAGCAAGCAGATACGCCGCGACACTGAGAATGACGCCGAGGCCAAGACCCGACAACACGCAGATCCGCCAGCGATTTTGCAATCGATCTTGGACAAGCACAAATGGATTGGGTGCAGCAGCGACCGCAGCAACCGCTGGGGTAGACATGGTTGAAAGTGCCGTGTTTCCTGCGTCGTTTCGTTGATCGCTCATCGCTCGTCTCCTGAAATTTCTTCGCCGTGACCCGCCTGGGAAACTCCACGCAACAACACATGACCATCAGTTGCGCCACCGAGTTGTGCATCCGCCTCCGACGCCATCGTCGGAAGACCCTTTAACGCGCGCACGCAATCCACTGGGATCAGCGCAAGAATTTCGCGTGCGATGCTCGCGGCGCTCTCGGTCGCGGGCCAACCGTCCATGACAACTTGAATCTGTCCAACGCCCATGCGCGCGATCTCAAGCTTCGCCGCCCTTGAACGCAGCGACTCCATGTCGGAAGTAATCGGTCCGTCGGGAAGCACAAAGAATCCCAGCACCGAAACCTCGCGGCGGGTGCCGGTGGAATCCGTTGATTCGAAACGGTAGAGGCTGGCTCGGAACGATTCGCCATCGAGCACAAGATCGATCGCATCATGCCCGCCCTCGCGCGCGTGCCAACCCGAAGCTGGATAGCAGCTTGGCGGATAGTGGCCGTGCATGTCGCGCACATCACCGCAGTGAATGATTCCAAGCGTTGCGCGGCGGCCAGTGCCAAGTTCAACAAAGCGACGCGAAAGCACCGCGGTGGGCATGAGAATCTCTGCCGCGCCCGCGGGAAGCGGACAGTCGGTTCCGACCCAGTTTCCTGCAAGAAACGGCATGCTCTCCATGTTCACCCGCATGCTGCGCGCTCGCGCCGACGCCTGACCCTGGTCCACGCTGCCCTGACGCGAAATCAATAGTCCCGCGCCAAGAATGCACGCGAGCAATGCGATCGGCGCCGCGCGGTTCATGCGGTGTATCAGGTGAACGGTGGCGAGCGACGGCTTCATGCTTGCAGAAACCTCCAGGTAAAGACCGGCAGGTCAAGCCAGCGCATAAAGCGGATCAGCCCGAACAGCATGGCGATCGCCAATGGCAGCATGAGCCATCCCGCGATGTCATGGAAGTACTCGGCGTCGTGCGACGATGCGTAGGCATAGGCCAACGCCGTCGGCACCAGACGCACGACATTGCAGACGATCGCGATAAACGGGCTGGCCGCCAGCAACGCAATGCGGGCGTGCGTTCGCAGCGGAACGCTGAATACGAAGGCAAAGAAGGTGAGCACCAGCGCAAACACCATGCGCATTCCATCGCAGGCTTCGCCGACGAAGATGGAGCGGCCCGAAATTTGAATCGAGTTTCCCGCGCGCTCGGTCGCAACGCCGATCACATCGAGCACCTCTTGCGTCACGCCAACGGCCAGCGATTGCAGCGGCGCCGCCAGCCAGCGACGAACCTCGCCCGGAACTGGAATCAGAAAGAGAAGCGCGAGAAACGCAGGGAAGAACTGCCGAACCACTTCGCGACCCGCCAACGCGATCGTGCAGGAAACCAGCGCAAGAATCGCGCCGAGATGAATCGCCGCGCGGGTGTCACTCTGCTCTCCCCACCACGCCAATGCGACGGCACCGAGCAGAACGGGCACCGCTGTCAAGCTCGGACGCTTGCGCACGAAACGCACACGCGAACGGCGCAGCCAAACCAGATAGGCCGCAACAAAGGGAACGAGAAATATGTAGCCGTTGTCGGTGCGCTTGGACGCCTGCAGATAGATGTCGGTCCACGCCGACCAAAATGCCAGCAAGGCGGCCGCGATCAGCGCACCGAATATCCACAGATCATTCCAGCTCCACTCGCGGGCGCGGGTCACGAAGCGCCTCCTTCGGTGCCGGATTTCTCGCTTGAGCCGAGTTCGCCGAAGACCTGGTCCACAACGAGATATCCGCATGGAACATGGGTTCCGGGCGGAACGATGCTGCGAGCAACCACTGCATCGGCACAAACGCGTGCGCCAGGAAGGATCACCGAATCGACAACGAGCGCGCCGCGCTCAACAACGCAGCCTCGGCAAAGAACGCTGTTTCCGCGCACGGTTGCGCCAGGCTCGATCACCGCGTCAACCGCACGAGCCGCGCCACCGCTGCCGCGCACAAGCGCGATCGCCTGCAGGTAGCTCTCGCGATCGCTGATTCGGCAGGATTCGTCAGTGGTCACGCACGCCGCAACCGCCAGGCCCACCGCGGTCATGGCGGGAATCAGTTGCTCCTTAAAATCGAAAAAGCCGATCGCGGGCACGCACTCAAGCGCACTCGCAGCGATCCACATTGCGCCCGAAGGAATTGCGCCCGTTGACGAACCGATCAGCGCACCCTGCGTGAGATCGATCGATGAAAGAAACTTGCGAAGGTTGATGTTTGGCGCATTCGAGGCTTCGATGACCAGCAGGCCGCCGCAATGATCCTCCGGCGACATCATCGGCACGCGCTCGCGCCAAATGTCACCAACCGTGCCCGCCGCACCGCGATGCTCCGCCGTGTCAACGCGCACTTCGATCTGCACGCCCGCTGGCGCCGCGATACGCGCGTAGAACCGCGCGTCAGAATCCACCACAACGGCAAGCACGATGGTTCCACGAAATCCAGCATCAGCCAACGCGCCGATCCATCGTTCCGCCACGCTGTATTCGCCATCGATCGGCAGTGCCGCCGTCGGAAGTCCGAGGCTTCGCGCCAGAAATGCTGTTCGCGACGCAGTGCTTTGTCCAGCCAATAGGATCGCCATCGTTGCCGGGCAGTTGACTGCCGGCAGCGACTGCGCTCCGGTGTCCGCCGTCGATGCGTGGACGAATGGCGTGAGTGATGAAGGACTCATCTCGATCGTGTCTCCGTTGCCCTGCGGCATTGATCTATCGACCGTCGCCCGATGCGAATGAGGTGCCGTATTGTTTTCCA
>Ga0209086_10004300_pt1 | contig 10586 bp, 14 predicted proteins | sample M_130207_XF_Meta_FD_187312 | JGI IMG/M metagenome (GOLD analysis project Ga0209086, IMG submission 187312) | Freshwater microbial communities from Lake Montjoie, Canada to study carbon cycling - M_130207_XF_MetaG (SPAdes) (version 2) | ecosystem: Environmental > Aquatic > Freshwater > Lake...
ATCACTGGCTATCAAGGTCACGTTAGCTGCTGTGATCTGAGGAACATCTCTATAACCAATAGCAAATCCACCAACGTTACCAGATCCAAAAGTAGCCACGTTGGCTAAAATATTGCCTGTGGTATTGATACTAACAGCACCACCACTTGACGTTTGTGTGATATTACCAACAAATGAGTGGAATTGTCCGCTAACAGCACCAGCTAGTCCGTGTGCTGTATTACCAAACACACTCAGTCCTGTAGCTGATATGTTACCAGTGGCATTCAAGCTAGTCAGTGTGCCATAGTTTGCTAGAACATTACCATTGACATAGACATTGCTGGCGACGACTGTATTAACAGTGATGTTGGCTGCTAGGATATTACCAACTTGTATATTACTATATCTGATACTGGCTTGGTTAACAGTTGTGCTAGGTTCTGGTGTTACGTTGCTGAATAATCTATATATACCATCTGTGGCTGTATAGGCTAGACCAGTGAATACATTACCTTGTCCAGCGTTGTATTGTCCGTAGAATCCAATGTCATTGGTATTACTTGTGTTGTCAGATGCCAGACCAACGAAAGAATTACCTATGTTTAATGTAGTGTTTAAGGCACCGAGTATGGTGATGTTACCAACAGTGATACTGCCACGTAGATTAGCTATAAGATTAATGTTACTATATGCTGATGTCTGTGCTGTACCGTCGGCGAATTGAATGTTGCCACTTGGTGCGAGTTTAACGTTGGCCACGGTGATCTGACCAGTACCAAGATAAGCCGCAATGTTTACGTTTGAATAATTTGTTAGTCCATTTGTAGTTATCAATGCTGCTACATTTACATTACCAAAGTTTTGATAGCCCATGGACTCAGAGTAGGCTTTGGTATTTACATTGCTGTAATTAGTAAGACCATTGGTCGTAATCAATGCTGATACATTAACATTACTAAAATTAGTAAAGCCCATTGACACTGTGTAAGCAGTGACATTACTGTTACCGTAACTTGATAAAGTAGCCACACTATCAACGTAGCCTTTCATACCTACATTGGCTGCTGTGATAGCCAAATTAGCTGCGCCAATTTGGGCTGACTGAATAGTGTTGGCTTGGTCTATATAACCAATGATAGCTGAGTTAGCAGATGTTACATAAGCCGCAACATTAACATTACTAAAGTTTTGATAACCCATGGTCTCAGCATAGGCTTTGGCGTTAACGTTGCTGTAATTAGTTAATCCATTTGTGGTTATAAGTGCTGATACATTGACATTACTGTAGTTAGTAAAGCCCATTGTAACAGTATAAGCAGTGACATTAGCATTACCATAATTACTACCACTACCGCTGGCCGCAGTAGTCATTGCAGTGCCATCTGGGAATGTTAATACTCCACTGACTCCTAAACGGACATTGGCGATGTTGCCCGAATATGTTGGTAGGTATGTAGCAACTTGGACGTTGCTGTATCCACTTGGTAAACCTGTTAGTTGGCTACCATTACCTGTGAAATATGTAGCTGAGATATTACCAACAGTGACGTTACCACCTAGGTAAGCCGCAACGTTAACATTACCATAGTTCTGATAACCCATGGATTCTGTATAGGCTTTGGTATTGACATTGCTATAGATAGATAGTGAAGCGACACTATCTATGTAACTCTTAATATCAGTGCCGCCAATATAGATATTGCTGTTAGCATAGATCACATTAGCATATACACTTGCCCATTGATTAACAACAGTGCCAATATTGTAGGCTATATTACCATTGGATATTAGATTACCATCAAACTGTGTTAGGTATGATTTAACATTACTGTTGCCATAGATTGATTGGCTAGCAACACTATCAACATAACCCTTCATACCAATGTTGGCAGTTGACACGCTGTTGTCTACATAGCCTTTCAGACCTAAGTTGGCTGCTGTTACAGCACTATTGGCTGCTGTGATCTGACCATCAACATAGTTCTTCATGTTGGTATTGCCAACCGTGACGTTACTGTTGATAGCTGTGATAGTCGGACCTGCCAAGGTTGTTACAACAGTTAGATTTGCTATGTTACCTGAATATGTTGGCAAGTAGGTAGCAACATAAACGTTGCTGTAAGAAACAATACCTGCTAGTTGGCTACCATTACCAAAGAAGTAACCAGTGGTGGTGATGTTACCACTAGAGGATAAATTAGCTAGGTTGCCCAATGAAGTGATATAAGGTTGTGCCGCAACATTGATCACCCCTGTGACATTGCCTGCTAGGATGTTACCAAGTTGTAGAGTGGCCAGGGTGATATTGGCTACGTTAATAGTAGTGCTAGGTATTGGGTTAAGATTACTGAATAGTCTATAGACACCATCACTGGCACGTCTGACCAGACCAGCATATACATTACCCTGTCCTGCGGCATACTGTCCCACAAAGCCAATGTCTAATACGTTGGTGATGTTGTTATTGCTTAAGAATATGAATGAGTTAGCCACAGCCACTGATGTAGCACTGACCACCGTCTGTGTGCCTAAGACTGTCAGATTACCTACTGTTAGATTACCTGTGATACCCACACCACCGTTGACTACCAGTGCACCTGTGCCTGTTGAAGTAGAGTTAACTCCAGCATTGGCATAGATCATACCACTGGCACCTAGATCTGTGGTTATGATACTGGACAAGTTAGCCTTGCCTAGGAACCATTGGCTGGTTACATTACCAGCTACGAATACGTTACTGGCAGTGACTATACCATTATATGCTACTAGATAGGCTGCAACGTTGGCATTACCGTAGGCATTGCTGGATGAAACATTAACTAGTTGGCTACCATCGCCTACGAAATAAACAGCTTGGACATTACCTGAAACTAGGATATTACCAGAATTAAATCCAACTGTTGAAATATTGCTAAAATTGCTGTTTACCTTGATAAACGCATTACGTAGTTCGTCACCCGTGCCGTCATTGGCACTAGTTCCTACGTTGACTGATGTAAAAGATGTTGTGGTAATTGGCATAATTTATCTCTAGAGAATCCTGTATTTCTAGTATTTATCTAGGTTTAGAGATTTGATTAGGACTGATTAAATGCCGAATCTGGCGTGTAGATTGGCCCAGACACTTTGGATCTGTTGTATTGGCATGGCCCCATCATATACCCTGACAAGCCCAACATTACCCGTTTGGGTTTCAACACCGGTACTAGTATATGCGACGCCGCCTCGACTGAATAATCGTAATTGATTAAATCCGTGAGCACCACTTAATCCATTGTTATATTTGTAAAAAGCTGTTGGCCCTACGGTGTTATTTTCTGTAGCACTGGCGATATATGATATCAGATTTCCTGAGGCATTGTCATATGTGCCCCAGATAAAGCGCCAGCCCGACGGGCTTGTGTAGGTATCAACGTTGTAGTTTCCTGTTCCGCCTGAAAAAAGCACGTTCTTGTAACCTGTTCCACCTGCGCCAGTACCATAGCTGCCCATTAACCAATCAGCTGGATTACTTTCAATACCAGTATTCAATAATCTACCAGCACTGACGGTAGTAACATTGTAGGCCATGAATACCGTATAACTCTGTGTCGCGCCTGTATAAATTGGTCCACCGGTGAGTAGATCCACTCCTGAAGTAGATAATTTACCAAATGCACCACTAACACCAGTGCTCCAGATAAGGCTATTAGCAGTATTGACTTTGGTGACTGTGTAGGTTCCAGTGAGATCAGTTGTAGTAGCTGTCAACGCAGGTGCTGAAGCTGTGGTAGTGACAGTGCCAACGTTGGTTATTGTCGACTCGTTGGTCGAAACATCTACAAAAGGAGTAGCAACCAATGGTAATAATAATTGTGTTCCAGGGATAGGTCTTAGCGTTGATGTTGATGGTGCAAAGTTGGCTGTGTATACCGCTGTATTGGCATTCAATCGGATATAGGATAATCTACCTCCGAGATAATATGTGCTGTCCTGCCCTTGTTGATATCCTATAAACACATTACCACCACCGTCAACTATGGTCTGTGACAGCACAGCAAAATTAGCTCGGGTTCCACCTTGGTAAAGATAAATTGATCCAGAAGTTAATGTAAATGCGATGTGTGTCCAGGTATTCGCTGTCAATGCAGTAGTTGATGTGATTATTTGCTCAGTGGTGCCGTCACTGACTGCTGCTCTGACATTACCGCTGCCGTCCATTTGAATACCATATGATGGTGTCCGGACTCCTGAGACTCCATCTTTTTCGATGAAATTGGCCTGTGAGTTCGCTCCGCTCCAATAAACCCAGCCTTCAATAGTCCACGCTGAGGATGCGCTGAGGTCAAGCCCACTATTATGTGGGACTGTTAGATATTGTGTGCTACCGTCAAAACTTGCGCTGGTTGTTATCGCGTTGCCAGGTAGTGCACCGAAACCTGCGGCATCTAGATTGTAGACCATATTAACATAGGTTACACTAGATATACTAGGCACCCTATGGCTGGCTATCATCTGCATTATACCGGACATTGATTATCCTACCTTATACCATTTGTTTTCCACAGCGTGGAAGAAATATTCTACTTTGGTTCCTGCTGATAATATGATGTTGCCAAATGGTGCTAGAGTGCAACCAACACTTGGCATCACTGATAAAAACTGCACGTTAGCAGTAGATGAAATACTAACTACTTTAGCATCAATGTTACCACCTGGCAGGGTGACGTTAGCATACAAGCTGATCGCTGATGATGGGTCTAGAATCACGCGGCTAACATTGGTATTAGCTGTAAATGATAAATTACCGCTTGGACTATAGTATTGATATCCGTTTTCAATCCTACCACCATTGGTGATTAAATTACCTGTGACTATTATATTACCCTGCGCTGTAAGGATACCTGATGTAGTTAGATTTTTAGGGATCGAAGTATTGCCAGTGGAATCTAGATATACCTGCCAACCATTGTTATTTAAACTATTAACGCTGGGTGTCGCGGCATTGGCATTGATATTAGCTTGGACTACGGCGAAATTGTTGTTGATTTTAGTGAATGCTGTGCGTAACGGATCACCATCACCTATGCCTGGACCCGTACCTATGTTGACGTTGCTTAATGTAATTGCCATACTAGACCTCTGAATTATCTAGTATTTATACGTTTTTGTTGTGGAATGCTCCGTATCGTGGTGCTGGGCCAAAACCTGGATCTAGCGGGTCTATACCTAGTTCTACGTCCTGCTCAGTGTAGATACGCATTTGATTATTGGCCAGGGCGTAGAATTGATAGCCCAATTGATGTGTGATCCAATGTGCTGAATGCCATTGCCAATCTTGATATCCTGGCTGATGTGGATCATCTATATTACTCACAGTATTGGTATAACAAGCGTAATAAGTTGATATCTGATCCATGAGCCGACTAGGGCCAATCCATAGGATATCTTCTACACGTGTCATACCATGTATTGGCCAGATAGCATAATGATCACCAAACAACATCATCTGATCGTTTTGGATCGATTTTAAATCTTCTGCTAGGCTTTTACTTGGGTCAAATACTAGATCACTGCGCAGGCGCACGGTATAATCATAGACTATTTGATTTTTCTGTGCGTAGTCCATTTTAAGTTTGTTAGCTTCATACAAACTGCGCCACATGCTGACGTGCCACTTACCCTCTACAGGATCCCAACGTCGGCCACCCCATTTAGGACGATTGGGCTGTAGATCATATTCTTCAGTCATGATAGTGCGGGGAGCCCAGGCACGGAAGAATTCTACATTTTTTTCTGGATTTGTTGTTTGAGGACTGTGCCATTCAATGTCGGTGCTGGGAACACCTAGGCGATTAGCATAACCTGTGCCCCGGCTTTCACTGTCCCAAAAGTGTGCAAACACATCACAGTTGGGTAACAGATCACCTACATAACGTTTGATATTATCAGCAGTGACATGACCTGTGCGATTCTGTCCGCTGAAGCATAGTGCAATTCTCATTGAAAATCTCTATTAAAAATTAGTGTTAGGTATTTGTGTGTCAGGAACCTAACAAACCCCGTGAGCGCAGCCCATCCTGTTTTCGCGTCAGCGGAGGCGGAATATGGTTACAGGTCCGCCGTGTATTACTACCCTGGATTGAAACTTGATCCACAACCACAGGTAGTCTGTGCTTGAGGATTTTTAATACTAAAACTACTACCTTGCAATGACTCTGTATAGTCTACTTCTGCACCTTGTAGATATTGACTGCTCATAGCATCGATCAATAGATGTATGCCTTCAAACTCTAGATCAAAATCATCTTCGTTGGCTTGTTCTTCAAAGGTAAATCCATACTGCATACCACTACATCCACCACCTGAAACAAACATACGTAGTTTCAAATTTGGACTGTTTTCTTCTGCGATCAATTCTTTGATCTTGGCGATTGCACCTGGTGCCATTGTAACTAATTTTGGTTGTTCTAATTGTTCTTCCATATTATATCCTCTGATTAATTGTTTCCCAATTGATGATCTTCCATTGGTTGTTTAAGTAGGCTTTCTTATCTGATTGATAGTCCAATGCCCAGGCATGCTCCCACCAGTCTATTAATAGTGCAATGTCTTTGCGTATCTCATGATTCTTGATAGTCTTGATCTCTCCACGCCATGACAGATAGATCCAACCACTTCCTTGTATCTTCATCGCTTCTTTGGCGAATGCATCTTTGAATTTATCGTATGTTCCAAAGTGTTCCGTGATTAAATCTAGGCTCTTACCTAGAGGAAGATTACTGCCTTTTGGTGCACGGAATTGTGTGAAGTAGATATCATGTAAGAATGCCCCAGCTTCGTTAAAGTCATCGTCGCCTTCACCTGCATTATAACGATCAACATAACCTCGATATAATTGTCCATAGTGATAATCTAAGCTAGCTTTGCTTAGGCTTTTACCTAGCTCATTGCGACCATATGGTAAGGCTGTCTGCGTAAGAGTTTTAGGCTCTTGCGCTTCTGTCAGTGTTACATATTTTATAAACTTAAACATAATTTCCTATAAATATCTAGTCGAGTGTGTCAATGGGGCATCTGAGGATCCGCAAGCTGAGAATTTTCCCTATTTCTTCTTCTAGCACAGCTAATGTAGCTTAACGGCGAATCAGCACTCGACACTATCGTCTGTAGGTAATTCTGGCCTTGGTTAGATCATATGGTGTCATTTCAACGTCTACATCATCACCAAGAATAATTTTGATAGTGTGCATTCTGAGCTTACCACCAATGTAGGCTGTGACCATGTGATCGTTCTCAAGCCTGACACGGAACATACTGTTTCCTAGCACTTCCTCAATTATTCCTGTAAGTTTAATAACGTCTTCTTTGGCCAATGGATCCTTTCCTATAATATGTATTTAACTAATTATTGAGCTCACCGCTCATAATTGCATGGGTCATCCACCGTTTAAATGCTTCGTAGACTGCTCGGGCTTCACGCTTGCCTTGTTTGACTTTGACTCCATTAACATAGAATCCATCTTGGCTTATCCTAAGCATCTCTTCACCACCACCTGTGAGTTTGATGTCATTGGCACCCAAAGAGCTGTCTGGATAGTGAGGACCAATGTTTATACCACTGAGATCTATATTCATATCTAAAGGACCAGTATATAGTTCCATCCAATCATCCCATTGTTGGGCATTTATATCACTGGTATCGATGGTAACATTAGCTATGCTGTCTAACCAAATTTGGTAATCTTGATGTTCTTCGCCCATTATAGATCCTTCTTATAGTTCCCTTTACCTGGAATAGTATTACGCACACCACCTACTGGATCTTCTACGTCTCCATATCTGCGTGGTATGACATGTATATGTGGCCACATGATAGTTTGCCCGGCGGCTTCACCGTTGTTCATACCTACATTAAATCCGTCCCATTCACCAATGGCTACCTGGTGCCGACCAATGCTGACAGCATACTTGAATGCTTCTGCCATGGCAGTGAGATTATTGTACTTTGGAACTACTAGGATATGGCCCTTGGTTACAGGATATTTGTCTAGATAAACAGCGATCTGTTCATCTTCTGATATCTTGTCCTTCCACGGTATGTCTTTGAATTCCATCATTCTTTCCCCCACGGTGTTTTATTACCTGCCCAATTTTGTATGTTGCTACTGGTCAACATTAGTTTATTATAAACAGGATATATCCAATACCAATCAAACCAATGCATCGGTCTGCTGATGATGTCGCCTACCCAAAACAATAGCCAACTTAAGATATGGGCTATAAACTTCTTCACTAGCCTCTCCTCATCTTACTAATGTCTATAGCATCTTCTTTGCTGAATACAGGGATGGCATTTGACTTGTGTAGTTGCCCGATACCCAACATAGCTGTGCCGGTATATTGAGTAACTTCTTTCTTAACTGCTATACCACGCCCAGTATCCAAGCTAGGAATATGGTTGGTAAGGCGGCGAGGATCAACCACAACACGTGAATTAACAACTGGATTGAACTTGGGCTCTGATCGTAGATTTTTTCTATTAGTTCTGTTATCTTCACTCTTGACTCCCCATTTATCTAAAAAAGCCTGCCAAGATTCTGCATTCTGTCGAGCTTTATTAGCAACATCAGCATTACGGAATTTCTTTTTACCTTTTTTCTTACCTGTGGTTGAAAACATTGGTGGCAACATGTGCATGGTCATTGTTTGGTTACCTCTGTGCTAATTGAAGTAGATAATACTTTTACATTAGGGAATCTAATGTCGGCAATATCCCATAGTTCTTTTTCTGTGGGAGCCTGACAGATATACTGATGCGTGAACTTGTCGTGCATACGAAACATATCGTCGACCTGTTCTATGTAAACCAGCTTGACCGTCTGCTTGAATTTTTTAACATCCTTGTTTAGATTTAATTCTGCACGGACATTTTTAAGGAAAAAGTAGACAAACATCACTGTAAATATCACACTGAATACGCTGATCACTAACCAAATTGTATTTAAGATTTCCATATTATTACTTATATTATAGCATCAGATTACCAAAATGTCAAGTAGTTTATAGATGCTGTAGGATGACCTGTAAGCGTGTTTTATCACACTCAAAATGGAACTTATAATCTGGTGGATTGATGAGATTAATAGCGGTCATATCCCATTCATGAGCCTCCAAATTAGCCTTGCACCATTCCGCGATGGTATTGATCTTATTGGTGTCATGGACACGAATGGTTAGTTTACTCTTGGTCATATAGTATGGCTTCCAGGGTCTTGTAGTGTTCGTAGGCTTGTTTAAGAGATTGGTATTTTTCTAACAGTTCTGGTTTAGGTTCTAATATACATAAGCGTTGTTCAACTGCGTCCATCCAGGCTTTCATGCTCTTACCTTGCACGATGATATCAGCATCACTGCCTTCTAGTTTGATAGTGCCGCTGCTATTTGCCTGCGATCCTTGCCAAGTATATCCGGAGCCAGCACCGCCTCCACCAGTGATCGTTATCGGAGAAGATATCCTTCCGCTGACTCTCTGTCCACCGATGGTGACACTACCTTTAGGAGTTGTGACTGCCATTATGCCTCCTGAGCTTTTAATATGTCTTGGCTCGGGTATGGATACACATCTGTTTTAGGTGTACGTGGTTTACGTTTTGGTGCGTTCTTCATATCACTAGTGTCCCAATTCAATCCTGACCATTCTGTAACGTCTTCGACTTCTTTTGGCTGGTCATATTCGTATTCTAACCAACGATCACCTGTCCACTCTAGGCTACCATAGGTAGTTCCAAATCCTGCTTTCCACGTGCATTTATAATCACCTGGTAGCTTGGGACGATTTTTCTTATTGAATTTGAATGTTTTGGTCTTTTCATAGTCCTCTGGCCAGTAGTTAATATAGTCATTTACAGGCTCTGAATAGCGTTCAATTTCCTCACCATCTTCCATTAAGATAAATGTCATATCACTGCTCTTACCATCTGTGCTACCACCGTTGTTGTCAAGATCCTCGCCATCATAGGTAACGTGATTGATCAAAATCTGACCGTCTATATCATCATTAAATATAGTTAATTTAGCAGGATCAAATGGTGATGTTAAAGGCAATTCAGCATCAAAGAATGTACCTTTTTCATTGCTACGCCCAATGAAAATTACACCATCTTCAACAACCTCAGATAGATAATATTCGCCGGTAGTATTCCGCTGTATATCGTCCTCATCCAATCTATCATTGAGGTTACGATTTAATATTTCGTCACCATTCTCATCATCAACTTGGAGTGTACCACCATCTTCCTCAACTCCATTATTGTGACAAATATCATCACACTCGTGCCAAGCACTAGGTTCGAATGGCCACATGTCTTCTGGAATCTCTTTAGCTTCCGCATAGTCACTGTCCCAGGCAAAGTCACTGACACTTAACTTATTTTCTTTGAAGTAATCGTAGATCTCACGGCTAACTGTGCCCATGACCACTTCTCCACCATAGCCCCACATGCTAAGATGATAAGTCCGTGGAGTGAATTTTAATGTTTGGATTAGACGTTCTTGTTCTTGTGCTTTTAATTCTGCTTTAGTAAGTTTCTTAGTTGCCATTTCGTTTCTCCAATAACCAGATG
>Ga0209086_10004304_pt1 | contig 10584 bp, 13 predicted proteins | sample M_130207_XF_Meta_FD_187312 | JGI IMG/M metagenome (GOLD analysis project Ga0209086, IMG submission 187312) | Freshwater microbial communities from Lake Montjoie, Canada to study carbon cycling - M_130207_XF_MetaG (SPAdes) (version 2) | ecosystem: Environmental > Aquatic > Freshwater > Lake...
ATTCATTGCTTGTTGGTTTGTAGGTGATGGTAGAGCCAATATAAAATTTATAAATTGTGAAAAAGTGGTTATCTTGAGTGATGTGTACAATGCAATTTGCGCGGAATTTAATATATTTTGTTGCACCATTACATTATACATAGATTGTACAATTGCAATTTCAGATGATCGTTCTAATTCTGCATTAGGTTGGCAATTTGCTACATAAGTATTTGCTATAGAAAGAGGAGAACCTGGTTTTGCAAGTAAATTTCCATAACTTTCAAAATTAAATATACGTTGGTCATATGTTTGACATCTATTTTCACGATATTGTTCCAATGTTGTGTAATAATTTTTTTTAAGATTTGTACTTGCCGGAAGAACTCTTTTTCGCGCTTTTTTCTCTTCATTGCAACAAAATAATGGGCTGGAGGAAACAGGTTGTGGGTTATTTGTTAAATAGTTCTTATTTGGATAATAATTTGTTACAACAGCTTGCCCTTTGCAAGTTGTGCAATCAGCGGTTTGTTGTTGTTTCTCTCCTATTTCATTGGAAGGATTTTGAAGTACAGAATAAGATCCAGGACTATCTATCATTTGGTCTATTAGTCCACGACCACCGGCACCACCGCCGAGGGAGGATCCATTAGACGAACTAATATTTCTGTTTAAATTATAATTAATAAGAGACACTTCTCTGGTAACAATTGGATTGGTAGATGATGTTGTAAACGGTTGTGTTGGTATAACTCTACCTTTGCGATAATGCTTAATTGGGCGAGCCAGACCAAATCCAGTTGGAAACACATTTCCCGTATCATTATTTGTTAATGGTCTAATATTTGATGACGCAATACCTACAGGATTGCTATTTATACCACTTCCTTTCCACGTTTGATATCCTCCTTGTGGAAGACGATTATTATAACTAGACATACCTAATGGATAAAAAGATGTTGACATAATATAGTCAAAGAATAAAATATCAAAAATAAAATATCAATGTACTATAATTATGGTATTAAATATATTGATTATGTTTATGATATTTTTCTTTATTTATTCTTTATTTATGCATTTTTTTAGACCACATTTATTAGAAGGAATGACATCAACTGATGTTGCAGAACCAAATCCAGTGCCAAGCAATACTACAAAGTATGAACCTTATCCAGAAGATCCTCTTATATTAGCAAAACAAAATGCTGCTAATATTGAATACTTAAAACAACGTATAAATGATGTTGATAGCGTTAAAAAGGATGTAAAACAAAATACGGATGATATTGCAAATTTAGGAAAACAAGTAAACGCTATTTTGGAAAGTCAGGCAAACCAAGCAATAAAAGCAACCGGGGGAAAGCCTATGACAGTTACTGGAGTGTAGGATTATCCACTGGGAACCCATGATAAATTTATGGATTTTTTATAAAGATAAAATGTTATGAAATATGATAAAGATTTATCCTGTCCTTCGGGCAGGAGGGGGCGAGTGGGGGAACCTGGGTTCCCCGCTACTGGAGTGTAAAGATATTATAATACACAATCCCAGTTATTTTTTTTATTTATAGTATATAACATGTCAAATATATTTCAAGAAGTATTAACCGATGTAAGTGGAGTTGAACAAAGATTGTTAGGACCCAGTTATCCGTATTATAAAAATGTTAAAACTCCTGGAGAAATAGGTATGTCATCAGATGGTAATTTAGAAACTACAGCAAGAGATGTAAATGGCCTTATATCTTATGTAGAATTATTAGTTTCAGGGGGAGGAAATGCGTCTTCTACTGGAAGACCATTGGGAAATAAATTTTTTCTTCAAACTGGAGGAAAATGCATTGATCCTAAAACAAATCAAGAAACAGACCGTTATATTTATGTGAATAATGTTCCATCTGGTAACGTACCATTTATTAGCAGTGGATTGGGAGTAAACTTTAGTGAATTTAAGGGGCTTATTCCAGGAACTATGTCAAATTTAAATGTATTGAATCCTTTTGGTATTATGCAATCATTTACATCAGGATCTAAACCACCGTGTCAACAAATAACAATGGAAACGATTGACACAAATAATAATATATCAAGTGAGACTCATTATGTAACCGTTGTAGATGTACAAAATATGGACCCATGTAATTTCCCGGATAAAAAAAATCCTATTACTGGAAACAGTTGTAAAGAAGCATTTACCAATCAAAAAGAAATTATAGGATCTACTTTGCCAAACGATACTATCTCTCAAGTTTATTTTGCGGGAATAGCTTTATTAGGAGTATATATGTTTTATTGCATTGCCAATAAACATAAATAGGTCTTGTTATAGGGAATTTTTTATCCATACTTCATAAAAATTTGCATAGCATGGAGCAAACCCTCCGGATTCACTATAATCCACCGCGAAACCTGCATTCTTTAAAACAGAATCAATATATAGTTTGTGGTTTATATCTTTGTAATCATTTTCCATAATAATTAATTTTATATTATCCAATATTTCAGGAGTGTCTTGTAAAATATAATAAAATGCTCCTTCACAATCTAATACCAAGGTATCAAATTGAATACTTTGATATTTATCTTTTAACTCAGACCATGTAATAGTTGAAACCGATTTATATCCCTCTAAAACTTCATCTGATACAATTGTATCCCATCCTTGTTGAATTAATTTACGACTTGACAATGCTGCATTCTCTATATGAAATGACAAATTATTAATATTGCGATTATGTATAAGTTGATTTGAAATATCTTTATCTGATTCCATGGTGACAAAATTAGAGTTATTGTTTGAATTTAATATATAAGCAATGACAAGTGAGTTTCTTCCAATATTAGAGCCTATTTCAAGAACATTTTCATTTCCTGTAATATATTTTGCCACCATTTCTTGTTCTGGATATTCTTCTTGAAATGATCCAAACTCTATTTTTAATTGGCTATGAATAAAATCCAGACGTTTTTTTAGATTTGTATTTGATATATAATCTGGAACATTGTCCGATGTATAAACAATATGATTTGCAATATCAATATATACATCTTTTGAATAATCATACTCTGTTAGAGTGTACTTCACTTTATCTGTTATATCATGCACAAAAATACTTTTTAATGTATATACTATTGGGTCTGTAAACAAAGAAGATCTTTTTATTTCTGTCGCTGGAATAAAAACTATTGAATTGTATGTGCATTTTTTTAAACACAAATCTGTAATATCAATGTGGTTTGTCCATATTCCATAATATATGCGAAAATTCATATATGTTTACATATGAATTATCTTTATACCAAAACTTATAGTATCTTCATCCTCATCTTCTATATTTTCTGGTTTTTCTTGAGTTTTTTCTTCTTTTTCCACCTGTTAACTTATTTGCATAAGATGAACCGGTTTCCATTGTACTATAAGGCAAATCTGCAGTGGTGCAAGGATCACCTCCTCTTCTTTTTCTTCCTCTTCTTACATTTCTTCCTCCTCCATATCCACTTACATAGGTTAATGGTTTTGCGGTTTGATAACCGTGTACTTGAGAAAATGATTTATCGTGGTAAGAATTATAGGCTGGCATTCCTCCTATAAATGGTTGATTAGCTGCTGTTTGATAAGGAGGTTGAGCTACTGGATTAGCTACTGGATAAGGAGGATTAGCTACTGCTTGATAAGGAGGTTGAGCTACTGGATTAGCTGCTGCTTGATAGGGAGCTTGATAAGGAGCTTGACCGGGAGCTTGATTATAAGAAAACATGGATTTCATCTTAGACATTCCACTTGTCCATAATCCATTCACTTTATTTTGCATATCCTCAAATAAACCTCTACCTTTCATTATTCTGGATCTATTCTTATGAGTTTTTGTGTATTTATTCTTATATGTCTTCTTATGTGTCTTATGCATATAATATATATAAAGAAATTAAACAATCATTTTTGATAATTCAAAACCGGCTAAACCTCCTAATATTTCCGCGATAATATACGGCAACAATTCATTATTTCTTAATTTTCCGGAAACCATTAATCCAACAGCTATTGCTGGATTAAACGCTCCTCCAGAAATCTTTCCGCCAAGTAAAACGGCAACAGCTAAAGCAGCTCCAATAGCAATGTAGTTGCCTGTACCAAAAACAACAAAGGATAGTAACATGGTTCCTAAAAACTCAACAAAATACTTTTGCATTTTATATAATTGAGAGAAAAATTAATAAGTTGAACGAACCGCCGATCCCCAACCACAAGATGTTCGTAATGATGTATTATAAATAGATCCCTTTTTAGCCGGAGCAGTGCATCCATTTGCACGAGTTACACGTAATGCATTTTTAACATCTGTTGGAAAGTAACATTTATAACTAAGGGGATCTGAATAAGGCAAGCCTTGTTTCAAAGAGCTCTTTCCAACCGCATTGCGCTTTTTAAAACTGGTAAACATGGAAGAACATTGAGGGGCAATATATTTTCCAGTTAAAGCCCCGTTCATAGTTTGTCCAGTTGTAGTATTATATCCACCACAGGATCCCGTTTCTTTTGGAATTAATCCTAAAGGATTGTTATAATGAGAAGCGGTTCTCATATACTCGTGACGAGCATTAGAGAATTCGCTTGACCCATTTGCTGGATAAAATTGCGGGGGATTTGGGTGTTTTCCTATAAGCATTCCCATGTTTCTGCAACCGGCAATTCTGGGGTAATTATTTGTGGTTAAAGGTCCGTAAACCGGAGTTATTATAATATCGTCAAATTGCGTCATATATTATAATACTATATTTGTTTTATCCTAAAATTAGTAACGTCTTATGGCGCGATAAGCAGATTGACTTGCATTGTTTCTATCTCCTCCGTTTGACAAATCATTGTAGTTCTTGACACTGGCGGATTGTCTCTTAAACTTGATATAATCAGAGCTGTCATACACATATTTCACATTGCAAGCGGAAGGAGGAACGTTTGTTTTATCACAAACACTTTGAATAGCACCAAAATGGGTTCTTAATCCGTGCAATCCAGGACGGCTTTGAAATGTTTGGCATGATCCGCCGCAAGAATAATTTTCTCTACTTAATAAATCACCAGCATTATTAACTGCGCGAAAAGGAGTAATAATTCTTTTTCCGCCATTTGCTTTAAGAATACTTCTATAATTTGTATTCCATGCTTCCCTCAGTGTAAAACGATTCTGAGCAATATAATCACTATTATAACTGTCATTTGTTTGTTGAGGCATAAAACCTTTTATTCCTCCGCCTAAAGGACCTACTGGGCCATTAAATTTTGATTGCATGGAAAAATTTCCAGAAATTGCATTTGAATATCCAATTGACATTTATTATATATATAGAATAAAATATACCTTTAAAAAGGTAGAGTCAAATAAATAGCCCTAAAGGTGTTATTTGTTTATTTGTATTAATCGTTCCGGACTTCCTACATCATACCAGTCTGAATCCATTATTTTACCCATTAATTTATGTTTGGATGTTAGTAAAGGATACAAAGAGTCGCCGGCAACAACATTAGTAAATAAACTCTTATGATACATTGCAACACCTGTAAATGTATATTTTTTTCCAACTCCTTCAGTCCCAATGTATCCATCGTCAGATAAATAAAAATCTCCACGCAAATTATAATCTGGATTTTCAGTTAAAAATAAAAATCCTTGACAATTATCCGAGTTTTTCAGCTTGTATCTTACGTTATAAAATTCCAAAAAGTTAAACTGAGGAATAAATACATCCGAATTTACAACAATAAAGTAATCCAAGGGATTGATAAGACTAAGAGCGTTCTTAATTCCTCCAGCTATTCCAAGCAATTCTTTCTCTCTACTTACCTTACAAGTTTCTCCAACAAAGTCTACTATTTGATCTTGTAACCAATAAGCTGTTACCACTTTATTTTTGAATAAACAAGATGACAATGCATGTAAATGATGCCCCAATAATGCTTTTCCTCTTACTTGTAGCAAAGGTTTTGGTACAATGTCTGTTAAAGGTTTCATCCTTTCTCCTTTTCCGGCCGCAAGAATGATACAAGGAATATCCAACCGCGCATTTGCTTTTTCCAACAGTGATTTTAAAGGCCCCAACTCTTTGTACTTTTCACACGTTTCATATATGTAATTCAATGCAGTAGGAATAAACCCAATGTATTTTATTTTATTTCTGGTAAGCGATAAACGAGAGAACCATGCGAGTATAGAAATATGCCGTTGTAAACACATGTAATCAAATAGTTTAACAAAGTTGTCATCATAGGTGATATTCTTTTTTTCACAATAGTACTGTAATAGTTTATTTCTCTCTTCTATATCAAAAATATGATATATATCTTTCAATAAAGAAGCAACATCATAGGTCAAAGGTCCGTAACATAGGTCTTGAAAATCTATTATGTATGGTTTGTTTTTGTGTATCATTATATTTTCACTATGAAAATCTCTATGAATTAAACCCAATGGTTGATTTATTTTGGTTTTTACAATTAAATCATTTATATTGGACAACTCATTTTTTTCTTCCGACGAACACTCATAGTTTAATAAATTTTGTAAATACCATTCTTCCATTAAACGCAATTCCTGATAAAATTTTGTTTCGCTATAAAGTTCTGTTTCTCCTATAAAGTTTTTCTCATTTTGAATATTCACCAATAAATCAATTGCGTCCTTATAGTATTTTAAAGACTTATCATTTGCAAATAAACTCAAATGTACAGTTCCCAGATCTTCCAATATCATAATTCCTATATCTCCAATTTTTCCCGAAAAATAAATTTCAGGAATATTATAATTTTGTAATAACAATGAACATTTTATATAACTATCAAAACCATTTTGGGTGTAAACACTGACAACATATGTTTTATTATTTGATGTTTTTATCCGATAGTAAGTTCTGTATCCAGCCCCAGGAGGAACAATCTCAATATCAGGTAAAACATCTGGTACAAAACTTTGTATCCATGGATGCAATGTTAAGTATAATGGATCATTTATAGAGAGAAACTGGGGCATTATTGATATAATACAAATAAACTTTTTATGTGTATTATTTATATAAAATAAATGTTTGACACTCTCATTTCTGCAGTTTTGTTTATTTGTTTAGACAGTATTTATCTCAACTTATTGAAATCATATTTCAACAATCAGATAAAATTAGTACAAGGTTCTCCTATTGAAATGAATTTTACTGCGGCAATTTTAACGTATGTGTTTTTAATCTTTGCATTGGATTATTTTATTATCCAAAGACGTAAAAGTCCTTACGAGGCAGCAGTTTTAGGACTTTGTATTTACGCGGTATATGAACTCACAAATGCTTCACTATTTAAAAAATGGTCTTATCTCACTGTACTCCTGGATACTACATGGGGCGCAATACTATTTTATTTAACTACATATTTGACGTATAAACTTATTCGTAAATAGGCAAACTATTTTTCCATGTAAAGAATGTAGGGTATAAAATAGAGAGAAACAATTAAACTTATTATATTCATATTTGTATTTAATCCAGCAAAGTAAGAACTCAATAAGCATGCTGCAATCATCATAAAACTGTCGCCAAGAATGGCTCGGTAACTAACTTCTTGTGCATATTTTTTGAAAAAGTCTAAAATAAAACTATATCCAATTGGTGTTATAGAAAATAAATAGTAAAATAATAAATCATGTATAATTTGGATAGATACTGCCAATCCAGTAAAATTCCAAATACTAAATCCTGAAAAAAAGAAAGGGTATACAAGTCTCGCTAAAATAATACCTATTACCAATATCAAAATATCCGCTAAGCATGCACTCAACGTAAACGTTGTATACCATTTTTTTAAATAGTTTGACTTGAATAATATACCGTGAAATAACATAAACATAATCAGTAAATCCGCATTAATGCATCCATTTAAAATAGGTAAATAATCATTGGTGTTGTCAAATTGTGATATATCCGCAAAGATCTGTTTCATATATAACGCCAAGAAAAAAATGGTATAATGATATTTGATGATTATGGATGGGGTGGTCCTGATTTAACTCAAAGAGGAATAGACGGATTTTTATCTGGTTATCATAAAAGAATAATTTATTTAGGTGAGCGTGAAAGCCAAATATTTGTAAAAAAAATATAAATATTGTGGATTTTTTAGAAAAGGTGTAAATACATATATTAGTTTATAAAATAAATAAATGGTGGTTTATTTTATAAAAGAAATTATGGAACAGCTATGTCACTTTGTTTCATCAAGAGGAATTTTAAAATCATGCAATTTTCATTCTCTGAATCCATCCTCAAGCTGCAATAATGATATTTTATATTTAAAAAGTATGATTGTTTCTGGAAAGATGTTTAATGGGATGTCTATATATGTTTGTAGTGACTTGTTACAGTTTTTTGTTTTACAAATTCTACCAAAAATAAAAAACACATTTGTTTTAGTAAGCGGAGATTCAGATTTATGTGTACCACGAGAAGCTCTTACATATCCAGAGACAATGATCCTGCTTAACAACCCTTATTTATTAAAATGGTTTATACAAAATACACAAATACAAGACAATATTAAAATAATACAATTACCGATTGGTTTAGATTACCACACTATTTCAAATAATCCAACTTACAATTGGAAAAAAATAGACGAAGGACATTTACCGAGGGACCAAGAGGAAACTCTGTTTTGCCTTATCCAACACATGATTCCATTCTATGAAAGAACTCCCGATATCTATGTTAATTTTACTATTTCTAATGATAAATTTGGACAACGAGAAAGTGCTTTTCAACAAATACCAAATAATCTTCTTTCCATACATCAAGATTTTATAAAACGTACCGATAATTGGAAAAATATAACCCAGCATGCATTTGTTTTGTCTCCATTTGGAATGGGAATGGATTGTCATCGTACATGGGAAGCTCTTTGCTTGGGAGCTATACCAATAGTAAAGGCGCCAAATTTTCAAAAATTGTTTCAAGATTTGCCTGTATTAATAGTAAATGAATGGACAGAAATAACACAAGAATTATTAGATAAAACACTTATAGATTTCAAAAATAAGAATTTTTCATATGAAAAACTTACTCTTGAGTATTGGAAGAAATTACTAAAAAATACATGAATCATTTGATAAACAATCTACTATAAATGCATGTTCAAACGCAGTTTTCTTTAAATGTGCATATCTATCGTTTGTTGAAAAATGACCTGACTCTATTTCTGTTAACGAATAAATAGGATTAGAACTTGTTGTATTCTCTCTAAGTTTTGCCACCCATTTTAAAGCCTCCCAGTATCCAACGCGATGATCATTGTATCCAGAAGTTGCTAAGATAGTGGGATAGTTCTGAGGTTTAACATTTTGCATAGGAGAATAAGATTTTATGTATTCATAAAATTTCTCTCTACAAGGATTTCCCCATTCTTCCCATTCAACTGTAGTGAGAGGAATAGACGGATCACTCATTGTTACAACTGCATCCAGAAATGGTACGCCAGCAATTGCACAATTAAATAACTCGGGTTCCATATTTAATGTTGTCCCTATTAGAAGACCTCCTGCACTTCTTCCTTCAATTGCTAATAATTTAGGTTCTGTTATTTTTTCTTTGATAAAATATTTTGCACAATCAATAAAATCATAAAAAGTATTTTTTTTATTTAAATACTTCCCTTCATCTTCGTACCAGTACTGTCCCATTTCACTACCACCTCTAATATTTGCCACAGCATAAATAATATCTCTATCTAATAAAGGTATAATAGCTGGATCAAACTCGGGATCATTACATATTCCGTAAGACCCATATCCATAGAGTAACATTTTTTTTGGTATTCCAGAATATAAAACCAAAGTTTTTTTATAGCATATCATAACTGGTATCATTGTTTTATTATCACGTGATTTAACAAAAAGTTTTTTAGTTGTGTAATCTTCTGAATTATAATTAGGTCTTGGTTTTACTTTTTTTTCAATAAACTCTCCTGAATACATATTGTAGTCAAAAAATTTTGTTGGAGTAATAAATGACGAATATTCTAAACAGACATAATCACTATTATATTCAGGATTTGTAGCAGTTTCAACCGAATACGACTCTTCTTTGAATTCAAGTCTTTTCCAAATATCCAAATGTTTCATATTTATAACATAAATTTGCTGATTTCCATTTTCTCTCCCGTCTAAAACCATATGAGTTTTAAACATCTCTATATTGTTTATTTGGATAGACGAATCATAAGGTTTTACAGTTATCCAGTTTTTCTTGGAAAGATCTCCATTGATGTTTACTTTTACTAATTTACCATTTTTGCATTCATTTTCATTTGTAATAAAATATAAATAGTCGTTGTTGTGTTCAATACTATAATAATGTAATTTGTATAGACGCGGTTGAATACATTTTATAGTTTTTATTAATTTTATATGTGATTCTGGACTATCTATATTATTCAAATCAATAATGTGTTTTTCTGAAGTTTCAGAACTGCTTGATGATATTACAAAAAAACGATGAGAGCTTGTCTTATTAATATCTACTGAAAATAATTTATCATTTTCTTGGTAGACCAAGACATCTGTATGTTTA
>Ga0209086_10004307_pt1 | contig 10581 bp, 13 predicted proteins | sample M_130207_XF_Meta_FD_187312 | JGI IMG/M metagenome (GOLD analysis project Ga0209086, IMG submission 187312) | Freshwater microbial communities from Lake Montjoie, Canada to study carbon cycling - M_130207_XF_MetaG (SPAdes) (version 2) | ecosystem: Environmental > Aquatic > Freshwater > Lake...
CCTGGATAAAAGAAGGCAAGAAAGGCAAGTTTATGTCTTGCTCAGTAGGTAAACAAAAAGAGCAGAAAAACTTTAAGGCTCGGGGTGATGACGAGATGCCTAAGATTCAGGATGATGAAATACCTTTTTAATGCTGGCAAGCACTTATGGGGAAATCGTAAGAAAGTACCCGCTTTTTTGGAGATAACATGAAAAAGATAACTATAGGATTAGTAACATATATGTTACTAATGAGTAGTGCGTATGCGTGTCAAACACAGACCATCATAGTAAATGGCAAAGTAACAATTTGTACCTTTTGCCCTAACTATGTAATTTGTAACTAAGAAAAGAGTCAGATCGGGACACATGGCGCAATGCCACTCTTTCACAAGGAGTGCTACCCCCCTACCGATTAGGGTAGCTTTATGAGCTTTAATAAAGACCTTCAGAGAGGTTTAGAGATAGAGGAAAGGGTTGTATCTATCCTACGCAAGAAATACCCTTGTGCGACCCTTGTAAGCGCTTTTAAAGGGTACGATATATGGATACCAGAGATAGATAAAGCCGTTGAGGTAAAGTTTGACCCGATGAGCCAAAGAACAGGCAATATCGTTGTCGAAATAGAGATGTATGGGAAAGACTCAGGGTTAATGGCTACCCAAGCTGATTACTGGGTTTTTTACGATGGGGAGATGTTTGTCATCATGCCAGTCAAGCACATATTTAAGTGCATATTCCTCAGTAAACTACAGTATGTAGAGTTTATTGGTGAGGGAGATAGTCAGATCAAAAAGGCATTTTTAGTAGATAAAAACACCTTGTTTAAGTACGGAAAGATTCTATGAGAGGTATAAAGCTCTTTCGTCTTTGCGTCTAGTAGTAAGTCCTTTTAGTTCTTTACCACCAGCTTTATTCCACTTCATAAACTCCTCGGCAGCACCATCAAATTCACCTCGATTGTGTTTCATCCGAAGGGTAGAATTTTGGAGATTACCGAGTCCAACATTGAAGGCGAAAGACACAAGTGCGCCAAAGCGACCAGGATTAAGACCACTAGGACATAATCGCTGTACTCCGCTTTCAAACCTCGCCAAATCTTCTGCCAACAGTTTATCCACTTCTTCCATAGAGAAAGTTCTGTTCCAGCCGTCTGGGATCGGTAAGTTTTTTCTTTCTTCAAGTTTCACCTTTATATGATTAGGGTCGATAACTCTACCAACTCCTACAGTCCATAATAAAGCTGGACACCGATAAGGGGTAGTTCTGACCCCCTCATGGTGCTTAATCATCTCAATGACTTTATGATCAATCATTTCTTAGCAAAGGCTTGCGTACCGAACCAAAAGGCAATAATAGAAGCAAGTATCTGCATTTCATCTGCATCAAACACCATTGGAATAGCCTCGGCAAACGCTACACCGCTAGACCATGCCCACCAGATAGAGGCAATATCTACAATGATTAGTAGGAAAACGAATAAATAGGTTACGACAGGTCGTACAGAAGCTCTTAGGTTAATGATCCATTGGCTTGCACCCTTGCCTATTTCTATATCATGTTGATACATAGCAGAGCGTTCTTGTGCTTGTGTCTGCATCTGTATCTGATCTGTGCGTATCTCCTCGATCCTAGCTTGTGCAATATAGCCACGCTCTAGCATCTGGAGTTCTCGCTCTGTCTGCATCCTAGCGAGTTCTAGTTCATGCGCCTTATCCGATTTGTCTTGAAAGAAGTCTAGTAACTTGGGCAAACCACCCATTAAAAAGGATATTGCTGTCGAAAGGAGAGTCAGCATTATTTACCCTTTATGACCCCAAGTAAGGTAGTAAGCAATGAACGCAGCCACAATATAGCACATGAGCATTGCTCTACGAACCTTTGCCAAATCTTCTTTAAACTCTTTACTAAGTTCATCGTCTTGCCTTTCTATTTTTTGTTTGATTGTTTCTATTTCTGTCCAGCGTTTAGCACCATGCTTTTTAATGAAATCAGCCTTTACTTTAGCTTCTTCTATGCGAATGGCTTCTTGCCGTTGCCATTCCATCATTGCTCGTTTGAAGTATTGTTCTTTTAATACCTGAGATTCTCGTATTTGTCTTTTACGATCTAGGTCTTTTTGTTGCGCTACTGCTGCTGCATCTTTTTGTACATCAACAATACTTTTAGTTATTGACTTACTAGCCTCACGACTAGCATCCATGCTACCTGTTAAAGACTTTGCGCCCTCTAAAAACCCAAATTGATCGGACATATATCATAGGCTTAGTTTAATTTAAGAACAAGAGAAAGTAGAATTGCAATAATAAACGCAGTAGAACCCATAAGAATCTGCTCTAAGCGTTTTAGCCTAGCGTTGATGCCTGTATATCGTTCAGCACATACAGCTTCGTGTGCTGATAACGCAGCCTCGTTTTTATCTATAGTAGCCATTACCATTGCTCTGCTGGTAGGTCAGGGAATGTAGCTTGTACTGGTGGGTTTAGCGCAATAGCACGAACCGCAGTACGGTAGTCTACGAACTCTTGCTTGTTTAGCAAAGGAACATCAGATACTTGTGTCCAGTCGGTAGCGGCTAGTTTCTGCTCTGCTGTAGCTTTGTTAGCAGCCTTGCGCTCTGCATCTTTAGCATCTTTAGCTTCTTGATCCATGTCTACGCAGATAAACTTAGTAAACCATTGACCGCCTACTTCTTCTACACCGTCTTGTGCTACGACTTGATAGAAAGTAGGTGTAGGCTGTGCGCCATTAAGAACAGGATCAGCACCAAACTCGTTTAGGATTTCTACAGAGATTTGTGGTGGAAAAGATGTATTAGAGTTTATGCTTCTAAACTCTGATTCATACATTGTTGCGCCAGTTGAACGAATACGAATTAACATAATTTTTCCTTTGTTTATGCCACAGCAAAAAAGATGAACGAGCCGCCATTAGCATTAATAGCAGCAGGAGCAGTAGAACTAATCTCAAATCCAGAAGATACAGGATCTATATAGTCTGTAGAAGTAACTTCAGCAGCAGTAGAATTTAACAACAAGTAAGGATCGTTACCAGCAATAATTCCTCTAGCTGTATCCCATACATACCAATCGCCTGTAGAGTCTGTACGCTTAATTAACACAAATCGTGCCCCACCAGTAAACCCACAGTTAATAGTTTGTGTAGTTCCGTTACCTGTATAAGTTCCTACTTTTGATACTCCAGTTACCGAGGCAAATAGATATGCAACATAAGGACCCCATATTGCAGGATTTCCATTTACTGCTACATTTGATCCAAGTGTAAAAACAGAGCTTGTTGGAGATGTGTCATTCCATGCGGTAGAGCTTGCTGCGGCAGAAGATGATAAATTAAGCTGTATCCATTGTGTATTTCCTATCCCACTATGATAAACAGTCCAATTATTACCGTTTGCCCTATCTTTAATAATCATCATCTCAGGAGCAACACCAAGATTATGTGTTTGTGTTGTATTACTTCCTGTTCCTGTGTAGCAGACTACATCCATGAATCCTGATGCTCTGCGAAATATCCAATCAATTACAGGAGAACCTAAAGAACTTTGAGAAAAAGTATTTGTGTTATCGCTAAAACCCCATCCAAAACTACCTTCAGCAGCAGTAGCAGTAGTTCGTAATTGAACTGCATTACCTTGTAACCTAGACCCTACATAAATTGCACTAACGCTATCTCTAGTTTTTGCTATTGCCATGTCAGGAACAAATCCAGTAGAAATAGAAACGCTTGGATTAGCTAAACTTCCTAAATAAACGCTAGTACCAGTAGTAGGCACTTTCATTGGTCTACGGATTGCCATGTAGATGTAGGTTGAAGATGAAGAAAAGAAGTTATTATTAGCAATAAAACCTGTTGCTGAAGGAATTAAATAGGGAATTCCATCGGTTAATTCTGCGTCACCTGTATTTGCAAGTAACCATCTAGAGTTGGTTTGACTAATTTCACGCATATTGTCAAATAAAAACCAAGACCCTGCTCCACTAGAACGCTTCATCAAAACATATTGTGGTTCATACCCAAGATTAACTGTACCATTACCACTAGCATCGGTAGTAAAACTACCACAACTAATAACATTATCTGTTCCTGTTGTACCAAAGCCACCAGCGTTATGGGCGAATAGGTAGGCTACATAAGTTCCGCCAGATGCATTTACAGTTGCATCTGTGCCTAAACTAAAATCTGTGCTTGTTGGTGTAGTGCTGTTCCAGCGAGTTGCGCCTGTGGCTTTAGCTGTTGTAGTGCTTAAAACTAAATACTCAGTATTGGCTAAAGAGCTATGATAAACCTGCCAAGCCCCTAATGTATCTGTTCTTTTAACAATAATCATTCCAGGCACAGAACCAAGATTATGGGATATTGTTGTATTAGAACCTGTACCAGTATAAGTAACTACATCAAAGAACTTAGCTTGTTCACGGAATGTCCAAGAACAATAATTATTGCCGCTTGTATTAATAGAACCAGCTTCATCTGGACCTAAAGAAAAACCATTTGAATTAAAACTAGTTATATCATAACCAACGGTAGCGATTTGAGCTGCATTTGTTGTATTTGAAAATATATAACTTCTTGCGCCTCTTACAGTATCATGTAATTGATGTGAAGCAGTTGCACTTCTGTCTTTTGTCCAAACAAGACCGCCTTTACCAGCTAAATCTATGCTATTAGTGATAGTTTGAGTAGAGCTGTTACCTGTATATAAATAGGTACTAAATACATCTTCTACAAATACTGGTGGTGTACTAGGTGTTCCAGCTAGAGCTTTTTTATTAAGCATCGCCAACCCTCGCACCGTATACTTGTCCAGCTACTTCCCATAGTACGATTACTGTATAGCCTGTAGTATTTAGTGTAGGTGCTGCACCAGCGTTTGTTTTCCAAACTACTCCACTTGCTCCGAATGTAGTATCTGTCCAAGTTAGCGTGTAAGCAGAGCCATCGTCTACCATTAGGACTACAGACTCACCAGCAACAAAATTAGTTGCTTTTGGTGTACGGCTTGCGCCTAGGGTAATTAACTGAATAGAGCCGTTGCCTGGGTCAATCTCAAACGCTGCCCCATCGGTAATCGTAAAGATGTCCTCTAGGATTGTTCCAATGATTGCAGGATCGGTCAAAGTCTTGTTGGTAAGGGTCTGTGTGCCTGTAGTAGTTACATCGCCTGTAGCCCCTGTAGCAAAGCCAATAACACCTGCTCCGTCTGTCTTTAATACTTGGTTAGCTGTACCGTCTGCGGTAGGCAAGGTAAAGACATTGACAAAGGTAGTAAGGTTTTGATCGTATGCTTGGACATTCGTGCCAATCGCTAGACCGAGCGCTGTACGAGCAGCAGAAGCAGTAGTAGAGCCTGTACCGCCAGCAGTTAGTGGAATAGTATCTCCGCTAGTACCAGCTTGCAGGTCTTTAATCTGCTTCATCAGGGTACGGATTGCATCGTTTATCCCTGATGGAGCGCAACCTTCTGCTATGTCAATACCATTAATATCGGTATTACTTGCTGCTGTTGCGGAATATTCCGAGATTTTTGTGATTGGCATTTCTTTATTCCTCTAAAAGTCCTGGTATTTGCCCAGATTGATATAAAAGATTGTATAGTCTTGGATCTACTGCTGGTGGCACAAGCCGACCAAACTCTCTTGCTCCACGAGTTGTTAAACCAGCACCAAAAGCAGTCTCGCCCATAAGTCTTGGAGAAGCTAAAGCAGCAGTTCCGATTGCTGCTGGAATACCGCCAGCACCATAAGCAAGATAACTTGTTGGAATAGATGCTACTCCTTGCAAACCTCTAGGCGCAAAACTTTGTAATGCCTGACCAGCAATTCCTGGCATAAATTCTTGACCGCCAGCAGTTTCTAACTGTTTTGCTAATTTAGTGCGTTGACCGTAGTTTGTTTGAACATTGTCTCGAACCAAACTTTGCAATTTACGCATTGCTGTATCAACAGATGCCTTATTACCAAGGCTTAATGCTTTTTCAATTTCTTTAATTTGATCGGTTGACTCTGAATACGCTTTCATTGTTTTAGCGTATGTTGGTGCTTGTTTCTGTATTGTAGATTTAACAGAGCTATATATTTCGCCAACAGATGATCTTGCAACTCGTTGCTCAAATGGGATACTTTCTAATACATCGCCAACTCGCTTTTTAAGAGCATCTAAACCTTCTGGAGTATGAAATTCTGCTGGATCTAAACTTTTCCACTCATCAACGATTGATCGTGCTTCTTGTAACTTTTGTGCAGCGTTTTCGTTTACAACTTTGCCTTTAAATGTTACTTTGTTTAAACTATTTTGCAAAGATTTATCAATATCTGTAAAGTCTAATATTGACTTGTCATTTTTTATATTTACCATTCCAGAGCGATATTCTGCTTGTTTTACCCTATTTAGTTCATCTAAGTTTGATTTGGCAATATCAAGCAACTCTGTAGGATCTGCACGACCAGAGATGTTGGATCTAAACTGTTCTGCTGTAGCACCACCTTTTTGACCAGCCTTAAATGCTTGCTCAATAGACTCTCTACCAGCACCAGTAGACATTCCTACTAATGGTGCAACAAGATTTTTTCCAGTAGCACTAGCAACTGCGCCAGTTGCACGAACGGTAGCAGCTAAAGGATCAATAGTGCTTGCAACACGAGCCAATGGTTGTGCAACTGCTCTAGGAGCAGCCATAGAACCGCCTGTAAGCACAGTAGATAAATCTGCTAATACTCCAGCAGGATCTTCTGCAATAGCTCGTTTTAAACCTTCTCCTGTACCATAGCGTTCAGCATAAAACTCACCTACTTTACGAGCCATTTCACGAGATTGCTTATCCTCTCCTACAGCTTGTACAAGTTTCTCTGGCAATACATTTTGCAATGCACCAGCACCAACATCCAAAATTGACTTACCAGTTTCTAATGGGCTAGATATAGCAGTAACAATGTTACCAATTAAATTTCTAAAAGACGATGGAAAGTTTGTTATTGCTCCTGTAGCAACTTCGCCAACAGTTAAATCTTTTTTTGGCATTTGTTCTGACGGAGCTGCCATTTGATTTTCAGAACGAATCTTTGCCACACGATCTTTAAGTTCTTTAGAATTAGGATCAACATCATCTGGGATGTTATTAATCGTAATTCCATCTTTGGTTTGGATTGAATATGGCATATTAGTAGTTTACTGTTATCGCTGTTGTTGGAGCAGTCAATTTTCTCTTTGGCAATCCAGAATATCTAAACAATTCATCTAATTGACCTTCGTCAACAGCCTTGTTGTATTCTCCTAAAGAGCGTTCCTCGTACTTCTTACGCAACTTGGTTAAACGCACCAATGTTTCTTTATTCATATTAATAGTACCAGTCATAACTTGACGCAAAAACTCTCGTTCTGCTGGTGTATCAAGACCTTTTGCTCCAATGCCTAATGCACCGATTTGTGGGAACACATCAGCACCAAGTAATGAGTTAAGCAATTCTGTATCAGAAACTTCATTAATCTTTTTCTTACTTCCAGTAAACAATACTTGAGTTCTATTAATGTTATTAATAATATCAGCACCAAGTCCAGTAGTTGCATTTCCTTGCTCAAGCAAGTTTAATGTTTCATTAATTTTGCCAATATTTTGGACAGCTTTTTGACCAGCATCGAATATTTGTGTATTTTTGTCTACTCCGTACTTGCCATAGCCTTTTTGCCTTTCACCTTCTGCTGGCAAAACATTAACAACAGATTGTGGACCAGCTCCTATTTCACTAATTTTTCCTGTAGTTGCGCTAATTTGATATGGTCTATCAACTGGTAATCCTGATTGTTTCTTTTCATCAGCAGTCATTGGTCTAAATGATTCTACTTTATTGCCTTGCATTTGCAATTTTGCAAATTCTAATGGGCTGTATTCAGCCAATGCTGACATAAACTTACTCTGATCTAATGTGCGAGTGGTTGGTAAATTAGGATTAGACATTAAAGCTGCTTTTGTTTCTGCACCAAAATCTCCACCAAATTCAGGTCTAGTCAACATTTCTGCTTGTGATCCAACTTGACCTTGAGTTAATCCTGTACCAGTTGGGCGAGTTACCATAGACTCGCTAATAACTTTTCTAAATGCGTTTTCACGCTCCATCTTTTGTGCAGCCAAACGCTGTTGCAACTGGCTTTCTGTCGTGCCTTGTGCTGCTTGGTAACCAGCCAATAAAGATGGTGCAAGCATTTGCCCAAAACTTCTCTGCTGAGAAGATGGACCACTTAATGCCAACAAATTAGCACCAAGGTTTAACAATCCAGCAGTCTGTGATTGTTGACGAATCTTTCGTGCCTCATCTTCTCCAAGCAAACCAGTAATAGTGTCTGATTGCTGTAATGGAAATAAATAATCTAATAGTGCCATTCTTGCCTCACAGTAGAGAAATCATTGGTCGTTCTTTTTTACGCTTTGGTGCTAGTAAAGATGCGACTGGATCTGATACATTAAATTGTTGTGCTGGTGAAACACGACCAAATGTAGGCATTGGTCTTTGTTCTTGTTGTGGATTTAGCAATTGTCCAGCCATAAGCATAGAACCAAGATTCATGGCTGGTCTTTGCTTTTTAATTGCTTCTTTACCAGCCTCACCTATTTCTTTATCCATGCCAGCAACTTTGTCTGCTGGTGTATTTGCTGGTATTACATTGCCACCAGGAGTTATCATCGCCATTTCTGAGCGATCTACGATTGGTGCTGCTGCTTGACTAGCAAAAAGATTTAATAGCTCTGGAGATCCTGACATGGCTTATCCTAACAATCCACCAATACCACCAATAGCACCACCAATAGCAGCACCGTATGGACCGCCAAATTGCGCTCCCAACGCTGCTCCAGTTGCTGCGCCACCTAAAGCACCGCCAAATTTGTTTCCAGAGCTTTGTGGAGATGTTACAGAGCCAACAGATCCCATAGGCGCACCATAAGCACCAGACAGATAGCTTTGTAACTTCATGTACGGAGCTTGTTGTGCAAAGTTAAAGCGGTTAATTGCATCCTCAAGAGCAACTTGCTGATAGCCTTCGCCCATTTGACCAAGTTGGAGCATCTTATTGATGTCCTCGTAGTCTGCACCAGCTAATGCTGGGGATGCGCCAATCATAGCCTGTTGTCTACCACGCTCGGTATCGTAATTTGCGTATGCCAACTTTCCAGCAGTATCAGTAAGAGCGTTAGCAAATACACCACCAGCACGATCTAATGCAGTACCCATAGCACCAGAGCCATAGCGCCCAGCACGACTAGCGTTGGATAAAGCAAGTTGTGTTGCGTCTTGATATGCCGTTTGAGCGCCAGCAGTAGCGCCTTTAAAAGCGCCTTGAAAGAAAGGGTTTCCACCTAGAAAGTTGCCTTGTACTGTGTTTAGTGCTTGTTGCTGTGCAGCAGGAACTAAGGGATTACCCATAGTTGCCCGTTGTTGAGCAGCTTGCAATGCAGCCTGAGTTTGCTGAGATGGACCAACATAGGTTTGACCAGGAAAGTATTGCGGAATATTTGGCTGTTGATATAGCCTTGTTGCTTCCTGTAGCCCATAATTAATAAATGGGCGCATTATTGGGTCTATCTGTTGAATTTGGGTAGTTGTTCCACCACCACCGCTTCCACCACCACTCATATTATCTCCTTAACCCATGTTCTAGGTTTAAATCCAAATTTAGGAGCGATCCGATCCCATCCTGACCGCCACGAATCAAAAGCCAAATATTTAAAACCGCTTTCTGTAGCAATTTCAGAAACACAGTCAACTGCATTTTTGAAATGACCAACACTATTTGACCACCCACACCAACAATGTAGTGTGTCATTTTTGCTTGATAAAACCGCAAATCCTACTGGATAGTTATCCTCTGAAAATACCCATAAATGGGCTTTTCCTGAATAACAATCTGCATACACATCTTCTGGAATCCAATACTCTGGTGATTTCTTGAGTATATCTTCCAAGCCTGGTCTAACAAAAGCCCACCAGTTTCGTAGTTCTTGAGGATTAACGAGCGTTTTTTGCATACCACAATTTTAACGAATTATCCAACTAAAATATAGCCGTATGTTTTATTTGCCGTATTGTTTGAATAATGGCTAATTGTTGCTGATCCTTGGGTCTGGGCGCTGACATAAACATTACCAAGACTGCCGCCTGATATAAAGTGCATTGTGGCAATAATAGATGGTGTAGCTGGTCTTGTAGGGCTAGATTGTGCAGGTGTTTGTTCTATAGAAACAAGAGTGCTTTCTGCTCTCCACACAATCTCTACATAATCATTTGCTGCTAGTTCTACAAAGAAGTTTAATCCTGCAATAACATGACCAAAAATGCTTGCGCTTTTTCTTGCAGGTACAGTAAATATACTATTAGATTTATCAATATTTGTACCATTCTTTCTAAACCAAATATCTACATCGTGTTGCACATTATCTTGATTTTCAAGCTGTGCGCTAAATTGCAAGTTATAAACACCAGCGTTTCTAACATTCATGCGGCTAGTATTAGACAGATAAACCCCATTGGAGTAGTCTGTTGTGTTAAAAGTCATTGGGTAAGCAACAGTCGTGCTTGCAGCCGCTTGGTCGGT
>Ga0209086_10004309_pt1 | contig 10578 bp, 8 predicted proteins | sample M_130207_XF_Meta_FD_187312 | JGI IMG/M metagenome (GOLD analysis project Ga0209086, IMG submission 187312) | Freshwater microbial communities from Lake Montjoie, Canada to study carbon cycling - M_130207_XF_MetaG (SPAdes) (version 2) | ecosystem: Environmental > Aquatic > Freshwater > Lake...
CCAAGTGATAAGTCGACCCTCTGCGCTACCCCAATTAAATGCCTTCGGTCATGATTAGGTAGAGACTTAAAAAGACTGCGCTCCCCCTCCCAGAGAAATCCATACGCCCACTGTGACTCGGCTACTGGAGGAGGCGCAGGCCAGAGTGCGACGAGGAAACGCTTTGAGAGATGCCGGAGCCTTTTAAGTCTCATCCGAGTATGAACCTAAAGAGACTCTCCTCGAACGGAGCAACGATCTGCCCAAAAATATTGGTCATAAAAACAACCAGAAACAGGATCAACATTCCATAAGGGCGTATCCGCCACCAAGTAGGGAGCCAACCGGCAGGCAGAGCGCGCTCGATAAGCGCTGAACCATCAAGTGGCGGGATTGGCAGAAGATTGAATATCGCGAGAAACAGATTTATGACAGCGAAGGTTGTGATTACTCGAATACCTAGCGGTAACTGATCGAAACTCCAGACTGGGGTGGAGAGGCTTTGAAACCAAATGCGCGCAACAACTGCAGATATAGCCATTAGCGCAATATTCGATGCAGGGCCAGCGAGGCCCACGATGAGCGAATCGCGCCGAGGGTTCTTCATCCTTGAAGGGTTAATAGGGACTGGCTTAGCCCACCCAATAACTGCAATTCCAGAGAGCGCTCCCATAGCGGGAACGATGATTGATCCAAATAGATCAATATGGGGCGCTGGATTCAAGGTCAGCCTGCCGGCCTTGCGCGCCGTATCATCACCGCACCAAAGCGCTACAAGACCATGGGCAATTTCGTGCAGAATGATCGCGCTGATCAGACAGAGAATCTGAATAGATGCTGCTGAGAGGCGCGCTGAATTCATTGAATGATTCCTCTTGTCATCTCGACGAATCTACAACTAATGGCGGCGCAATTTAGCGCTGCGTCCGGCACGGGGATGCGCTAAGTCATATGCCGAGCGCAGCCTCTCAGGAGTTACCAAGGTATATATCTGAGTCGTTGAGAGACTTGCATGCCCTAGGAGTTCCTGGACTACACGAATATCTGCTCCATGGTCGAGCATGTGTGTAGCGCAGCAGTGACGAAGAACATGCGGCGAGAGACGGCCCTCCAGACCAACTTTGTTGCCGGCTTTCGTAACGATTCTCCAGCAACTCTGCCGAGTAAGGCGCCCTCCCCTAGCGTTTAGAAATAGTGGATCCCCAGGGACTCTTCGTGTAGTTGGTTTCTCAAGCTGAGGTCGGCCATTCCGCAGGTACTCAAGAAGCACTCCTCGAGCGCTTGCACCTACAGGGACTACACGTTCTTTGTTGCCTTTACCGACTACTCGCATAAGCCGGTCGTCTAGGTCTATATCTGCGCGATCGAGCCCGACAAGTTCGCTGATTCGCATGCCTGTTGCGTAGAGCGTCTCAAGAATGGCGCGATCGCGCAACGCTCCCGGGGACTCCCCCTCCACCGCCCCTAGGAGTTCTAGAACCTCCTCCTCGGAGAGCGCCTTGGGAATACCTTGGGGAACCCGCGGAGCACCGACATCGTCACTCGGATCGATAGCGGATAGGCCCTCCTCCACACAGAACTGATGGATCGAGCGAACCGCTACCAATGCACGAGCAACAGATGATGGAGCGTATTTGGCCCCTCCTTCTTCATTGCGTTCGCGCTTTAGGCCATCGACATAAGCGAATACCTCAGACTCCCCGACCTTATTTAGGTCAACGATTCCTAGCGCCCTCAACCACTTGGCATACCGCAACAAGTCGCGCCGATACGCACTCAAGGTATTGGTTGAGAGACCGCGCTCAACTTTGAGCCAACTAAAATATTCGTCTAACTGAACAGATAATTCATCGCGCTCAACACTGCGCTCAACACCGCCACGATCTCCCGCAAGGACGACTCCGTCTGATTTCACGCTCAGGCTCGAGTGAGACCCAGGGAATGTATGACGCCATGTTGAGCGAACTTCAAAACATCGCGAGCAGTGCTCATAGACGGCCTACGAAATTGCCAGCGACTAACGACCTGGCGAGCAAAAGTCCGATGATAGTTTTAGCGTCCATGATCGCGCCCGTCGATATGAGCGTCTCTACATCTGGGAGCGCGATGCGTTCGAGAGTCATTGCGTTCTCCTCTGCACCAATCGGCTGACGCCCGCCTGCATCCTCTAGATCGAGAGCGGCAAAGAGGTAGGTATACTCATCGCAGAATCCAGGAGTGTTGTAGAACTCAGCAAGAAGTATTAGGCGCCCTGCTCTGAGCCCTGTCTCCTCTAGAAGCTCTCGAGATGCAGTTAACTCTGGAGGCTCACCATCGACATCCCTCTTACCTGCTGGAACCTCGAGCAACCATCCATCGACAGCAGCTCGATACTGTCGGACGAGTATTGCGTGGCTATCCCCCTCGACTGGAACAACGACCACTGCGCCCGGATGGCGTACAACGGTTCGCTTAAATAATTGCTCGTCGGGGCCCGAGACGGTCTCCTCTGTAATTTCGAGGAACCCAGCATCCGCTACATGAACCGACTCAAGGATCTTGAAAATATCTTCGTTCATGCCTCTCCAAATGAAGTTCGCAGGTATCTACCCACCCTACTTACTCTCTGCCACCTCATTGAGGTCAATGCCCTCGGTGGCTGTTAGTGGAAGCCTCGGGTGGCGACCCTCAGAGCGATCACGCGCAGCCTTAATGAAGGCGGCGAATAGAGGGTGTGGCCGATCGGGGCGGCTCTTGAACTCGGGGTGCGCCTGAGTAGCGGCGAAGAACGGGTGCTGATCCTCGGGGAGTTCAATAAACTCCACCAACCGATCATCCGGCGAGGTACCAGAGCAGATTAATCCTGACTCCTCTAGACGGCGACGGTACTTATCCGAGACCTCGTAACGGTGTCGATGCCTCTCATAAATGACCTCTTCGCCATACGCTCGATGGATGATCGTTCCAGGCTTCAACTTCGCTGGATACGACCCGAGACGCATAGTTCCACCTAGGTCTGTCACGTCTCGCTGATGCTCCATCAGGTCAATAACTGCGTGGGGAGTATGCGCATCGAACTCACTTGAGTTGGCGCCAGCAAGCCCGCAGACGTCGCGTGCATACTCAATAACTGCGCACTGCATCCCCAAGCAGAGACCCAGGAACGGCACTTGCTGCATACGGGCAAAACCCGCAGCGGCAATCTTTCCCTCGATGCCGCGGAATCCGAACCCTCCAGGAATAACAATTCCATCTAGGTCGCGGAGGCGTCCTTCTGCTAACAGACCCTCGGTGTCGTCTGAGGCAATCCAATCGATATTCACTTTTGCGCCACAGCTATATCCGCCGTGTCGAAGTGCCTCAACTACTGAGAGATAAGCATCAGGAAGGTTCACGTACTTACCGACCAAACCGATACGCACCTCGATATCAGGTGACTGGACTCGCTTAACAAGTGCTCGCCACTCCGTGAGATCAGGCTCAGGAACATCGAGCTTAAGCAACTCGCAGACGTAGGTATCAAGCCCTTCTTCGTGTAACACAAGGGGAATCTCGTAGAGAGTCTCGGCATCGATAGCAGAGACAATCCCAGGCTCTGGAACATCGCAGAGTTGGCTTATCTTCTCCTTGAGGTGGGTTGAGATTGGGCGATCCGAGCGGCAGACAATCGCATCTGGCTGAATTCCTCGGCTTCGTAACTCAGTGACTGAGTGCTGCGTCGGCTTTGTCTTCTGCTCTGCAGATGGCCCAATAAAGGGGACCAGTGTGACGTGGATGTAGAAAACATTCTCTCTGCCTACATCTTTTCGAAACTGGCGAATTGCCTCCAGGAAAGGGAGGATCTCGATATCGCCGACGGTTCCGCCCACCTCAGAGATAACAACATCAACGTCATCCGTAGCGAGGCTAAGGATTCGCTCCTTGATTTCATTTGTGATGTGAGGGATAACCTGAACTGTCTGCCCTAGATAATCGCCCCTGCGCTCCTTGTTGAGCACGGCTTGATAAATGGAACCAGTTGTGGCGTTTGATCGGCGATTGAGCGGCTCATCAATAAAGCGCTCGTAATGCCCGAGGTCTAGATCGGTCTCGCCACCGTCATCAGTGACAAATACCTCTCCGTGCTGAAACGGGTTCATCGTTCCAGGGTCGACATTTATATAAGGGTCGAGCTTCTGCATCGTGACTTTAAGTCCACGACTCTTCAGAAGGCGCCCAAGCGAAGATGCTGTTAGGCCCTTCCCAAGACTCGACGCCACACCACCGGTTACGAAGATGTGCTTCGTCACCCGCCAACCTCCATCAATACTCACGGCCCGAAGGCGCCCGAAGAACCTGTCAAAGAGTCTCCGCCGATTAGTTACTAGAAGCATCTAAAAAGCGACACGGACCCTCGGGAGAACGACGGTACCATCTGTGCCAAGGAGTCGCGGGGCTCAGGTGACAATTCATGTCTTTTATGGAATTTTTTTCGAGAGGCCTAGGGTGGAGTAAATCGTGATTCCAACGAATGGCACTCCCCCAGATTCTCGACTCACAAAGCCAAGATCAGGCATACGAAGACTCGTAGCACTCGACATTTTGGGGCTTGCGGTTCTTGCGGTCCTGCTGCGCCTGCCTGCCTTCTTCTCCTCTGCAGCAATTGGATTCGATGATGGCGTCTATGGATTATCGGCCAACGCAATGCGCTCCGGGTACGCGCCATTTAGATCGGTATTCTCCTCGCAGGGCCCGCTCTTTCTGCCGATCCTTCGAATTGGAGACTTTGTAGGGTTGGAGCGAATTAACTCCCCGAGGGTCTCTGCATTGTTCGCGGGCGTTGCTATAAGTGTTGCTACTTACCTCTGCGCCATTCGCCTCACTAATAGAGGCGCAGCTCTCCTTGGCGCCGCTCTAGTCGCATCGAGTGGCGTGGTGCTCTGGACCACCGGCCCGATTACAAGCGACGGCGTCGCAGGGGCATTGGCCGTCTCAGCGGTTGCCGCTGCGCTTCGCTTCCGCTCCAACCCTTCTAGTCGTCTTGCACTCGCGATCTCGCTTCTAGCCGGGGCAGCCGTCTCCACGAAGAGTCTCTTAGTGATTCCAGCGATAGCAGTTGCATGGCTCCTCGTCGCCTCAACAAAGCAATGGATCAGAGCGGCATTAATCCCAGCGATTGCCCTCTGCGTGCTAATCGCATCAGCACTCCCGTGGGGTCTCGTCAATGTCTATGAACAATCGATCGCCTACCACACGACTCAGCCAGGCTCAATCGATGTTCTAGCCAACCTCAATAAAATTGGAACAACAATTATTCGTCGGGACCCGCCGCTACTTCTTCTTTCCCTCATCTGTATTCTTGTTGCACTAGTCAATGCAGTCCTTACCTCGCGACGCAAGAGCGGAGCAGTCAATCTCGCCCCACAACAATCCTCAACAACTTCAATTCTCGAGCGCGTCACAGTCGGGGATCGCTTCCTATGGATATGGCTCGCCGCTGCCCTTGCGCTGCTCCTCGCAGAACAGAGACTCTGGAACAACCACATCGCGATACTTGCTCCTCCAGCGGCCATACTCATCTCGTGTCATCTACCTCCATGGAGGGCAGTAGTAATCGCCCTTGTTCTCGCCATACCGCTACAGGTATCGGGTATGACTCAGATCTATAACCCAAAACCCCCAAGCGGCGATGATGCTCTCGCCATACGCGCAATTAGTACAATTGGTAGCTCATGGGCGCTCTCTGATACTCCAGGACTTATATGGAGGGCCGGTGCCTCTAGTGATCCTTGGTTTGTAGATAACTCCGAGCTGCGCATCACCACGAGTAACGAAACTCTTAAAATTACCTCTGAATTGTTGCTAGAAGCCGCAGCTCAACAACGAGTATGCATGCTTGTAATTACCTCTGAGAAGCGGTGGGGCTCCTTTCCAGACCTGCCCCGAGGCCTAAGCAAAATGGGTTACGAGAAGACAGCATCTTTCAAGACCGGAACCCAGACCTCAACACAGACCTCAACCTTAGGAATCTACGAGCGGCGCTGCAGTCTCAAGTAACGCAACCTTGATTTATTCTAAAGATGGAGTTAGGCGACTCGACCGAGGCGATCGAGGTAACGAAGCGGTGGGACCTTCTCAATAATCTTCGAGAATGAGATGAACTCCGAGGCCAAGTTGAGGACGATTAAAGCGATAAGAACTCCGGTGCGAGCACCACGACCAAGTGTAAAGACAGCCATTAACCCGATTACTCCACCGATTAGGTTTGCCCCTGTATCTCCGAGCATTGATTTCTCACGCAGATCGTCCGGAAGCATGCCGGCTGCAGCACCTATTACTGGCGCTACGGCGATCCCAACCGGGCCGGTACCAGCAATCAACGCAAGCGGAATCCAAGCAAGAAGCGCTACTTTAATTACGCGCCCTGGCGCACGGTCCAAGAGATTACCGAGATTGGCACATAATGCGATTAGTAGTGCATCAGCGACTAACCGTTTTCCGGTGACGAAGCCCGGTTGAGCAGCGAGCACAAAGGCTAAAGCCGCTCCACCACCAATCTTTAGAAGCCCTGTTGTTACACGGCCATTACGCAACGCTCGCATATGTCCCCGGAATCCACGATCCTCGCCGCCGAGCACGTCATCCATGAAACCAAGCATTGCGAAACCAAAGGCACAGAAGAGCACGAGAGTTCGGGCAATGTTCTCGCCGGGCTCAATCCCTAGCCCAAAGGCCCCGAGAGCGGACCTACCAGCCTCTATGAAGAGAACCGCTGCAAGGATCAGGAGCCCCGATGCAGTCACTACTCGGCGATCGCGATAGTTGCTGCGCATGAGAGCCTTGGACTCGCTCAGTTCAACAGCAGAGGCAACCATTAGCCGTACAGCTAAGAAGCCCAGAATTAAAGCGATGAGAAGGGTCATGGGTCAAGCCTTACCCGCGCGCCGACTCTATTGTGGGACTACCCACCCAGCCTCTTGGATTCAGTGTGATATTCGCACCGAGCAGCCGCACACCAAGTGCGTAAGCGCCGACCCCGATGAGCGATAAACCACCCACCAATACAAGCGATGCAACCCGCCCGCGCGGATCAAATGCCTCCGAGACCACCCATATTGAGACCCCAACTACTACTGCCACTGCGAGACTTCTCAATACAGTTAAAGGCACCATGGAGCAGCGACCACGCCGCCCCAGCGCAACTGCTAACCATACCGAGGCGAGCACGTAGGCCCCCGTGTGCCCTAATCCGAGTACCGCGATTCGAGCATTACCCTGCGTATGCGGAGCAACGACCGTCATGACGGTCCCCGCAATTAAAGCGCACGTTATTGCAACAATCGCTGGCAATCGACTATCCCCAAGAGCGTACGAAGCCCGTGCGAAGAATAGAAACACCGCATAAGGAAGTAGCCCAACTGCTAGGGACGCCACCGCAGTCGCTAATAGGCCAACACTCACTGTGCCGGTTGCGTTCCCAAATGCAACTGCGGTCATAAGTGGAGGCGCTAAAGCAATCATCATCGCCGCTACCGGGAGCACTAGGAGCGCCATAGAGTCGACAGCCCAGCGAGCCGCTCTTGAGAATCGCACCAAATCGCCATTAGCGGCATCGAGAGATATCTCAGGGAGAATCGTCGTATGAATTGGCTGCGCGAGTACTGCGTATGGAGCCATGAAGAAAACAAAAGCAACTTGATACGCAAGCGCTCCTCCTTGAACGGCATTTCCAAGCACGATTGTTACACCCAACAAAATACCGACTGCGCTGTGTTGAAATACCGCCCACCCGGATAGGCGAAGCAATGCGTTGAAGACAGGTTCGCTTCTAGGAATATGAATTCTTGGCCTAACTCCACTTCGTATCATCGCTATACACGGCATCGCTACAAAGGCCAATACCGCAAGAGTCGCTGTTAGCCCGAGCGTCCATCTTGCAGAGGCTTCGAGTACTAGCCCGGGGTCGCCGGGGCCGACCTGAGCTCTAAAAAGCAGCATCCCAATTACGACCACGACGGTGAGGGCAATCGGCGCTAGTGAAGGCACAAGAAAACGGCGCTGAGCATAAAGAACCCCAACAGCGACAGCACCAAATGCATAAAGAAGTATTTGAGGGAGAATAAAACGAAGTAGAAATACAGAGAGTTCTTGTTGGGCGGAGGCAATCTTTGGGTCCGAGATCCCCGAGGTCAAGAGTCGCGCAATCTGGGGAGCAAGGATCTCACCTGCGATAACTACTGCCCCTAGTACCAATAGTGCAACGCCGAGAAGTGCACCGGCTAGACGCTCAACCTCCTCGCGCTCATTACGTGCGAAGAGATTGGTAAAGGTTGGGACCAGGACTGCAGAGAGAGCACCTGCTGCTAATAGCTCAAAGAGAATATTTGAGACTGCATTAGACGACTGATAGGCATTACCTAAATAGGTGGTGCCTAGCACCGCAGCGATCGTAAGTACTCGTATGAATCCGATGCCGCGTGAAAGAGCGGTGGCGGCGCCCATGCCAGCAGCGGCTCTTCCTGTGCCGCGTGATCCTGAACCTGAATCTGGCTTCGCCCCTAGATCAGGCATGCCGGACCCTCCGGCTTGGGTCACAGAGCCCACCACTCCGGGGAGACAGCCTCTGCACCTTCACCGTAGCCATACCTACCGTTGACTCCACGCGCCAAGTCTGCGGCGGCGAGAACCGCGGAGACACGACCCTCAATCAACTCGAAGTTGTCAACCGAAGATATCCGGATACGCAGTCCGGCATCATCTAGAACATTTGAGAGCAGGAGACCTCGATCGGGCACTCCATCTCCATCAACATGGTTCTCGGACGCAACGGTAAGCATGCCTTGGCGCGCAAGCGCTGATACGCGCTCTGATATGCGCAGAGACTGCGGAGATATATCCCCGCTCGTCGGAGCCGATATGTAGAGCGCCCTCGCCCCTATACCTGGCCATTCCGCCGGAAAGGCTGGGGCTCCAGCGCCACCGTCAGCTACGGATTTAAACTCAATGAATCCGGCGGCATCAAGGCGAACCAACACATCTTCCTGAGTAGAAGTACCCACCCCAGCCGCTAATCGTTGAGCAACAGCACTCCATGCGCTTGCCCTAACTAACTTTGCCCCGCGTTCTTCAACGCCGGCTGCGCTACGGAGCTGCGACACCTGTGAATCATCGCTCCACTTCTCAGTTAAAAGCAGGAATCCCCCGACTCTCGAACCAGCATTTCTTGATAACTCGATAAAGCTGACAAGGTTGTCCTCGCTAACGTTTGACTCGGCAATAAGCGCCAAGGCGACCGCTGGGAGTCTTCCGCTAACAGCGAAGGAAGCAGTCGCATTTACGTACTCCCCTTTGAGCCCTAACTCTTCGCTCAACGCCGCGTTCTCTGCTCGCTGTGCGTCAGCATTCGCCTCGACTCGCTCGATCTGACTACGCAGCGATGCGACAATGGCTCGATCAACGACTGTCGAACCGATCATTATTCCGAGCGCCAACGAAAGGAATACTGCGACTATTGAGACGACATGGAACCTAAAATTTATCATTTTTTGCTACCTGACTTGCGCTTAGAACGCACCGAAGACCGAGTACCAAAGATCATGTATGGAGAGATTGATTCCACGTGCAAATACATGAATAGGTTCGGAGACAATACTGACAGAGATCATCGCAACGAGTGCTGATGCGACTAATAGAAACAGGTCGCGCCTACGCACGCGCCCTTCGTAGAGCCTGTTAACGCCCTTAGCATCGACAAGGATTGGGCCGAGTCGCAGGCGCGTTAGGAAGGTCGAGGACATTCCTGGGCGACCCTTGTCGAGGAACTCAACCATCGTTGCATGCGTACCTACTGCGACAATCAGAGTGGCGCCAGCCTCATAGGCCAGCATCATTGCGACGTCCTCGCTTGTGCCGTCTATTACGAACTCGTGGTACGGGATATTCCACATCTCAAGATTCTCACGCCCTGGAGCGCGCCCATCTCTGTGGACATGGTGCACCAAATCGGCACCGACTCGAAGCGCCGCCTCTGAGACAGAGTCGAAATCGCCGATGATGATGTCGGGCTTAAATCCCTCTTCAAGTAGCGCATCGGCCCCGCCATCAACGGCTATGAGCGTTGGCCGATACTCTTTGATGTATGCCTTAAGAGCATGTAGATCGTCTTTATAGTCATGGCCTCTAACCACTACTAAGGCATGCCTGCCCCGCATATCTACCTTGATGGGCGGAATTTGAACGGGCTCAAAAGTGAGGTCGGCCTCTCGCCTTATGTACTCGAGAGTATTCTCGGCGAAGCGTTGTAGCTCCTCGCCGATATTTACTCTTGCCTCCTCCATGCCGTCCTCAATCTCAGGTATTGAGATTGGTATGCCTATGGCGATTCTCTGCGATGCCCTAAATATCTCGCTATCGGAGATCGTGAGGACATCGCCTTCTTTAATATCGTCGAGGACACTCGCATCGACTCGATCAAGGATCGGAATACCCGCAAGCAACAATCTCAAGGGGCCGCTGTTCGGGTAACGCCCTGACATTGATTGCCCTACATTTATAACTGCTGATATACCGGCGGAGATAAGACTCTCGGCAGCGACTCGGTCAATGTCTGTGTGCTCAATGACAGCGATTTCGCCGGGCTTT
>Ga0209086_10004311_pt1 | contig 10575 bp, 20 predicted proteins | sample M_130207_XF_Meta_FD_187312 | JGI IMG/M metagenome (GOLD analysis project Ga0209086, IMG submission 187312) | Freshwater microbial communities from Lake Montjoie, Canada to study carbon cycling - M_130207_XF_MetaG (SPAdes) (version 2) | ecosystem: Environmental > Aquatic > Freshwater > Lake...
CGGTCACACCTTTTGTACTATGTGTTTGGTAGATGACTTTTATGATTTCCAGTGGTTTGATGATTTTAGTACTGAACACCAGATAAAGTGTCCGGATTGTGACATCAGCGTTTGTGACACCGATTGGTCATTTATTACAAATTTTCTTTGTGAATGCAAGGTTTTACAAAGAAAAATTGTATATCATTCTTACCTTTGTCCAAGTGTGTATAACGAACTTTATGACCGTATAGTTCTTGGTCAAGAATATGATCTGGAAAAAATGCAAATTATTACCAGATTTTCTACCTGGAACAGGAATAGTAATTTATATACCAAACGACCTCCATTTAATAACAACGACCCAATTATTGTATATTTTGAAAAATTTACTGGACTGTCTGAATGTACTTATTATCGTTTTTTTTACATTCCACAAGAAACTAGAAACCTTTTTGAACCAGTTCAAAAGGAACTTATTGAATACGTCTTCCATCCATCCAGAATTAATTTAGAAAATATTGAATCAATGTAAAAAAAAACAAAAAAATAAAAGACCTTAAAAGATTTATTGTACCTTCGGGTATAATAAATCGCCACAACAAACGCTTCGCTTTTACTTTGTCAGGTATCCCCAAAAGGGTTAATAAAAGAAAAATGCAAATAGTTCCTATTTCCGATCACGTAGTTGTACAAATTGAAAAAGACTCTGTTGCTACTTTTATACCTATGAAAGAAGAACCAGTTATTCAAGAAAATCAGGAACTAGTTATTCAAGAAATTGAGGAACTAATTATTCAACAACAAAGAGCAAGAATTATTCAACAACAAAGAACAAGAATTATTTTAAATTGTAATTGTAGACACCTTGAAAATAAATTATCCATATGTTTTTGGACGTTATTAATAATAGGAATTATTTTTGTTGTAGCATTTTTTATAATATGGGGACGTTTTGAAGAAAGTTCTCAACATTACCCACCACCACGACCACCAAATTAAAAAAAAACTTAAAAGTTAATCGTTTTCACTTAGGTGAAACCTTTAACGCCGTAAAAGTAAAATGAATAATTATCTTGCAAGGAGTGTTACTAGTTTACCAACTCATCTTCCAAGTTTCCAAACACTTGTGTATAATTCCGGTCAGTGGCCAGATTATCCAAATAACTTTCCTGAAGTTATTGATTACAGAAAAGCAGTTGAGGACTTACCAACTGAAATTCTTGAAGAAATTATGATTACTGAAAAACCAAATATTTATTACTATGGAATGTTTAAGGTGGAAGCACAAAAAATACTAAATGAACGTAAACATAAGAACCAGTCAGAACCAAATAAAAGAAAAAGAATTTAAAAAAGTTTTTTTAACAATTAATAAAGGACCTTTGGGTCGCCCTAACGGGAATTAAGAAAAGAAAGATGGTTGTTATAACTAATAAACGCAAGATTATCAATAAATACCAATCTGAACAAATTTCTAAATTAAAGAATGAATTAAAAAAAATAAAAATTGTTTGTCAATTTCAAGTAAAAATGTTACGTGCTCATAACAAATGGAGTAAATACTCTGCTGAGTTAATTACTCCATTGATGAGAGGTGATTCTTTATCATTAACTGCTAAAGAACACCTTGATGTTTTAAAAAATCGTCAAGAACTTTACAACTGTTATCAATATGTTAAAAATGAATTTGAGAAAATAAAAAATAAATAATAAATAAAAAATAAAAAATAAAAATGACCTTTGGGTCTACTCAAAAGAGTTAAAAGTACAAAGTATCATTATGCCTGTTGTTATGAGTGGATATCTTATTGCAAACATGCCTTGTCCACCACCTCCTCGTAAAGGTTATACATTATACTTTAATAAATTTGTAAACAAATGGATTTACACAAAAAATTAAAAAAATTAAAAATTAATAAAAATTTTAAATTTCTGCTTCGGCAGGTCCCTACGGGGATTAAAAATTTTAAAAACCCTCGGGTTCCTCTGACGAGGTTAAAACAAAGAAAAAGAAAGATTTAACAAATGGAACAATATAATAAATTTTTTGATTTTATCCTTAGTTGTAATGATAAAATTAGTTCAGATAAAATACTTGAACCTTTAAACAGTTTATTTCATAGTTTTGGACTAAATAATCTTGGAGATGGGATTTGTTTTGTATTTATACGATGCTGTCAATATACTGAACATTTTACAATTTCATTATTAAATGAAATGAATAGTAAATTTCAAGATCAACTAATAAAAACAACTGAAATTATTAAAGAAAATATAAATAAATTATTTCATGAACAAGAATTAAAGATTAATAAAATTAAAGAAAACGAAAAAGAAAAATTCCATGATATAAATAAAGAATTGAACATACTTTCTTCTGAAGTTGAAAAATTACGTTCTTCTAACAATGTTCTTGAATCAATAGATAATTTGCATTCAGAAAACCAAGAATTTAAAATGTTTATTTTATATATATTAGATGAACTTAAACATTTAAAAGAACATAATAATTGTTTAAGTGAAAGAATACTTTTTTTAGAAAATAAACCTCCATTGATACATTATTAAAATTTCTAAAAAATTATCAAAAAATTATCAAAAAATTATCAAATTTTAACAAAAAAAAAAGTACCTTCGGGTACAATACACTACCTTAATCAAAAATAAAAAATCTTTAAAATTTCTAAACTTTTAACAAATATGGTTTTCAACATGAGTATTTCCGAAGAAGAATGGATGGTAAAAAAATTAAATGGTGATAATGTTATTCAAAATAAAATAACATTTATTGATTACCTTATGAGTTTTTTAAAATATTTACCTAAAGAATTTGGAAGTGCTAGTATACGTTTACCTTCTATTCTTACTAAAGAAGAACGTCATATCATCCATAAATTCACAAGTCCAGGATTTAGTTCAGAATCTTTTGATCTAGATGATGATCGTTATATGGTTGTATATTTAAGCGCAAGTACTATTAGAGAATACATTGAAATAAATGGTCCACCAGTTCAACCATTAAATGATATCCAAGAAGAAATTGTTGAAATTGACCAAGTTGAAACCGATCATGTTATAGTTGATGTTGAAAGTGACCATGTTATAGTTGAAATTAAAGAAGAAGTTGTATTAAGGAATGATAAACAACACCTTTTTGATATAATGATACATTTTATTGAATCAAATTTACCTGATGAACTTAATGAGTATATTACTAAAAATTACAAAATTACCAAAGTTTAAAAAACATTTAAAAATATTTAAAAATTAACAAAAACTTAAAAAACCTTCGGGTTCCCTGAAAAGGGTTAAAAAAAGTCATACTTATTCTTTAAACTTTTAAATGTCTTCTGCTTCCCGTATTGAGAAACTTAACATTGAATTTGAGAAAAAGATTAATAAACTCAAACTTGAATTTGAAAAAGAAGTTAACAAAATTAAACTTGAAGTTGAAAAAGAAGAAAAGAAAGAAAAGAAACCAACCAAAACTAAAAAACCAAAAAATATACAAGATTGTGTGAGTAAAGAAGAAGTTGATAAGTTTAACATGACTGAGTTAAAAAGTTTTATTAAAAAAAATAAAATTGATTTTAAGAATGCCTCTTATAAAGAAGACTTTGTTAAAATTGTTTTCAAGTATCTCAAAGAAGAAAGTCCTGAAGAAAGTTCTGAAGAAGAAACTGAAGAAAGTTCTGAAGAAGAATCAGAAGAAGAAACTGGTGGTGATGACGATGAATGGGAATACTACTATACATACTAAATTAAAAATTAAAAATTAAAAATTAAAAACTGCTTCGGCAGTTCCCTTAGGGGTTAATCTTATTTAAAAATGAATACATCCAATTACGAAATGTTTGAAGAAATGTTTGAAAAGATCCATAATTCTAATTTTAATGAATTAAAAGTTATGTATGGTGAAAATAATAAAATTTTACATATTGTATGTGTTGATACTGATAAAATTACAGTAAGTATTGATAATATTGAATATTATTATGTTTCTGATAATGAAACAAAAGATATGACTAATTTTTTAAAAACCGAAGAAATTAAAGAAATTAGAATTGAAGGATTTGTTATTATGAATAATATTTATAAATATCCTGAACTATTTAGTATAAAAATAATTTAAATAAAACCTTAAAAGTTAATTGTTTCACTTTGGTGAAACTTTTAACACCGTAAAAGCAATTTTAACAAAGTTTTCAAAATGGATACCCTTAAAAAAATATTTACTCCAACTGGTAATAAAAAAAAAGATAAAGAACGCGGTCAAGAATATGCAAAGGTAGTTGGTATGGATGAAGCAAATTCTAAAATGGCAGTTGTCATGGCAACTAAAGGTCCTAAAGCAGCAGCAAAAGCAATGATGAAAGATTGTGGTGGTGACTACTGGGAAATGCGTGCAAAGTATGGTTAAAAGTTAACTTTTAAAAAACCTTCGGGTTCCCTGAAAAGGGTTAAAAGGAAATTTGACGTTAAAAGGAATCATGGAACAAAATACTGAACAAATGTATGATCAATATTACTGTTTATATAATACAAATTCTATTGAAATATTTATAAAACGAACAATGGAAGAATATAAATCCATGTTTATAGCACACGATATTCAAATAAAATTTTTAAATTCAAAAATACTCCAACTAGAAAATGAAATTGAAAAATTAAAAAAATAATTAAAAAACTGCTTCGGCAGTACCCTACGGGGTTAAAAGCAAATGTATGTTAACCAATTCTAATTATAATACATTAGTTCGTCGTAAAAGTTTTATTGCTTTACAAATTGACCAAGTTGAACAAATGAACCAAGTTGAACACATGGAACAAATGGAACAAATTCATTTTAAAAAGAAACAACTTGAACGTGCTATTGAAATTATAAATAAAGAACAAACTTTTTTTAATAATGTATTAGTTATATATTACATATTTTGTAAATGTATTTTATCATATGTTCATATAAAAAATATATATTCCAAAGTGTATACCATTAAAAAAATTTACATTAATTCAGAAAATGAACAACTTATAATTGAACATCCACTTACATTAAAAATAACAGATTGTGGAATCCATGTTCATACGTTTTTTATTCCATATGAATATATAATTAAATTCAACAAATTTGATGATGATATTTATATGGAAGTATTTGCATCTATTATAAAAAATAATGACAATACAGTACAATTAGAAATAAAAAAAGAAGTTTTAAAAATATATATGAAATTTGATAAAAGTTTTATTTCAGATATACTAAAAAATATTAAGAAAAATATGTATTATCATATAAAATACAACAAAATTGATGTTTCTGTTATTGATTATTTTGATAAGAAAAAATAAAGTTTTTAACACCAGTTACAAAAGAATTAACAAATAAATAAAAAACCTTCGGGTTCCCTGAAAAGGGTTAATAAAAGTTAAAACAAATTAAAAATGCTTACTGGTAATCTTGCACATGCAATTGTAGTTTTTCACAATGTATTTTCTCAAAATTGTAAAGAAATTCAGGTGGATTACAATGAATGTGTTATCCATTTCTACTTATTGTTTTTTTTATCATTTTTTATTGTACCCTTTATTTTAGTCTTATTTATTTATAATATACAAAAAGGTAAAGAACTGATATCACTCTTTTACTTTTGTCTTTTAGTTGGTATTTATATCACAATGGAATAAAAGATAATAAATTAAATTAAAAAACATTAAAAACCTTTGGGTTCCCTGAAAAGGGTTAAAAATGGATAACGTTGATCGTGTTTTACTTACAGGAGGACTTTTTTTCTTTACTCTTTTTATTTACCTTATTTACAAATGGTTATAAAATATATAACTTTGCATTACGACCCTTATGAAAAAAAATTTGGAGATGGTTTTTATCCTTGTACAACATTTGTAAAAGGATATGAATCCATACTCACTGGTTTTAAAAATGCAGATGGTTGTTGGATACAAATATCAGGTGATTCAATTACTGGTTTAGATGGAAATGAAAGAAATAATATATTAAAATTATTAAATGATGACGTTGTTCAAAGTAAAAATATTTTAGATAAACATGGATACTTAATTTAAATTTAAAAAAACTTAAAAGATTTATTTTACCTTTGGGTACAATAAATCACCACAACAAAAAAAGATTAAAAACATGGAGTTTGTAAAACGATACATCTTTCCATCTGATTATCACAATGTCATTTTGGTTAATAAAGAATGGAATAAAATAATTTCAACAATGAAAGAACACGTATTGTTACATTATTTATTAAAAGAAAATGGATGGTTTTCAAAATACACTCATAACATTATAAAACGAAAAGAATTAAATTATACAGAAATACTTGATTGTTTATTAGAAGCATTTAAAGAAAAAACAGATAAAGTTTTATTACCACGTTATAAAGAACCTTTTAACTACGTTCTTATTTCTAGAATTAAAAAAAGGTTTCCTTGGTTAAATTTGTGTGGATACTAAACAAAGATATAATACCAATTAATTAAAAAACCTTTGGGTTTCCTAAAAAGGGTTAAAAAAGTTTAAATGTTTACTCACAGTGAAAATTCTTCTTTTAAAGCATACAAAAAACCAGATTATATTGTTCCATATTGTGAAGTAATGGAAATGATTGAAGATAATGATGTATTATACAATGAATATAAAAAATTGTTAAGTTACGATGAACTGATTCAATTTGTAAATACATTAAAAATTGAATTTGTTTTTGGAAAAATTACACTTGTAAAAAAATAAAAAAAAGAGATTTTAACACCAGTTACAAATTAAAGATTTTAACAAAAAATAATATACCTTAAACGTTTTTAGTTACCTTTGGGTACGATAAAACACCTTAAAATAAATTAAAAATGGATATTCTTTTTTATTTTAACAAATGGAAAGAATTTGTGGAAATAAAAAAATACGACAAATGGTGTGAAGTTCACAATGAAGAACTAATGGAAGATTATTTTGCAGAACAGAATAACATGGAATCAATTTACTGGTGCTGGAATTGTAAATACAGTTCTTGTGAAATTCATTAAAAATAAAAAACAAAAAAAATAAAATTTAACAAAAATAAAAAGACCTTCGGGTTCCTTGAAAGAGGTTAACAAAAAGCAAACAAGTCTTCTAATTTTTCCAAACTTCCAAAAACAAATGTCTACCATCAACGACCGCATCGTAGAGTTTATCACTACTCACGGACTTACCGACAGCGATGAGTTACGCAATAATATTTCTGACTTTGTCAGTGGATGCTGGGCAGATCATTTCAAGGTTACCCTTGGAGAAACTATTCCAAATGACAAAATCAAGAAGGTTTCCAAGGAGAACAAGATTGAAGAACCATCTGAATGCAAAAATCGCGATGAACTTCGCAATTGCACCTCAGGTACTCTCAATGAGTTCTGCAAGAAACAAGGACTTCGTGTCGGTGGCAATAAGACCGAGATCATGGATCGCGTCTGGCGCTATCTCCAGGGTAACAATTCTGAGGAAGACATGTCTCCTCGGAACAAACCCAAGAAGGAGAAAAAGGCAAACGAAAAGCATGACTGCTACGGTTGCACCAGCAAAGGTACTCCCTGTGCTGTTGCTGCGACGGTAGAAGTTGATGGTTGTTGGTTCTGCTGGCGTCACGAGGAGACTGCTCAGGAAATCATTGCGAACAAGCAGTCTTCCAAGAAAGAAGTTGCTAAGGTAACTGAGAAACCTAAGAAGTCTTCTGAGAAGTCTTCTGAGAAGTCTCCTGAGAAGTCTTCTTCCAAGAAATCTTCTGAAAAGAAGAAACTTGTTGAGGATGAACTCAGGACTGATGACTCTGAAGTAGAGTCTTCTACCAAGAAGAAATCTTCCAAGAAGAAAATTCCGGAACCAGAACCGGAACCAGAACTTGAGTCAGAATCTGAAGAAGAAGTTGATTCCGAACAGCAGGAGACTGATGATGAAAATTAAATAAAAAAATAAAAAACAATAAAAATAAAAAAATAAATTAGAAAAACCTTCGGGTTCCCTAAAAGGGTTTAAAAGATAACCATGAATTCTCTTATAAAAAGTTTAGAAATTTTTGCAATAAATAAAGATGAAGAAACATTTGATAATAATATTGATAATATTATGAGTAATTTAAAATTAAATGAAGAAGAAGAAGAAGAAAATGATCCAGATTATGAATGGGAATTATTAAAATCAGAATATTCTAAAATACGATATATTTGTCAATTATTAAATCATTATCATTATATTCTTCCTCCTAAATTTTTTAATCTTTTAAAAATTTTTACAGATTCACTTGATAAAACAACTAATATTTATATATCTTTGATAGATGAAGATATTGATCAAGATGAAGAACTTAGTTATTATTATAAAAAAATTAAAAAAAATTTTACAGAATCTTTAAAATGTGAAAACAATGTCCATAAAATTGAACTTCTTTTAAAAGGATATGATCTTTTAGTTCCAATTGTTGAAGATTTTCGTAAAGAAAAATATTATGATATAGTTGATCCAGAATTTGAAGAAAGACATAATCCAAAAAGATTAAAAACTTCTTAAAAATAAAATTAAAAAATTATTTTTTTTAACAATAAATAAAAGTACCTTCGGGTAACACCAAAGGTATTAACAAAAAGCAAACAAACTTTCAAAATGTCCAAATTCAACGAAATCAATGACCGCATATCCAATCTTGAGAATGTTATTGAGAATCTTGTTTCAAGTATGAAAAAGATTGAAGATGTCAAGAAGAAAGATGAACTTTATTCTTTTACCAATCAGCAACTTATGAAATGGTTAAAGGATAATGAAGTTGACTATAATTCACACATCAAAGATACACTTGTTGACATCATTTGGAAAAACCTCAACGAGTGGGAGTGGGAATACTACTACGAAGAAGATTCTGATGAAGCATCTGATCAAAAAGAATCAAAAAAGAAAAATAATTCTGAAGAATCAGAATCTGAAGAATCTGGAGATTCTGATTCCGATGATGAACAGTCCGGTAAAGCATTTAAAAAGAAGTAAATTAAAAAACTAAAAAATTAAAAATTAAAAACTAAAAACTGCTTCGGCAGTTCCCTTAGGGGTTTTAATAATACAAAAGGAATTTCGTTAAATCTAAAATGCCTGAACATAATTATTCTGATAGAAACAGTGTTGAATTTGCGTATAAATTTATTAAGTTTTTAAAAAAATATGATTTTTATAATAATATTGTTCATTATGATAAAGAATGTGAACATAGTAATGTTATACTTAAATCACTTACATTAAGAAATTATGTAACATTTACAGAAATTATTTGTGAACTTTTTTATAAAGCAATGAATTCAATACCAGAAATTATTACACAATATACAATAACCTGTACTACTAATAAAATGTCTGTATCCATGGTTTTAGGTGTATCTGAAGGTCAATTTGATTCAGATGGTGATGTATGTATTGCAAAAATTGTTTTAGATGGTATGTCATTTATATTATCAAAAAATGAAATTAACAGTTTTTATATATATAATAGAACAAATTCATCTGATGATATAACTATTAATAGATTTATGAATCTTTTATATATGGATGAACAATTTCCAATTATAAAAACATCATATATATCTACAAAAAGATTAACAAAATGGTAAAAAAATAAAATTTGTCTTTGGACACAACAAAAAGACACAACAAAGTTTAATAAAAGATTAATAAAAGATTTAAAATGAGTTATCCATTCTTTAATTGTTCAGGTATTGATCTTATTATTTACAATTTTTTAACAAGACCATATTTAAGATACCAAACCTATTTTAGTTATTTTTATTATGATCCAATTATAAAAATAAAAGGTTTTCCACAACAACAACCTGTTGTTTCACAAAATGAAGTAGACTCGTTTTTTTCATTTCCAAAAAATAAACATTACGAACTACTTGAATACTAAAATACTAAAATACTAAAATACTAAAATTAGTTTTAAAGATCCTTCGGGAATCAATAAAACACCTAAAAGAAAACAAAAATTATGAATAATATTAATTTATTTATTAAATGTGGTAGTATTGAACAAAAAGATTATATTATCAATATACTTTCAAATGGAACATTTTTATTTCAATCCTTTATTAATTTGGAAAATGATGAAAGTAATATGAGTCCTTCGGACCCGAATAATAACATGAGTCCTTCGGACCCGAATAATAACTTTGAAAATTATGGTACAGCATATGATATATATATAGATTATACAACTATAGACATTGACATTGATGATTGTATGATATCAATCCTTTTTTATACACATGATCGTCCGCCTTTAGAATTTTGTAAGAAATTATCAATTTTATATACACTTGATATTCAGATGGTCTATTTTAATAAAGAAAATAATTATTCTGGAGATTTTCGTGTTAATAATAAAAAAGTAACTTGTGATACAATTGATTCATATTACCAAGGATTATATGTATATGAAAATAATCTTTTTTGGGAAACAATCCAAGAGTCATTTGAAGAAATAAATGAAACAAATTTTGAAATGTATATACAAAAAATAAATATTCGTTTAGAAAACATGGATAAACATTATTTAA
>Ga0209086_10004316_pt1 | contig 10569 bp, 9 predicted proteins | sample M_130207_XF_Meta_FD_187312 | JGI IMG/M metagenome (GOLD analysis project Ga0209086, IMG submission 187312) | Freshwater microbial communities from Lake Montjoie, Canada to study carbon cycling - M_130207_XF_MetaG (SPAdes) (version 2) | ecosystem: Environmental > Aquatic > Freshwater > Lake...
TCACCGTCATCAATTTGATTGTAACGTGGTGTTTTCAGGCGAGCGTTTCGGCGCAGGGGGGTGCCTACGCCACCGGCGTACTCGTGCTGATGACCAGTGCCTGCGTTGGATCATGGGTGCAGATCTATCGAACAGTTCCTGAGTCGTCCGTCGAGGGTCGGCGACGCATGGTCCGTCTACTTTTTTTCGGTCTGGTGGCGATCGTCTTTTTCTATACCACGATCGCCAACATGTGTGAGCGCCCGGATGGCGTTGTGATCGCTTCGATTTTTATTCTCTCTGTGATGATTATTTCTCTCGCTTCTCGAATCATTCGTAGCAATGAATCTCGCGGTAAGGGATTTCGGTTTATCGATGGAGCAGCCCAAATGCTCTGGACTGACATCATGCTGGACGGCACTTTTCGAGTGCTCGTTCCGCATCGGCCAAGCCATCATTCGTTGGCCGATAAAGAACGCTTCATTCGTAACAAACACCGGCTTCCGGCAACCGTGTCGTTGATTTTTCTGGAAGTGCATGCCGATGACGCAAGCAACTTCTATAATTCCCCGTTGATCTCCATTGCGCAAGAGAATGGACGTTTTGTAATCGTGGCCTACGACTGTGTATCCGTTGCCCACACCATTTCACAAATTGCTCTTGAGATGAGCTGTCGCGGCGATCCGCTCGACGTCATTTTCGGCTGGAGCAAAGGAAATCCGCTTATGCTCGCTCTGAGCTTTGTGCTCTTTGGGCAGGGTGACATTCCAAATCTCGTTGAAGATCTGATAGAAGCTGCAACAAAGGACAAGCCCTCGCGACCCACGGTGATTGTCGGTTGATGCAATCTCGTTGCTGACTGCGTTGCAATTCGATTAGACAAGCGTTCCGAGGATTCGGTCGAGCGAATCACTGGTCTGATAAATGAGCGCTTCGGGGTAGTGCGAATAGGGATGAAAATATTCAAACGTCACAAAGCCATTGTAGCCGACTGCGTGGAGGGCTTCGACAACGGCCGGCCAGTTGGTTGTTCCATCGAGCAGCGGCCTAAATGTTTCAAGGGAGTAGTCGGTTCCCTTCTTCGTAAATTCCTTGAAGTGAATATTTTTCGTGCGCTTTCCCAAAATTGGCACCCAGTGCTCAGCATGTTGAAACATTGAAATATTGCCAGTATCAAAGTGAATGCGGACACGATCACTTTCAAAACTGTCAACGAATGCGTTCATTTCCATCGGAGTCATAAGAAAGCCGTTAAAAAAAATGTTCTCTATGTTGAGTGATACATTCAGTTTTTCGGCTTGCACAACAAGCGATCCCACCGCCTCTCGGGCCCGCTTCTCGCAGATGTCGTTTGGTACTGGATCGTGATCGTCGCGCCATGGAATGTGCACTGCCCCCGGCACGATGAGAACATTTTCAACGCCCATCTGATGCGCTGCTTGCGCAATTTTTCCGGCCAACTCGAGTCCGCGGCTCCGTTTTTGCGGGTCATTGCTAGTCAGTGGATAGGGCCAGAAAAGAAACGAGCACAGGCCACTAATTTCAATCCCTATCCGATCGGCAAGCACTCGAACAGCGGCGAGTTCCTTCGCTGTCGCTTTTGGAGAAAGATCGTTATCGAGGTCGTAGTTGAGTTCGATACCATCAAAACCCGCCTCTTTTGCAAGCCGGAAACATTCCTCCAGCGACATTCTCTGGGGATAGGGAAATGCCCAAAGATTGATCGATTTTTTCATGTCGTACCGGATGGGCGACTTGCGGCGATCGTCGCTGGCAACTGCCAAGGGAGCGGAATCGACGACTTGCTCTTGCGACTGACGTTGTTCGTGGGCGATTGAGTTGGTTGCAGAAGCAGCGCCAAATATCGCGAGGCCAGATCGCAGTGCGTCACGGCGGCTGACGTGTCGGGTTTGCCCAAATGGGACCGACCACTGGTTGTCGTTTGTCATGAATACCTCTCTCGAATCGATCGCGTCTTGGCACTCCATCCCAAAGGTATCGAGGAGTTTCCGCTTGAGCGTCGAAAGCCGGCTTTAGGGTTTCACAATCGCCGCAGCCGCTGTCATATCGGGCAAGTTGTAGAAACCGATTGCCAAAATCGCGTAGGTGGCGATTAAAAGAATGCCTTCCATCCAATTGGCTTCACCATCTTTGGTCAACTCTTTGGCAATGAGGACAGCCAGCACAATGGATACGACTTCAAAACTGGTAAACTTGAGATCCATCGGCTGACCGAGCAAGAGTCCACCAAAGACCAATAGTGGTGCGACCAAAAGTACCATTTGAATCGTCGAACCCACCGTCACGCTGAGCACCAGAGATGGGCGGCCAGACCTTGCAAACCTCACCGCTGAAAGCACCTCTCCAATTCCGCCAACACCTCCCAAAAGAACAATGCCGCTAAAGGTGTCGGACAGTCCCAACGCTTTGGCCGTTGGTCCGAGTGACTCCGAAAGCGTATCGCTCACCATCGCTAATGCCACAGCAGCAGCGGCCAGAATCGACAGGCTCTTCCATACCGGTGATGGAGGATTTGACTCATCGAGTTCCTCATCGGGCGTGATACTTTCTCCCTTTCTGCCACTGACGAGCGTAATAAAAACGTTCAGAATATAGATCACAAGCAAAATGACTGAGATTTCAATTGAAAGTCCGCGGGTTCCGGCGGGTGTGCCAATTTCAAAAACCGCTGGAACGACAAAACAAAAAATGCAGATCATCAGCATCGATCCACCGATTCGCAAGTTGTGCCGATCAAATTTCTGTTCACCAAACTTGAGTCCGCCGAAAATCAGGGCAAGACCAAGACCAATCATCAAATTGACGAGGATCGATCCGGTAAGCGACGCCTTCACTACCGATCCCAACCCATGAGAAAGCGCAACAATGCCAATAATGAGTTCTGGTGCGTTGTTCAAGCTCGAGTTGAGAAGGCCACCGATGGTGGGTCCGAGTTTGGCGGCAAGCTGTTCGGTGGCATCTCCCATCACCTCTACCAAAGGAATAATTGCCGCTAGTGAAAGCGCAAAAACTACACTCGGATCAACTTCAAACCACGATGCCGCAATCGCCGCCGGCATACACACAAGCAACCATTTAATCATTGAGATATTTCTGCAATTCTTCTGCAAACAGCCGCATCCGAAAAACAATTGATCGGATTGACCGGGCCAAAAACAGAGCATACACAATTCAAACAGCCACCTATCGGGGACCGATTGAATTTCACATGCTTGGCCGCGTTTTATCCATCGAGAGCGAAAAAGCCGCTCTTTCAAATTGAATCCGAGTACTTCTCACCGTTTTTCAAAACGAAAGATGATCTTTATTTTTACTTCGTTTCGGCTTCTTCAGACTTCGGTTTGGTTTCATCAGTCGGCGCCGCACTTGCAGCTGGCGCGGGAGCACCACCCGGAGTGCCTGGGAGAGGCCCCATTTTGCCACTGGGATTCATGAGGATATCGTTTGGGGCTGTCGGAACCGTTTTTGCTGCCGGAGCCTGAGGGCTGCATCCGGTTAAGAAAAAACAGGCTGAAAGAATTGACGCCGAGCCCGCAACGAACAGTTGTCTTTTCATTGGTGGTAGAAATCCTGTGGAAGGTGTGACAAATATGGAACAAGCAAACCGGAAACACAACCGCTTTGCAGTGACGATGATCGTATCAGAATTGATTACCATGTTCCATTTGGACCGGAATCATTTGCTGTCATCACTTGTACCCAAATTGGATCTTGGATTTCTCCGGTGACCGATCGCGTGGCACCATCGAGCATCAAAACCTGGATAGCGGCATGGGCCGAAGAAGCTCGGGACCGATCACATTTCGGAGCGTTGCCCGTTGTTTGATCGCTCATCCCGGTCTGAGGTCGCATGTTCCAATTATTTCCCTGTGATCCCTGACCCCCGTTTCCAAACGTGGGCCCCCAATCGTGAGCACTCCACCACCAATTTCCGCCTGGCCAGAACGCCAGATTTCCGCCTCCTGAAATGTTAACGCCGTCTCTTGTGCTGCAGGTAGCGAGCTTCTCTGCAAATGCGACAGTGTTGCTCGTTCCATCGGTAATGGCTCCGGTGTCACCCAAACTGTTGGAATCTGGAAAGCCAGAGCCACCAATATATGTAGTTGTCCATTTTTGTCCAAAAACCATGTAGTTGGCTGCGTAACACGTTGCAGACCAACCATTGACTTGATTGGTGGGATAACCGTTGGAGAGCGTTGAATCGGACGGGCAAAGATAGCCCGGGACAACCTTCGTACGGACAACATTGCTTGGCGTACTTTGTAACGGTGCATCCCAGCTCCAAGGTCCGGTTGGATTCATGCCGGCCCACGGCGTGATTGCAGCTGTAAAAACGTCCACAACTTCCATGTATGGTAAAATTGCGATATTGATGTTGTAGCCCGTCACTTGTGGCGGACTTCCGCCTGGATTTGTGATGCTCCACGGACATCGCATTGCACCGGGCAGCGCGTTTTTTGTGTCATGAAAATTGTGAATGGCCAGTCCGATCTGCTTGAGCTTATTGCTGCAGCTGCTTCGCCTGGCCGCTTCGCGAGCCGCCTGTACCGCTGGTAGCAATAGCCCTACCAAGACGCCGATGATCGCAATCACCACCAGCAATTCAACGAGCGTAAATCCACGCCGCACCCGACTCGACCCGACTCGACCCGAAAACAGAGCCAAAACAGGCAACATAGAAAGTCTCCTTCAAAAAAAGATTGATCGATCGTGAGACAATGCAAAAACCAGAAACTTTGTTCAAGAAAATTGGGGGCATACACATGCCGACATGTCGAAATGTTGACATGCCGAATCGATGCATCACATCGATGAATCCGCGCTCCCCTTTTCCCTGCTCACAGATAATATTTCGACTCAACCAAAAAGTAAAGGGGTCGGATTTCGAGAATTTTGGAATTTTTGATTCTCTGACAATTCTGACAGCAAAGGATCGTTCAAAACACTCTGCTCTGTGAATAGAAACGCCTCGTAAACACTATTCGAGCTTTAGTTCACACTTTTGTTCGGCAGCCGTGACGATCAACCGAAGGTCGGTTGTTTCAGACGAGAGATACTTTTTTGGAATTGTGACACTTGCGCCAGCATCCCCGCTTGGCAGCACGGGCGTACCCGGGGGCGGTTTGGTTTGCATTTTATTCATCGCAGGAGCACCGCCAACTGTTTCTACAGTCACTTTAAGTTCCCCACGTGGAAGATCAGTGGCAATAAACTCCCCCGAGGAGTTGATTGATGCTTGACCCACCAATGTGTTACCGGCATCAAAAATCTTAACAGTACCCCCCGGTAGAGCTGCTCCTTTGAAGACCACCGTCCCTCTGACAAGGGACAACTGTGGTCCGGTGGCTTCGCCGCAGCCCGAAAGAAAAATTGCACTGAGAAACAAACTTCCGAGTAAAAACACTCTGCCGCTTTTGCAAAACATTCAGCAATGCTCCAACTGTAAAAAATGGAATGGAATAAGAAGGCTTTCGACGCGCCATGATCAAGGCAAACAAGTTGAAAACATCTCAAAGAATTATTTTGAAGGATGAGGAATCCTAAATCCTAGAGATCCGTTTCTGGATAATCCTGACCATCCTTTGGACTGGTGAGAAGCAGCCAGACAGCCTGTGAAATGGTGGGAGACAGGCTTCGAGTGCTTCCATCCAACAGGCCTATGATCGCAATTCCGCCGATAGCCTGCGTGCGATTGGGATCGCATGCCGCTTTTGTCGGAGCAACCTGCGGTGGAAGGCCATTCACGTTCGTTGCAAACAGCGCCATCCATTCTCTCGTCCATGTGCCGTGAGCCCATAATGAACCATTGCCACCGCATGCTCCATATTTCTGCGCAAATCCAAGCGTTTTTGACGATCCGTCAGAGATCGTGGCAAACGTCGCCTTTGCGTTCCAATCAATATTTGGTTGACCAAAGACGTTGTGGCTTTGCGACCAGTTGGAGGCAGCCCAATCTCCGGTACCCATGCCATTGACGGTGGTGGAGTCACGGGGATCGTAGAACGCCGGAATTTTTGCCGATCGAAGTGCTGCGGTGTTATGTGGATACCCGCTGGTATCGGATAAACCAAGGTCGTACCACTGACCTTGCTCCATAAAAGGTAAAATCCAAAAGTGCAGGCTTGCTTCATGAAATGGTGCGGCAGAACCCCCAACCGGAGTTCTTCTTTCCCAGTTTGCGGGAAACACTTGTCTCGTATCGTGATGGTTCTGAAGTGCGAGACTGAGTTGTTTTAGATTGTTTGTCGCCGAAGATCGCCTCGCTGATTCGCGAGCCGCCTGTACCGCTGGTAGCAATAGCCCTACTAAGACGCCGATGATCGCAATCACCACCAGCAATTCAACAAGCGTAAATCCACGCCGCACTCGACCCGACTCGACCCGATCCGAAAACAGATCCAAAACAGGCAACATAGAAAGTCTCCTTCAAAAAAAGATTGATCGATCGTGAGACAATGCCAAAACCAGAAACTTTTTCAAGAACAAATTGGGGGGCATAAAAATGGCCAAATGTCTAATCAGGCATCTATTCCATCGATTGGTATCAATTGCAGCGGCCCTGCTTCCCCGTTCGGAAATATATTTCGAATCAATTAAAAAGTAAAGGGGGGTGGGAAACTTTTAATCTTAGAAAACCATTGCGATTCAGAAGCGCAGTCGCTGATCACTCACAGCACTCTATCTTCCAAGAACAAAGACCCGGTTCTCGGATTCAAAACGCCTTTCGTAGAGCCGAAGGCTGCACTTCAAAAAAAGACCTATGATCATCGAACTACGCTGGCTATTGCGAGGAATTCATTGCACCGATAAACCTAATTTTTTTCGAGCTTGAAGTCGGCAGTATTTTGATTTGGCTCAACCTTAAATCGCAAGTTGCTTGTGCTGGTTGACGCATACTTCACTGGGAATGGCCCTGTCTCCGCAGCCGCTGTGTTTGCGCTTAATTTCATTTTTCCAGCCATCGCAACCGGGTCGCTTCCCTGGTTTGATTCGGCCACCAGTGGAGCTGATAGCTGTGCCATATAGTCTCCCGTTGGCAATCCTTTTCCACCGCTATAAATCAGTCTGTATTGACCGTTTTCGCCGATGATTCCACTTGCGGTATACCCCGCTTGTTCGTTCATAAAAATTACTTGGCAGCCCTTCGCGAGTGCTTGGCCGTCGAGAGTAATTGTTCCGCTGACTTGTCCGCGTTCGCCTTTGAATCCATCCCCTGATGGAGCCTGACTGCATCCCCCAGAAACACAAACGAATGAGATAACAATTGACGATGCCAACAAACTCAAAACTGTTCGAGACTCAATTACTTGCTGCCCTAAAACCGACACAAGGCTCTCACGCTTCATCAAACACAATCCTTTCCCAATTCAGGTACATTCGGTCAAAAAAATGAAATCTATTTTTGTTGAATCATTCAATACATAAATTGCGTAGGGTGGTAGCTGTAAAATTCGCACAGCACTGCTACTGACTGCAAATTTTTGCAATCACAAAACTCGGGTACGAGAACTGTTTCGACGACTGAAAGCATTCGATGCAGTTTGCACAAAACAGAGTCATTCAATTTTTATGTCTGCTTCAGCAGGCCACATTCCCTATGATCACATTCCTAGAATCGTTTGTCCGTCGTCTCGCACCGCCATATAAGTCAGTATCTGCATGTCAATCGATTCGGTGAGGAATCGAGAACTCCCATCTGCCATTAAAATTTGAACGCCACCGGTATGGCTCGAGGCAAGCGGCGTATTGGTACCCGAAGCATCGTCCCATCCAGGCCATGTAAGTCCATTGGCACCCAAGACTTTGGCATTTGGTGCATACCGAATTGTGACAATGTTGACTTGCGGTGCCCAATCGTCTCCCCAGCCGGTGAGTCCGCCCATGGGCCATCCCCAGTTACGCCCCGGTCGGCGATCTTGTCCATTTTGTCCGTTGGCATCGTAAATTAAATTGCTGATTTCTCCTTCCACCATTGTGTTTGATAATCCATCACTGCAATCGCTCAATTTCTTTTGATCGCGACTGGTAATCATTCCACGCATAGAACATTGGCCCCAACTCCCCGACTGATCAGAAAAACCTGTGGTGCTTGTGAATCCACCACGAGGCACAGCGCCTGCGATTCCAAAATACTGAGAGGCTGGTTGAACAGCCCCTTGCCCCCCATCGGTAAGCGACGAAGAAGGGCATTTCAAAACCTTAATACGAGTCCCTGAATAAATTGCGCGGTTACCAGTCCATCCCTCATCGGGCGCTTTAAAATTCCATTGACTGTAAATTTCGCTGTATTCCATATAGGGAAGAAGCGCTACCCATTGGGAGTGACCCCATTGTTCACCACCTCCTGCGTTGAGGGCCTGGGTTCCACAACCTCCCGATGGAAATGCTTTTTTTGCGTCTTCATGGTTTTGGAGGGCAAGTCCAATCTGTTTTAAATTGTTATTGCAGCTGCTTCGCCTGGCCGCTTCGCGAGCCGCCTGTACCGCTGGTAGCAATAGCCCTACTAAGACGCCGATGATCGCAATCACCACCAGCAATTCAACAAGCGTAAATCCACGCCGTACCCGACCCGAAAACAGAGCCAAAACAGGCAACATAGAAAGTCTCCTTCAAAAAAAGATTGATCGATCGTGAGACAATGCAAAAACCAGAAACTTTTTCAAGAACAAATTGGGGGTATAAAAATAGCCAAATCGAGCATCTATTCCATCGATTGGTCTCGTTTCAGCGGCCCTACTGCCCTATTCAAAAATCTAATTCGATTCAATCAAAAAGTAAAGAAGCCGGACTGCCGAAATTGGGAAATTGTGATCCTTTATCACTGCTCGCACATTTTCAAGACGCATCAAAAAGATGCCGCTGCTTCGACAACATGCCACCTTTGAGGAGGTCTCGAGGTTCTTTTTGTAGCACGCCTGGGCGTTCACATTTTCAACGGCTCCGCGTGTACAACCAAACCTGTTTTCAAAAGCGCTCTTCCTGATTCATCGAAAACATTTTGGATTTCAATACCTGATTTTCTTTTTGGAAAAGACCGCCACCATGAAGATTTACGCCTTGCTGTTCACTATGTTGGTTTTTTGTTCAGGGTTTTTTCCGACCGCTTCAAACCTGACTGTCCCAGCCAAAAGCCACGCTGCGGATCCGAGCAACTGGCCTCAATTTCGAGGCGTCGCCGGCCGGGGCTTTTTGGACGGCGATGGCGACCTTCTGCCCAAACGCTGGTCCGCCAGCGAGAACGTCGCTTGGAAAACCGATATTCCAGGTCGCGGCTGGTCATCACCGATCGTTTGGGGAGACTTCATTTTTCTCACATCGGTCATCAATGGAGGTGAATCCGAGGAGCCCAAAAAGGGACTCTACTTTGGCGGTGATCGCACAAAACCTTCTGGCACCGTGCACCAGTGGAAGATTTTTTGCCTCGACGCAAACACCGGTGACATTCGTTGGCAGCGGCAAGTACACGAGGGATTACCGACGACATCCATTCATCTGAAGAGCAGTTATGCTTCGGAAACTCCTGTTACCGATGGCCAGCGAGTCTATTGCTTCTTTGGCAATGTCGGCATTTTCTGCTTTGATTTTGATGGGCAAGAAATCTGGAACTATGCAATCGCGCCACACAAAACGCGTTCTGGTTGGGGCACGGCAGCATCACCTGTGCTTCATCGAGATCGTCTCTACATTGTCAACGATAACGATGAAGATTCTTTTCTTCTGGGAATTGATACCGCGACGGGAAAGGAAGTTTTGCGAGTTGCTCGCGATGAAAAAAGTAACTGGGCCACGCCCTATATCTGGGTTCATAAAGATCGTACCGAGATCGTGACGGCTGGCACTGGAAAGGTTCGATCGTACGGGCTTGACGGAACTTTGCTTTGGTGGCTGGAAGGAATGTCGAGCATCACCATCGCGACCCCCTTTAGCTCGACACACAACGGGCTCGCTTCACCCGACGAATTGCTCTATCTGAGTTCCGGCTATGTGCTCGATTCTTTAAAGCCTCTTTACGCAATTCGTCCAGGCGCGGCAGGAGATATTTCGCTCATGCCCGGAAAATCTTCGAATGATTTTATTGCATGGTCTCAACCGAAAGCCGCTCCCTACAATCCAACCTCGCTTCTCTACCGCGACGTTCTTTACGTGCTGTACGACCAAGGCATTGTGAGTGGCTACCATCCACTCACGGGAATCAAACTCTTCGGGCCACAGCGTTTGCCAAATGGTCGCGCAATGACTTCTTCACCGTGGGCCTACGGCGGCAACGTATTTTGTTTGAACGAAGATGGTGTGACATCCGTGCTTGAAGCGGCCGACCATTTTCAGGTGCTTCACACCAATACACTTGCTGACGACGATATGTGTATGGCAACGCCTGCCATTTCCAAAGACCGATTGCTGATCCGCACCGCGGTTCGACTGTACTGCATTCAGAATCAAGAACGGCCTTAAATCAGGGTCGTTCTTTTGAATTGCGCTGGCCAGCATTCACATCCGTGGCAGCAAGTCGACGGCATTCATCAGCCGTTTTTTGCCAGAGTTCTTCAAGCGCCTTGGCCCTTTGGGGTT
>Ga0209086_10004317_pt1 | contig 10568 bp, 10 predicted proteins | sample M_130207_XF_Meta_FD_187312 | JGI IMG/M metagenome (GOLD analysis project Ga0209086, IMG submission 187312) | Freshwater microbial communities from Lake Montjoie, Canada to study carbon cycling - M_130207_XF_MetaG (SPAdes) (version 2) | ecosystem: Environmental > Aquatic > Freshwater > Lake...
ATAGTGGGAACTTAGATGTTTATTCTTTTGAAGATAATGATGATTTAAACAAGGTATATCTATTAATGTCATCTTCAGCAATTCCTGGATTATTTCCACCTATTAGATATAATGGAAATCAATATGCTGATGGCGGTACACTTAGTAATGAATTATTACAAGTAGAAAATAATGGTCAATATATAAATATTACATATATTACACCTTATGAAGGTTATTTATATGATAACTCCCCAATTGATTCATTAAAGGAAATGATAAAACGAACAATAAATATTGTTACATCAAATTTTAATAATCCATTATCAAAAATAAATCAAAACTGTAAAAATCCAATTGGAGAGATTAATAAATATTTTGTTGATCCAGAACTATTAAAAGGTTATAATATTTTGAATTTTGATAACGGCAAAGAACTTATTGATATTGGTTACAATAATGTAGAACATGTGAAATACAAATTATGTTAAAAAAATTTATAATTTTTATATTTATAATTATATTTCGATATTTTTTAACACTTCCAGCGAGTACCGCAAGCAATACAATTTACAAAAGTTGTCATTGGTTCGTCAGCACTTCTAGTCTGCATTTGATAGTAAGTACATTGATTTCCTTTACACTTGCGACAAGTAAATGTATCCGTAGCGGCAGCAATATTTGTCTCAAATTTGTTCTTATCTCTTTTGCTCTTAGCTTCAATAAGTGTAGCCCATTTTTCAGGTGCTAGTTCTTGATGAGTCATAAAAGCAACAATGTGAGGTTTAATTGTTCCTTCTGATATATGATCTAGAACTTCACCTTTTAAATTTAAAACTACACTGCGTAATCTATCAATATAGATTTGAACAAAATGTTTATTATCCCATTTTTTAACAATTTTATGACGATCAGCTTCTTTTAACGAATAATTAAATATACCTTTTTCCATGTTATTACTGTTTTTTTCATCTTTTAAAATATCGTTCAACTTTTGTTTAATATTTGAACGAAATAAATCAGGGTTATCGATTTTACGAAGAGACATATTATTGATTTACATAATAATTATATATTTAAATCAATATCAATTTTATTTTTATAGTATTATTTATATGAAACATTCAAGGAAAAATTTAAAAAAAATATATAAAAGAAAAAATAAATTTAGTAGGAAAAAAAGAGGAGGAACAAAACATAGTTCATTGAGTGAATCTTCTCTAGATGATTATGTGATTGGCGTTAATTATGAAGCTGGTAAGGTAATAGATAATATAAGACAATTACCAAATTGTTTAGCTTATGCGAATTGTCAAATTTCAATGGATGCCCCTTTTTCTGGAAGAGTGGCAGATGAATCAGTACGCTCAACGGCAAGAAGTGAAACATTATTTGAAGACTATAATGAAGAAGCATTAAAATCGAACTTTAGAGAAATTGTAAGATTAATTAAAACTGAATATTTAATTAAATCTCCAAAACCAAAATTAGTAATTCAAATGGCAAGAGGCAGAGCATCAATTTCTACTATTTATGACATAATATTACCTATATTAGATGAATTCGAAATCAAAAAGTTTGACATAGTTACAGGTTATAGAAGCACAGATTATTATACAGGATGTGATAATAGACCATTTGTGTTTTTAAATTATGGTATGTTTGGTGTATTAACAAATGATGATAAAATACATGTAGGTGAAATTTGTAATCCAATTTTATCATACTCAATTACAGGAACAAAAGGCAATTTACTATTATTAAACGAAGGATCTTCTTTTATGGATGATCCTAAAAATATTTTAAATAATCCATCAATAACATCATTAAATATAAAAAAAATAATATTATTTGGAATAGAAGATAATATGCCTTTTATAACTCCAGATGAATATAATAAAAGTGATTTTGATATTTTAATAGAAAAAATTAAATAAAATAAAATAAATAAAAATAATTTATTTCGCCACATTATCAGAATCATAATCATAGGAATCTTCACTCAATTCAGAACCAATATCTTCTAAAACAATATCATCTTCCTCTTTTTCGGTCTCGTCAGTTTCATCATTTTCGGTGCTTTCTTCATCTTCCGTCTCTGAAGCAGATATTTGTTCATCTGTATCGCTACTATCCACAACAAACCCATCCTTTAAATATCCCTGTTTAGTTTTCTTTTCCTTAGGAACATTAGCGAGTTCATCTTCTTCCTCTTCGTCTTCTTTTGCTGTAGCAGCAAGGTCTTCAAAACCTCCAAACAATTTTTCATAAATTTTATTCCACAATTGTAAAGTTAAATCAGTATAGCCTTTACTACCATCATCTTTCTTTAAATATGCTAAAATAGCACAACTGCCAAAAAATAATTTTGAATCAATTGGAGGAGGGAAATCATATTTATTCTCAGAGTTAGGTCGTCCGTCGGTTTTTGCGAAGACTTCAATATAATATTTTTTAGAATCATATTTTGCATTCCATTCAACTTGTTTAATAAAGTCGTCTGATTTTTTAAAGCCACATTTTTTAAATAGTTCTTCTAATTTAAAATCCTTAATAGCTAATGATTTTAACGTACCTACCTTTTCAACTATAATTATATTTAATGGTTGTGACATTATTTATTATAAATTGAATAGGTTTAAATAGTTTTATATATTTAATGTTATAATGAAAATATATATAAATCATTTAAATTTAGATGCTCTACCCGAACTATTAAAATCATTAAATAATAACTACATAAATTCAGAAACATACATAAAAATATACTCAACTGACGGAATATATGAAATAAATAATTCGTCGTCTAAAAAACTAATACCTCAAGATAGTGATATAGAAATTTTAGAGAACTATCATGAAAATTTCACATTATTAGTTGATCAATCATATTACGGTGTGGAGGAGGTTTTTCAAATAAACAGTGATCACATCTCTAGAAAAATGAAGAGATGTTTTTTTGAGTTGAACAAAAATTCAAAAATTAAATTGGTTATAGAAGGTGAAATATTAGATGATAAACATTTTTTTAAAAGAATCAGTACTGAATATGGTATTGCTCCAAATGATATATATTTTGAATTACCAGAAAAAACAAATATAAATGATGCTTTAGTTAAAAATGAATTAAATGTGTTTTTATCTTGCTTAAACTAATATCATAATATTATATGCTATCTTGGGTTATTCAAATTACTATTATATCATTTATTTTAATATTTTTGGTTCATCATTTAATAAATTTTTTTAAGTCTACATTAACTGTTCCAAAAATAAAGGATTTAGTAAATACACCAACACAAAAGTATGAAAATATGTATAATATTATACAGAAAAAGACAAATACTTGTTCCGAATCAGCAGATTATACATTAATTGATTTATTACCAAAAGAAGAAGGACCAACAATGAAAAGTGAATTGAAAAACTTTTTAAAGAAGCAGTTACATACTCAAAATGAAAGTGGTACTAATATATCTTCATTAGATTTGATGTCGAATACAGATTCATATTCTCTTTATAATGAAAATAAATAATATAAAGATTTGTTACATATTAATATAATAATATGTTTAAACACTTAGATAAACAAACTATTCTTTCTGACTTTCCAAATATCAAACTTTCTTATGAAAACATAACACATAAGAAGGTTTATAATTCTGATATGTTTTTAGTAATACCAGATGGTAAAAAATGTTTTGCTTGGTTTACGTATATAAATGATAAGCCATCATGTTTGATTCTAGAATTAGCAAGTGATAAAAATATAAACGACATAAAACATGTAAATGCTTGTTTTTCAAATGAACTTTCATATGGAACTATATTTTACGGAACATTATTTAATCATTTAGGTAATCGTTTTTTTACTATAGAAGATCTATTTAGTTATAAGGATGAATTAATTGAAAGAAAAGATTGGAGTTATAAAATGGAAAAAATAAAAAAAATACTAAAATATGATTTAAAACAAGTTTCATATAATAATTCTTTTATTGTTTTTGGGTTACCTATCATATGTAAAACAAAGGACGATTTAGAAAACAAACTACAAAATATAAAATATAAAATAAATTCAATCCAATATAGATTATATAATCGAATAAATAATTATTTATTTATTAGTTATGATAACTATATAAATCAAAAAGAAATATCAGTTGTAAATAAATATGTTAACCCGGAAGTACCAACTCAAAGACAGTTACAAGAAAACCCTGTTGAAAAAATAGTTGTTAAACCGCAAGTGAAGAGCAAAGCCTCTGGAAAGCCCTTTGGAGAAAGTATCTTTTTAATTAAACCGGATATTCAAAATGATATATACTATTTATATTGTTTAGATGAAAATTTAAAGGAAGAACAACATTCTATTGCTAATGTTCCAGATTATAATACAAGCGTAATGATGAATAAATTATTTAGAATTGTAAAGGAAAATAACAATTTAGATGCGTTAGAAGAAAGTGATGATGAAGATGAATTTGAAAACGAAAATATTACAAAATTTGTACATTTAGATAAATCGTATAAAATGATTTGTCAATTCAATCACAAATTTAAAAAATGGACACCTGTTAAATTAGCAAATGAAAACTCAGAAATAATTAAAAATTATGAAATAAAAAATATATATAAAATATATGACGAAAACAAGAAGAAACAATTTACCAAAAAATAAAACATGTAAAATAAATTATATCCCATCAGCAGATAAAGATATAAAAGCAATTATAGATGTAAATGCTATTAGAAATAATGTTAAATTTTTGAAGAAAAAAACTGGCACAGATATAATGCCTGTTTTGAAAGCTGATGCGTATGGACATGGTCTTATAGAAATGGCAAAGATCCTTAGAAAAATTGGTATAAAATATATTGGTGTAGCCACTCTTGGAGAGGCAATTTTGTTGCGTAAAAGTGGAGATAAAGGAAGAGTTTTATCTTGGTTATATGATATTGATGGTCCTGAATTTAAAGATGGATTAAAATTAAATTTAGATATAGCTATATTTGATGAAAAACATATTCCAAAACTAGAAAAAATGATTCCAGATGGACAAAAAGTAAAAGTAACCATGTTTGTTGACACTGGGATAAATAGAGCTGGAATTCCATATAATAATTCACTACAAGCATTTAAAGACGTTGCTAAATGTAATAAGTTTGAAATTGTAGGAATGATGTCACACTTAGTATGTTCAGGAATAAAAAACAGTCCAATAGTAAATGAACAATTGCGTAAATTTAGAGCTTTAAGAAGTGAATTAGAAGAAATTGGAATAAAACCTCCGCTAGTTCATATAGCAAATACAGGCGCGTGTTTAAATTATGATGTATCTGATTTCACATTATCACGTTCAGGTTCTGGAATATATGGAATACCTGGAGTAGATAAGGTAGACAAAAATTTAAAATTAGCAATGACAGTAAAGTCATATATAATTCAGTTAAAAGATGTAGAAAAAGGTGAAGGAATTGGATATGATTGGAAATATATAACACCTAAAAAAATGAGAGTAGCTGTATTACCAATAGGTTATGCTGATATTATTCCACGTTCATCATCAGGTAAACTATATGTTTATATAAATGGAACAAAAAGAAAGGTATTAGGAACAATAAGTATGGATCAAATAATTGTTGAGGCTAAGGAAAAAGATAAAATAAATGATGACGTTATAATTTTTGGAAATAGTTTTAACTGTCCACAAACCATATTTGATGTGTCAAAAGCTGGAGATGCTTTTCCAATTGAAATATTGTGTCATACAGGTTATCGTATTAATAGAACTTATATAAATCGATAAAATATATGTATTATATATATATATATATATGTCAGCTGGATCAGGAGCATCTAATCTAGGATATGGAAATATAAATCCTTATAATTCTAGTCCTTATGTAAACGGAGCAAGTTCAAATTATTCAGGCAGTTTTAGCAGTAATGAAATTCCTGGACTTCCAGGTTTAGCGGGATCAAAAAGTAATATAGACGCTGCGGCAGGAGTAGTTCCAGGCATTTGTAATTTTAAGGGAGGAGCCAAAAAACTTAAAAGAAAAATAAAAAATATCACTAAACATTATAAGAAGATGAAAGCAGGAAGTAGAAAAATGAAAAGCTTTAAAAGTAGACTTAGACGTAGAATGACGTCTAGAAAAGCATCTAGAAGTATGGCTAGAGGTCGTGTTGGAGGCAGAAGAACACGACGTCGTCATAGACGTGGAGGACAACACGGAGGTTATTCCCAATATCAGAATAATATGCCCATGACACCTACTTATCAAGTAGCTGGAATTAATATTCCTTCAAGTCAATTAGCATTAGCTAACCCTCCGCCTGTAACAGTTTTACCAAACTGTACCAATTGTGTAGATAATTATAATCATTATACTGGTAGTGGATTCCCTTCACGAGGTCATTAAATATTTTTATTTAATTAATAAAATTATATAAAAATAAACTTTATTTTTTTATTTTTAAAAAACATACACCAGCTAGATATTTATCCTTTGGTTTTTCTGGTTCCTCTTCAGACTCTTCGTCTGAATCATTTGTAATACTTTTATCGCTTGAACTATTACTTTTAACAGAAATATTTTTTGGTGTCTTTTTTGAGCATTCTTTTGGTCCTGAAGATTTAGGATTAAATACTACTAACCATTTACTTGTATCTGGCGTATAATTAGCACTATCTGTATAAATTATTTTATAATTTTCTTTTTTATAAAATGTTTTTCTTTTACGCCACTGATTTTGAAATAGATCATGACTATCAACAATATCAACGACAACTGGACTGCTATGTTTCTCTCTAAGAATGCGTCCTACACTTTGTTCTATATCTGTTTTTGGTGTAGCCATTATTAATGTAGTGAGTGTTTTAATGTCAAGTGCTTCAGCTGCCATAGCATAAGTCGCTATAACAATCTTTTTACCTTCAGTTGCTTTTAAAGCTTGTTCTTTCATACCTCCAATATAATAACCAACTGTTGCTATATTTCTATGAGCAATTGCGTCATGTAAATATTTAAGAATATTTTTATATTGAGCGAGAATCATAATTTGTTGATTAGGATTTACAGAAAGCATATCAGAGACAATTTTCAAGATAAATTCAGATCGTCTATTATATTCACATAGTTTGCTGATCATTGTACTATAAGCAGGATTACCTCTGAAATCCAACTTGACTTCATTAAATTCATCATCAGCAACTTCATATTTAATGGCATGAACTACAACTTCTCTTGCTTCGTCTCTCTTTCCTTTAAAAATAACATCTCCAAGGAACATTTTAAAAACTTTAGTGGTCCCATCTTTGCGATTCATTGTAGCGGATAGTCCCAACATATATTTTGTTACAAGTTTAAATAAAGAATTTGAAAAAACCTCACTAGAAATGTGATGAACTTCGTCTATAATTGTAAGACCAAAACTTTCAAAAGTAGAAGCAGGATATTCTTTCATAGAGAGACTTTGAAGCATACAAATAACAATGTCTTTATCATCTATATCAATAATTGGTCCTTGAATTTTTCCAACTCGAGCTTTAGGAAGAAATTGTTGGATTCTTTCTATCCATTGATTCATTAAAAATTCCTTGTGAACAATAATAAATGTTTTCTTTTTAAGCCGAGAGATAATATTAAGTGAAAGGACAGTATTGTGAGTTACAGTGAAATCAGCTAAAACAAATCTACGATTACCATCTATTTCAAATCCATAATAATTATCTACATCTAATTTTTCTATTTGTAATCTATATGTTAAAGCGTCCTTAATTTGTTTTCTTTTATATCCTTTTTTTCTAGGACATAATGTAGGTATTTCTTCAATTCCATTTCCATAAATATTTGTTAAAAAATAAATACCCTTTTTTGGTCCTTCTTTAGAATTAGTACAAGTTTTTAATACTTTTTTTTTATAACAAGCAAAACCAAGAGATCTAGCTAAATAAACTATATCATCTAGTAATTTTTCATTTTTTTGTACTATTTCAATACAATTTTTATTAAAATATCCATCTGAATCTACTATGCCTGCTAAAAGAGCTAACCTATTTTCTCTAGAGTTACATAAATAATCTTGTGGAATATGTTTATTATTTAATAAATTATTTTCTCTTAAAAAATCTTTAAAACTATTTTTATTTTTTAACGAGTTAATTCTGTAATCATATTGTTGCCCGGTATATTTTAAATATAAATCAGTATGTTTAGTTTTAAACAAATCAACCATATATTTAATAACATAACTTTCCTGTGTACTAATTCCTGTATGTCTACTAGCTCCATCACCTAACCAATAACCAAGTAAATAAGGATCAAATTTAATTTCTTTTGATTCAAACTGAATTGGTGTTTTATAACCAAGTAAAACTCCACCTTTTCCATGAAAACATTTTGGTAAATTTAAATAGTCTAAAACAGAGATATCAATTATATCTCCTTTTTTAATAAGTTTACTATGTGTTGAAGAACTTTTAAGTGATAAAATATGACTTTCATTACATATATAAGAATCTCCTTTTTTACTACTAATTTTATACATTTGTTCTCTCCCTCTAGCTAATGTTAAAACATTTCTTGGATTTGAATCGTCTCCCATTAATACATCTCCAACTTTAATATCTTGAACCTTTTTAATTGTTCCGTCAAACATTAAAATTTTAGTGTCTATTCCTAAACACTTACCATAAGCACATGGAAGCTCTAGTAATCCTCCGCCAAAACCAACCTTATTAACATGTTGTGTATATGTGTTAACAACTATTTCTTGGTTCTCTCTAAGTTTGCCGGCAAATTCTAAATCTATATCATTTCCTTCAGCAATTTTGTGTTGTTTAGGTACTCCAAAGTTTTCAACTCCGTAATAATGAGGAACATAAAATTTATTACCAGATTCCCGATATGCTGGAAATGTTTTTTGATCATTATTCATTGGAGAACCCATAACAAATGGTTTAATAGTTAAATCATTTCTTATTTGTTTTTGTTTTTCAATAGTTAGTTCATTTTTAGGTATAGTATAACCTTTTTGTCCTAGGTATGTATTTAGTTCCATAATAGCTATATTATTTAGTAAATTATATTTATATCATTTTACTAATCTTTAAAACAGAATAAATAAAATCTATCAATATGATATATGGAAAGTTTTTCTAGTTTATTAAAAAAAGAACATATGGGTGAACTAGTTTTAGTTGTTTTATTTATCATTTATTTGATAATGGGTTCCAAAACACCTGAACCAGTTGCTGGAATGGTAGATACTTTAGTGGGTAAAATAGTAATCTTTATTATTATTATTTATTTGTTCATGCATGCCAATCCTATTTTAGCTGTATTAGCTTTATTAGTTGGGTTTGATTTAATTCGTCGTTCATCAATGGCAACCGGAATTGATGCTCTTCAAAGATTTGCTCCTTCAGAAGAGAAAAAATCTTCGCAGTTTACTGCTTTTAATCAATTCCCTTATACTTTAGAACAAGAGGTTGTTGCTAAAATGGCTCCAGTAATGAAAAGTGGTTCTTCTCTCTCACAAGCATCTTATAAACCATTATTGGATAATCTCTATGATGCGTCACCTTTAAATGGTTCTAATTAAATTTTGGATTAATTGAATAGTTATTAAATTATTAAATTAATTATACATTTCCTCCAGTGAGTTTGGGTAAAGAGGCTATTGAGGGTATTGCGGGCATTTTTGTTTCACCTGTAGTAATCCATTGATAAATATAATTAAATATCATAAAAACGATTAAAAATAAAATAACCCCAACAATAATTTGAAAGATGGTTTTGGTTACAGGATTATCTAATATATTAGAAAAATCATATGAAGGTGTATCTTTAGAGTATTCTACTTCAGTTTCTTCACTAGAAGATCCAGTTGGTTTACATGATATATAAATACCTTCTCCTACTTTTGTAGAATTCGGTCCTGATGTATTAATAAATAATTCACCGCCAGTCATAGGTAGAGGAAATGGTTTAATTATTTTTTGTAATGTTGATATAGTGTCACTATTTAAAGGAATTGCATCTAAAATTCCAAACATAATCCAATCATCTTTATTGCTGTCAGTGTAACTGTAATAGGGTTTTGACGGAACTATTTTATTTAATGTGAAACTAGATATGCTTACATTTGTTGATTCACCTTGGCTTGGAGAATTTGTACCTGTAACATCAATAATTTCCTTTAATAAATAAGAAGCATCTGATGATTCGCTTGATGATTTAATAGGAATACCAACTTTTAATAAAGGACCTCCTTTAACAGGAGCATGTTCTATAATAACTTCAGCATCTGTTGTGGCACCATCGAATAAATGGAGAGAAGGAGATGTAATGCTTATTCCAGTGACAGTGTATTTTTGATTATTATATATAACAGGTGGTGTTTTACTATTATCATATGTTAAATTAATTAGAACACCTTGATTTTTAGCAGTTGTATTACTTTCCGGATATTGAAAGTTATAAGAACATTTCAAATCACATTTACCAGAAATATTTTTTTTAGATATATCAATACTTTGAGTACTCATTAATATAACTATATAAATAAAAATATTAAT
>Ga0209086_10004318_pt1 | contig 10565 bp, 10 predicted proteins | sample M_130207_XF_Meta_FD_187312 | JGI IMG/M metagenome (GOLD analysis project Ga0209086, IMG submission 187312) | Freshwater microbial communities from Lake Montjoie, Canada to study carbon cycling - M_130207_XF_MetaG (SPAdes) (version 2) | ecosystem: Environmental > Aquatic > Freshwater > Lake...
TCCATCAGTAAAACATTGCCGGCATCAACCGGATGGATCCCGTCTTTCCACAACGTTCCGGGAGTCTTTGAAATTTTACGCCAGTCAACAAGCCACAAATTGTCACGCGTCTTCACTTCTTCTTCAATGACAGCGTTGACTTCTTTAATGAATGGCTTGTATTCAGTTGCTGTGAGAATGATTACAGGTCGAGGAGCTAATTGATCAAGAATCTTGTCGAGGTATTCCTTGTAGACATCTTGTTTTTTGCCGTAGTTCGTTCCTAGGAAAAGCACTGCTGCATCAAAGCCCTGTGGCAACTTCTGCTTCACAATACGCAAGCCCAAGTCAATGAAACGTCCGCGCTCAGCCTCAACTGCTACTTGCCAACCCAGCGGGACCAAGCGATCGCAAGCCATATTGCTGTAACGACGAGACACTGCGGCGAAAATTGAATCACCGATCATCAAGAGTCGTGGTCCATTCGAAAGTTCGCCAACCGTGAGTGGCCTACTGCCGACTGGTAAATCGCTTACTGAATCAACTGCTGGTGTTGAAACTTGCTCGGGCAAATTGCCGATACCAGCAACCGTTCCGCTTACTGCTGTAGTAGTTGTTCCATCAGAACCCGAAGATCCACACGCGACCGCGCCCAATAGCAAAACTGCCACCACTGCGCTTCGGCATGTACTACGTCGAGAAAATTTCATTGAGTGTTGCCCTGCTCGCGAATCTCTTTCAGTTCATCGCGAATTGAGGTAAGAAGGACAATGTCGGCTGTGGGCGGCGCTACAGCTTCAGTTCCTGTGGCTTTGTTGTACGCCTTCAACATCAAGAAGAGAACAAATGAGATAGAAATGAAAGTGACTGCAACCGTCAAAAAAGCACCGAATCGAATCTCAGCATCATTGACATGAACGATGAGCGCGTCATCAAAATTTGGAGTCCCAAAAGGAATTGCCACGATCGGCATGACAACTTCTTCGACCATCGCTTTAACAAGGCCCGAAAACGCTCCACCGATGACGAAACCAACCGCAATGGCCAGCAGGTTTCCCTTATTAATAAAGTCACGAAATTCTTTGAAAAGTTTGGTTAGTCGAAGGCTTTTCATAATGAATCAAGAATACCCGTGTAGAACTCAAAGGACCCAAATAGGTATGGTGACAATTGATGTCAAATAATTCCCCATCCACACCCGAACTTCTGGTTGACCAAATCGACGCCCTACGTGTGCTGAGGGCCGACACTGATGAAGAAAAAGGGCGCTTACTCGAACAAATCGGTGGCAAAGGCATTGTTGAGCAAGAGATGGTGTCACAGATGTCGGCTATTCGACCGCTTCATCATCCTGATCGCTTTGAGGAAGCTCATCGAATCATGATGCGCGGAATTGAAGTACTTGATCGCAATGGACCACGACCGGCAAAGGTTCCTAACGTTGGACCTCTTCGACCAATCGCACAATGGTTAGTACAACAGGTCACTCGCTGGATTGTAAAAAGCCATCTGAATCGACTCACTGGACGAATCTGTGGTCTCTACGAAAAGCGCGAGGCGAACAGCGATTGGGGAACTCGCGAGCACGCCATGCTGCGACGCGCACGGCTAGATGCTCGACGAGTTCAAGCCAACTCCAGCGGGAATGCTTTAGGCCTTCCCACTTTCTTGTTAGGCGGCGCAGCTCTGACTTCAGTTGGGAGCGGATTGCAAAGTTTGGCTCGAACCGCCATGGATTCGACGCTTGGTATTTCAATTCTGGGTTTCATTGCAGTATTTGTATTGGGTGCCTTGTCGTGGGTCGCCCTCTATAGCGCTGGCGTGGCACGACGACGAATAAGACTGTCCACTGACCAACCGATGAGAGCACTTTGGGAAACCATCGGTGCAGCCGGGAAACCGCCTCGCGACGAAAGTTATAACTTCGCCGTGTATGCAATCATCTTGTTAGTGCTCGCTTGGATTATTATTCCGTTAGCAATTTGGTTAGCAATCACTGCGTAACTTCGTCGCCATGGCCCTCAAGGTCTTCAAAACGATTCACGCGGCGAAGTGTCGGGAAGAAAACTGAATACAACACGACGACACCGAGTGTTGCTACTCCTCCGCCGACTACTGCTGCCTTAGTTCCAAAAGCCTGTGCCGCCACGCCACTCTCAAATGCACCCAGCTCATTACTTGCACCAATAAACACGTTCTCAACTGCCATGACGCGACCACGTTTGTCATCAGGAGTTACTAGCGGAACCAGAGTTCCACGGATATATACGCTGATCATGTCTGAGCCTGACAACAAGATGAGTGCAGCAAAAGCAACAACATAAGAAGTTGTGAGTCCGAGCGCGACCGTTGCAGCTCCGAATAAACCAACAACAATCAATAACGTCCGTCCTACTCGACGAGTCACGGGTCGCGAGGCCAAGAACACTGCCATCACCGCTGCGCCGATTCCGGGAGCAGCACGCAACCATCCGTAGGCAATATCACCAACATGAAGTTGATCTTCAGCAATTGCCGGCAAGAGTGCGACTGCACCACCAAAGAGAACAGCGAATAGGTCTAACGAAATAGCGGCTAACAAAATAGGTGTGCGCCGAATGAAACGCAATCCCTCGAGTGCAGTATGCAGCGATATCTTCTCGGCCTTATCTTTCACCGCCCGCGGCGTAGGTGGTCGCACAAACTTCACAGATAATAAGAATGAAACACCGCAGCCGATCAAAATTGCCGACACAAGATAAGCGACACCTGGATCAACGGCATATAAGAATCCACCAGCAGCTGGTCCGATAATTGCTGCTGTCGTCCAAGTTGCTGAGTACATCGCAATCGTTCGAGGAAGCGCGCCATCTGGTGCAACCATCGGTGGAATTGAACGGATTGACGGTGCAGCAAATGCACGAGCACAACCAAAAACAAAGGCAATCACAAACAGCGGCCAAACTGCAGTTGGCTCAGAAAATGCATACACAGCTAAAACTGCAGAACACAGCAACTCAAACGCAACTGCGATTCCGCCAACTATTTTGCGGTTGAATCGATCAGCCACTGAACCCGTCACCAATACCAATAGTGCAGCCGGCAGAAACTCGGCAAGACCAAGTAGACCGATATCAAGTTCACGGCCAGTGATGTCATAAATCTGTTTGCCAAGAACGGTTGCCTGCAACATCACACCAGAGGACGTAAAAATGCTGGAGCCCAGCAAGTTGCGGACTGGGCCGACGCTCAGTAAATCACGAGTACTTTCGGCTGGATTTCTTGGTTTTGGGGAAGACACAGAACGATTACCTTAGCCAAGTCTTCTATCATTTTGAGTATGACTTCACTTGCAGATGACACCCGCTGGCTTGACGCCACTGCCCAAGCCGATCTCGTCTCAACCGGTGAAGTTTCTCCCATTGAATTGGTAGAGGCTGCAATCGAGCGTGCCGAACGTTACGACAGCAAACTCAATGCTTTGACCTACCGCTGGTTTGATGCAGCAAGACAACTCGCAACAAGTAGCGATCTTCCCGAAGGCCCGTTTCGTGGCGTTCCATATTTGTTGAAAGACCTTTATGCCGCCGAAGCTGGCAAACCACTCAGCAACGGCAGCAAGGCTTACAAAGCAGCTGACTACGTATCGCCCGAGGACTCCACTCTTGTTTCGCGTTACAAAGCATCAGGATTGATTTCGCTCGGTCGCAGTAACAGCCCAGAGTATGGAAGTGTTCCTGTCACAGAACCCGAAGCCTGGGGACCAACTCGAAATCCGTGGGACCTTTCACGTACCCCTGGCGGTTCAAGCGGTGGCTCTGCTGCAGCAGTAGCAGCCGGCATTGTTCCGATTGCCCACGCCAGTGATGGCGGCGGTTCAATTCGTATTCCCGCATCGTGTTGCGGCCTCGTTGGTCTCAAGGTTTCGCAAGGTCGCATTTCTATGGGGCCGAACCGCGATGAAAGCAATCTTGGTGTTGAGCACTGCGTCAGTCGCAGCGTGCGCGACTCGGCTCGATTGCTAGATGCAACTCACGGACCCGGAGTCGGCGACGTGATCATCGCACCCACCCCGCGTCGCCCGTTCATTGAAGAAATTGGTGCTGACCCTGGTCAACTACGCATTGGATTACTTGATTTCAATCCACGTGGCGGAGATGTCCATGCCGACTGTGTTGAAGGTGTTCACAAAACAGCAAAACTTCTTGAATCTCTTGGACACCATGTTGAACCTGGTTTCCCCGAGATCTTCTCCGACAATGAAATCGGTCGCGCCTTCAGCATGCTGTGGAGCACCAATATGGGTACAGCGATTCGTCGTTTCAGCGATGCACTCGGTCGAGAAATGACACCCAACGACATCGAAGCGATGAACTGGGCACAAGCCGAGTTTGCCAAAGGTGTGAATGGAGTTGACTTCTCTCTTGCTCAAGCAAGTTCGATTCAATTCCGCCGGTCGATTCAATCGTGGTGGACAAAAGGTTGGGATTTGTTATTGACCCCAACTCTTTCTGCCCCCCCGCTGCCAGTCGGTTCAATGCCCAACAATTCCGAGCGCCCAATGACGCCATTGATGACAGCCGGGGCGTGGGTTGCATTTACTTCACAATTTAATATCAGTGGTCAACCCGCGATCAGTTTGCCATTGCATCGCACCGCAGAAGGCTTACCTGTCGGTATGCAACTTGTCGCCGCTTATGGTCGCGAAGATGTGTTGATTCGCGTGGCATCACAACTCGAGCAAGCCGCGCCTTGGGCGCACCTCACTCCAAATCTCTAAGCAATCGGCCGTTCGTTCATCACTGCAGCAATATCAATGCAGCCGTAGATGTGAGGAAAAGCTTCGGGCGCTGCGCCTAATTGCTCGACAACAACTTTGCTCGACAATTTTGCTTCATCAATTTCAAGCAGAACTAATTCTTGATCGGTGAGATCGCTATAGAAACGATCGCGAACACCTTTCCACTGCGATTCAAAACTGCAATGGGTGTAGCCCTCATCAGCCACAGTGATTCCTCGCGTTGACCACGGATAGTTACCGCTTGATTTTGCTTGTTCCCAATCGGCACGGATCGCAAGGTGCAAAATCATCGAGCAGTCCAACCACCGTCAACGACAACATGCTGACCGATCATGAATGAAGCAGCGTCACTGCAAAGCAAAAGGAGAGCTCCATCAAGTTCGTGCAGTTCACCCATACGCGGGAGCGGTGAATTCGAACGCAAGAAACTCATACTTGATTCGTCTTCCATGCCTTCAGTCATTTCAGATGGGAACCAGCCTGGGCACAACGCATTCACGCGAATACCTCGACGGGCCCATTGCATACCAAGTTCACGAGTGAGGTTAATGACCGCACCTTTTGAGGCGCAGTAATGCGCCTGCTTGATGGGTGCTGAACCTACAAGACCCAAAACCGAAGCGATATTCACAATGTTTCCGCTGCCGGCTTCTTTCATATGTGGAGCACACAACTTTGAGAGATGCCAAATTGCGGTGACGTTGATCTCCATTGCAGTGCGGAATGTGTCGAGGTCTTCGTCCTCAACTGCAACTTTGTGACCGATCCCCGCGTTGTTCACCAAAATTCGTGGAGGTCCAACACGACGAACTGTTTCGGCGATCAATCGTTCGCGATCTTCTGCCACACCCAGGTCGGTAGCAATTGCAATTGAACCAGGTAGTTCTTCAACTAACGCCTCAAGCCGATCGAGACGACGTGCCGCCAAGACCACTGTTGCTCCAACGGCGTGCAGGGTGCGGGCGAATTGAACACCAAGACCCGATGATGCTCCCGTCACAATTGCGACTCGACCATCAAGACGAAAAGCATTCAGAGGATTGGCGGAGCTTTTTGTTGTTGAATCTGCGGTTGACATGTCAGCAAGGTTACGGGCATCCGACGCATCCTTCCCATTTGAGGTGTTCGCTGTGGCACTATGTTCGTATGACTTCTGTTCAACATGTCGTCCTCGTACATGGTGCCTGGCATGGTGCTTGGTGTTTTGGTGCACTACAGGCCGAACTCGACCGCCGAGGAATCCCCAGCCTGGCAGTCGACCTTCCGGGGCACGGAGCCTCACCGCTTCCTCTCACTGATTTTTATGGCGATGCCCAATGTGTCGCCGACGTGCTGTCATCGTTGAGCGCTCGCGGAATTGACAATGTCGTCTTAGTCGGACACAGCTATGGCGGAGCGGTGATTACTCAAGCATCAACGATCAACCCGAATGTTTCACACTTGGTATATCTAGCAGCCTTTGCTCCTGAATACGGTCAAAGCGTGATGTCGCAATTGATCGCCATGCCGCGCCACGACACGGCACTTGGTGGCGCGATGGTCGTCGGCGTCGATGGAAATTCGACTATCAATCCTGAGTTCGCTCAAGAAGCGTTTTATGGTCGCTGCAACCAAGAAGAAATCACAGCGTCAATTGCGAGATTGTCACCACAACCGATGGCAACCATGACACAAGAAGTCACTGGCTCACCTCGCGAGACAATTACATCAACATATGTTTTGTGCTTACAAGACCAAGCGGTTCATCCCGAACACCAAAAGCTCATGGCGCAGCTATGCAACAACGTAATCACACTTGACACAGACCATTCCCCATTTGTGTCAATGGTCAACGAAACTGCCGACATTCTTGAACAGATTGCCAAGTCATGAAAATTCGAGTCGGCTATGGGCTTGGTGTTCGAACCAACTTGAATGACGACGGCTTCACACAAGTTGTTGATGCTCTTGAAGCTTTGAATTTCGACAGCTTGTGGTTGAGTGAGCGCATTGGTGGCGAAGCGCCCGATCCGCTTGTTGCGATGTCGTTTGCTGCTGGACGCACCACAAAGTTGAAGTTTGGTATGAGCGTGATGGTATTGCCAGGTCGCAACCCAGTCATTCTCGCTAAAGAACTCGCAACACTTGATCGATTGTCAGGTGGTCGATTGCTTCCGGCCTTCGGACTTGGTGTCGCCGACCCTCATGAGCAACAAGCGTTTGGTGTGGTTCGCGAAGAACGCGCGAAACGATTCAACGAGGCTCTTGAAGTTATTCGAGCGTGTTGGACACAACCAAGCGTGACGCACCACGGTACATACTTCAACTACGACGATCTTCGCGTTCAACCGAAACCTTTGAATGGTTCGCCCGATGTTTGGCTTGGTGGCATTGCTCCGAGTGAACTGAAGCGCGTCGGACGCCTAGCCGATGGTTGGCTTCCCAGTTTCCTCACACCCGCTGACGCTGAACGCGGACGTATCGAAATTCAACGTGTGGCTTCTGAACATGAACGTGAAATAGATCCAGAACATTTCGGAGCACTTATTCCGTACGCGCATGGTCCGCTCCCCGACTCTGTTGCCAAGGCACTGATGACTCGTCGTCCCGATCTTGACGACATCAACCAACTAGTTCCACAAGGTTGGCTCGCACTCCACGATTTCATCAAGCAATTTGTTCACGCCGGAATTTCAAAGTTTGTCGTACTACCCATCGTTGAGCCGAAGTCGGCCAATGAATGGTGCGATCATCTCGCGGTCGCCGCCGAGCAATTGCTGCCTTTGCAGAATTAGTTAGGCGAAGGGCGAAATCCAGGCGTGGACATTGCGGCCAATCGCCTCAATGTCGTAGCCACCTTCTTGCAGAATCAACGTGGGCAATCCAAGTTGCTTCACGACTTCGCCACAGCGTCGATAGCCATCGGTCGTTAATGCCAAGTCGCTAATTGGGTCATTCCAATATGTGTCAACACCCAATGACACGATCACCATTGATGGAGCGAACGAAGCAATCTGCTCGCACACTCCGCCAAGACGCGCAACATATTCATCGTCTTCAGCTTCGGGTCCGAACGCCACGTTGATGTTGTAACCGCGACCTTTGCCCGCACCCAATTCATCTTCATGTCCGATAAACCATGGATACGCGCGCTTAGGGTCTCCGTGGAGCGAGACAAACTGCACGTCATCGCGTTCGTAAAAAATCTGTTGCGTTCCGTTGCCATGGTGATAGTCGACATCAAGAACAGTCACCTTGGTTCCGGTAGTTGTCGCCACATGATTTGCAACAATGGCTGCATTATTGAAATAGCAAAATCCGCCAAATACATTTGCTGCCGCATGGTGTCCGGGTGGACGACACAAGCCATATGCCGAAGGTGCTCCAGCAAGAATTTTCTCAGCAGCAGTGAGAGCTACGTCGACTGACGCCCGCGATGCAATGTATGTGCCTTCAACCATTGGGGTTGCGGTTTCGTAGCACCAATAACCAAATGCGGCTGCCGCACCTTCGGGAGGACGGGCCGCACTCATTCCTTCACGTAGACCCACATGCAACATTGCTTCGGGGGCAAATTCTGATCGACCAGTCGATGCGTGAATCTCGGGCCAAGCTTTTTCGAGATAGTCAATGAGGCCGAGTGCATGCACTGCTTCAATCGGCGAACGGCCATGTTCTTTCAGCCCAATGAAGTTGAAGCGCGCATCAATTTCAAGTTGTTGGCGAATCGTCTCGGCACGATCGGGACGTTCATAGGTCGGAATAGGTTGCCCGAGATTGATTTCCATCTTCGGATTTTGATGACGGTGCAGATCGGTCCAAACGACATCCATGTGGCAACTCTAAACGCTATGAGTTACCCAAGCCACACTGCTGAGTTGCCGGCAATCAAGGATGATTCGTCAACTCGTGAGAAGGCCTCTGGTAGTGAGCCCAAAATCAGTTTGCGGTCAACCATGATTTCACTCGGAATTTCTACAGCCTCTGCCGAAGTATTGATAACGACCGCATACGAGCCACGCGTAAAGGAAAACAGTCCGTCAGTGCCGTCGCCAACAAATTCGATCGCCTCACCCTGTTTGACCATGTCAACTCGGAACGACAACGCTTGGCGATACAGAGCCAACATTGAGTTGCAGTCGTAATCCTGAACCTCGACCGAGAACGATCCCCAACCTTCTGGCTGCGGCATCCAGGCCTTCGCCGATGACGATGTCGAAAATCCATTGAGGCTGGCTGAATCAGTCGTCCACGGCATTGGCACGCGACATCCATCACGCCCTTTTTCTCGACCTTCAGTGCGAGCAAAGATCGGATCTTGTCGGGCTGAATCGGGAATTTCTAACACTTCAGGCAAACCGAGTTCTTCACCCATATATAGGTATGCGGCTCCTGGCAAACCAAGAATGAGCAGTGCGGCAGCACGTGCTCGTCGATGACCGAGTTCTAAGTCAACCGGCGCGTCACTATTGACCAAGTTACTTCCGGTCCACGAAGACATCAGATGGGCATCGGCTCGACCATAACGAGTCACCACGCGATGGGCATCATGATTATTCAGTGCCCACGTGAGGGTTGCGCCCGCATTGTGCAGTGCTTGATACGAACGCGCCGCGGCTTTGTGAAAACTCAAAGCGTTCCAAGGACTCAATAACAAATCAAAGGTAAATGATTGATGAAACTGGTCGGGCTCTACGTAACGCAGAAGTAAATCTGGTTTGCCGGGCGTATATGCCTCGGACACGGTCACCAGTTCGCGGCCCGGATGTTCGAGTTCATACTGATTAACAACTTCGCGCCAATGACGCCATGCGTCATGCGCCGATGGCCAGAAGACCGTGTACGGGTTAAACGCCCACGCATCTGTTTCGGCAACAGCACCCACCACTGTTGGGGCATCGGGCAAATCGGGATGTTTGCCGACAACGGTCACTGCATCGACTCTGAAGCCATCGACCCCGCGATCGAACCAGAAGCGCAACATTCGGTCGAAGTAGTCAACAACGTCGTCGTTCAACCAATTGAAATCGGGTTGCCACGGCGTGAACGTATGTAGGTACCACTGCCCCGACGTTCCATCTGGCTCTGTAATGCGCGACCACGCACCTCCACCAAAAACTGCCATCCAATTATTTGGAGGCAGTTCACCATTCACACCTTGACCATCGCGGAACCAAAACCGTTCGCGTTCTTTACTTCCTCGTCCAGCAGCTACTGCTTCGGTGAACCAAGCATGTTGATCACTGCAGTGATTTGGAACTACATCCATCAAGATGCGTAGTCCAAGTTTGTTTGCTCGAGTAATCAACTGATCAAAGATGTCAAGATCACCATAGGCAGGCTCAATATCGAAATAGTCCGAGACGTCATAGCCATGATCCATTTGCGGAGATGGGTAACACGGATTCAGCCACACACCGTCAACGCCCAGCGAAGCGATGTAGTCAAGATGTTCAAGCAAGCCAATCAGATCACCAGCACCGTCGCCATTGCCATCGGCGAACGAACGAACATACACCTGGTAGATAACTGCGTTACGCCACCAAGGTTGCTTTTTCATTGGCTTTACTTCCCAGTTTCACGAAATGGCGTGTCTAAAAATGGCGGCCAGTCCCCACCACCGTGAGCTTCAATAGATGCGCCACTGACATACGAAGCCATGGGTGACGACAAGTACACGCAAACATCACCGATCTCAGTTGGTTGAGCCAAACGTCCGATCGGAATTTGTGCTCCAGTGCGACGCACACCTTCTTCATCGCCGTAATGCAAGTGCGCTAATTCTGTTCGCACCATTCCGACGGTTACTAAATTGACGCGCACTTTT
>Ga0209086_10004320_pt1 | contig 10561 bp, 7 predicted proteins | sample M_130207_XF_Meta_FD_187312 | JGI IMG/M metagenome (GOLD analysis project Ga0209086, IMG submission 187312) | Freshwater microbial communities from Lake Montjoie, Canada to study carbon cycling - M_130207_XF_MetaG (SPAdes) (version 2) | ecosystem: Environmental > Aquatic > Freshwater > Lake...
TTCGCACTGTCGGAGGAATCGGTTGGTGAGTTTGTCACAGGGCCTTTGACGGATCCAGTCATTTTGGAGGGTCTTTGGGCAAACCATACGAGTCCAATCAAGGCGAGGAAAATCCACCCAGAGGCCAAGAATATATCGTCTGCTGCTCGGGTGTAGGCTTGTTGGTCAATCAAGCGATTGATTTGCGTCAATATTTGTTCGGCAGATAAACCCAACTGAGTGAGACTGTTATTGGCTTGAACGAGCGCTTGTGAGCTCGGATTCAAATGCTCAATCAAGTGCGCATGATGAAGCGCTGCGCGTTGCTCCCAAAGTGTGGTTGCAATGGATGTGCCCATGGCGCCAAAGGTAATTCTCACAAAATTAGACAGACCCGCTGCAGCCGGGATTCTCTCTGGTGGCAAGCCCGCCAAGGTGACAGTGGTAAGCGGTATGAAAAACAAAGCGAGCGCAGCACCTTGAATCAAGGTCGGAATCAAAATGATCTCAAAGGTGGACTGCGTGCTGAAATCTGCTCTCATCCAAAGCACCAACGCAAACAGCAAAAAGGCCAGTGTCGCCATGACCCTGGGGTCCCATACGTTGACCTTTTTGCCCACCAAGGGGGTCAGCAAGATGGCAAAGCATCCAACAGGGGCCAAGGCCATGCCAGCCGTGGTTGCTGTGTAGCCCATCCACTGCTGTAGCCAAAGGGGAAGGATGACCAAATTGCCAAAAAATAGACCATACGCAATTGACAAAGACAAGCAGCCAAAAATAAAGTTGGGTCTGGCGAAAAGTTTCAAGTCCACCACGGGATGCTCATCGGTGAGCTCCCAGACCAAGAAAACCACAAAAGAGACGAATGCCAAAACACCTAAAATCACAATGGTGCTGGAGTTGAACCAATCAAGCTCTTTGCCTTTGTCAAGCATCAATTGAAGGGATCCGACCCAAATGAACAACAAGCTCAAACCCACGGTGTCAATCGGCAGCTTTTGAATCGGTGTCTCGCGTTTGCGGTAGATGATCCAAGTCATGGCCGCTGCCAGAACGCCAACGGGCACATTGATATAAAAAATCCAAGGCCAACTGAAGTTTTCTGTGATCCAACCCCCCAGGAGAGGACCCACCACCGGAGCGACCAAGGTGGTCATGCCCCATAAAGCCAAAGCCACCCCAGCTTTGGTTTTCGAGTAACTGCTCAGTAGCAAGGTCTGGGACAAGGGAATCATGGGGCCAGCCACCAGGCCCTGAAAGACACGAAAAACAACCAAAGCTTCAATGGAGGAGGCAAAGCCACACAAGAAGGAGGTCAACATGAACAGCAAAATGCTTAAAGTAAAGAGGCGAACAGCGCCAAAGCGCTGAGTGAGCCATCCCGTGAGGGGCACTGAAATTGCATTGGCCACACCAAAACTTGTGATCACCCATGTGCCTTGGCTCGGGCTGACACCCAGATCGCCTGAGATGCTGGGGATCGAGACGTTGGCGATGGAGGAGTCCAACACGTTCATGAATGTGGCCAAAGACAAGCACAGCGTGCCCAGCAAGAGTTCAATGCCCTGCAAGGGTTCAATGGGCTTGGGGGCGATTGGTTTTGGGCTTGAGCTCATGGCTGTGTCCAATGTGTCATTTGGACACAGCGTTGCTTTTGATGATGCGTTGGATCAGTTCATTGCTCTCTTTTGATTGGCTCTCAAACGCACGTGTACTTAAGCCCCCGTCAAGCCGAGGAGATTGCACGATGAACTCCCCCGACTTATCCGCAGTTTGCACGCTGACATCCATAGACAAACCAATCCGCAAGGGGTTGAGCTTTAATTCATTGGGATCCAAAGTGATGCGAACGGGCACACGTTGAACAATCTTGATCCAGTTTCCCGTTGCGTTTTGCGCTGGCAGTAAAGAGAAAGCCGCACCCGTTCCGGATCCAAGGCCTGAGACTTTTCCGTGGTAGACCACATTGGAGCCATACACATCTGCGGTGAGCACGGCCTCTTGACCAATGCGAATATTGCGCAATTGCACCTCCTTGAAGTTCGCTTCAACCCAGAGTTGATCCAAGTTCACCAAGGTCATCAAAGCAGTGCCAGGCGCCACACGTTGACCCAGTTGAACGAAGCGCTTGGCCACGTGACCCTCAATGGGGGAGACGAGGTGACTTCTTTGAACAGCCAAGGCAGCTTCGCTTAATTTACTGGCGGCTTTCTTGACGGCTGGGTGCTCGTAGATGCTGGCGCTTTGAGTGAGTGCACGATTGGCAAGCAATTGATCCTTTGTGCTTTGCAATGCGGCCTGAGCAGAAGCGCGTAAATTTTTAGCAACGTCGACTTGCTTGGCTGCATGCTCGAGCTCCTCTTTGCCCACACCTCCAATTGACGCCACCGCATTGCGTCTGGCAAGATCGTCTTGTGCTTTTTGCAGCTCGAGGTGCGCGCGTTCATGGTCGGATTGTTTGATTTTGACCTGTTCCTCAAGGACGGCATTGTTGATGGTCTGTGCACTGACTTCACGTGTGCTTTGTGCGAGTTGATCTGTGGCTTGGTCAAAGGCCAACTGCGTGTCAGAGGGGTCCATCTTGACCAAAATTTGACCTTGCAAGACTCGATCGGTTTCGTCCACCTTGATGGAGACCACAGTGCCGGCAATTTGAGGTGTGATTTGTACGACGTTGCCAGTCACATAGGCGTTGTCGGTGTTTTCTATATTGCGAGCATTGAACCACTGCCAAGTGCTAAAGGAAAGTGCGCACACCAAAGCGGCAACTGCAATGAGCGTCAAGCCCTTTTGACGCGAAGGGTTGGGAGTAGAGGAGTTGGGGGGGCTTGAATTCATGATCGGGGCGTTTAAGAAAAGAGGTCAACAACTGTGGGTGTATGGGCTGTCAAGGTTTATTTGAGGGGCAATCCATGGGGCGTAGGGCAGCGGTTTAGGGCCGTTGGGCAAATGCATTGCTGCGCGGATCGGGCGTTGGCCAACCTGCACCTAAGGATTTGATCAACAAGACCAAGCTGCTCAGTTGTTTGGCTGCCCACTCAAGGGACAATCGTTGCTGCTGTAACTCTGCAAGGGATTCACGTAAAACCACAACGTCATTGCTCAAGCCAGCTTGAGCTTTAAGTCTTTGAATGTTTAATTTTTCAGTCGACACCAGCAAAGAGCGTTGAGAGGATGCGACTTGGGTTTTGGTGTTTTTGTAAGTCACCAATGCGTCGCTCGCCTCTTGAAGTGCGTCAAGAAGTGTGCTGTTATAAAGGGCCACCGCTTGGTCTTTCTCTGCAGTCTTGGCACTGAGTTGAGCGTTCAGCCTGCCGCCATTTAGGAGGGGCAAAGTCAGACTCGGGACCACGCCATATTGAGCGCTTGAATTTTGGGTCAATTGATTGAGATGCAAAGAATTAAATCCTGCGAACAATCCCAAATTAAAATTCGGATAAAAATCCAATTTTGCCGCCTCTACACTTTCAAGGGCGGCGAAGACTCGATATTTTGCGGCCATGACATCTGCGCGATGACCCAAAAGATCGATGCCCAAATTGGCGTTCAAATCAACCGTACGCAGGTCTCTTAGATGGGGCGTCAAACTTGACATCGCCACTGGCGAGCGCGCACTCAGCGTTGCAAGGAGGTGTTGATGCAACTCGATTTGCACTTGCAGTTGAGACAGTTCAATAAGGAGATCATTGAGTTCGATGTCTTGCGTTTTAATGTCCAAGCTTGCGTCTAGACCAACTTTGACGCGTTCGCTAAGTAAGTGCCTAAGAGACTCGAGTTTGGTTTTTCTCTGCAAGAGGACATCACGCTGATCGATGGACAAAGCCAAGGCGATGAATTGCAAGCTCATTTGAGCACTCAATTGAGCTTTTGCATGCATGGCCTCTAAAGCGCTTGCTTGGGCTTGGCCCATGGCACTTGAAAGGGCCGCCTTGTTTTTACTAAACACATCTGGTACCCAAGAACCTGAGAGTTGTAGGGTGCTCACGCTTTGCATGCTTCCACCCAATGGAGGGGGGTAAATGCCCGTTTGGCTAAAGCGTTGTCTGTCCAAGTCGAACCCAGCACCCAGTTGAACGGATGATGCAGACCGCGTGACACCCACCAAGGCCAGGGCTTTGTCGATTCTGGTGTTCGCCAATGCAATGCTGGGATTGTTCTGTAAGGAGGATTCAATCAGATTTGAGAGGTCTTTGTTTTCAAGTCGCTCCCACCATGCTGGCCCAATCTCCGGAGTGCTCGAGAGGGGTAGATTCAAGTCGCTGGCTTGGATGACTTTGAGTTCATTGTTTGCATGCTCGATGTTGGCGCATGAACTCAAGAGCAAGGCGAATGTGCTCAAGCGGATCAAGCGGATCAAGCGAATCGAGCATTTGGGACCCAGAGACTTTAGAGTTTCTCGTGTCATTGCGTAAGTAAAAATCATATGGAGTGACCCACTAGGTAGGCGAAAAATGGGTTCTGAGCTGCGGTTTATCAACTTGGATGGGGTGCTTTGCGTGCTCTTTGAGCTCACTGGCATTTTTGATCAATTGATGGAGTGCATGAATGAGTCTTTCATATTCATCGCGCTCAAAACCTTCTAGGTGCTGGTTCATGACCTCTGCCAGTAAGCCTGGAATGATCTTGATCAAGCCCTGGCTCTTGGGGGTCAAGTCAATTTGACACAGTCGTTTGTCTTGCTCAGATCTGACGCGTTTGATGTGCCCTTTGATTTCTAGTCGGTCTATGGTGCGGGTCAATGCGCCAGCATTGAGATCGAGTTCTTTGGCCAAATTCAAAAGCCCAGTGCGTCCGCTGGTGCGCAATTGGTCCAAAACCATCCATTGCGCGTAGGTCAAATCAAAGCGCTCCAAAGCATCGTCGGCTTGGCCAACAATACATTGAAAGGCTTTTTTCATCAAAAAGCCTAGACACTGAGTTTTAATATAAGTGGGGTCTTGTTTCATGGGGCCAAAGTGGCAAGCGAGCATCGCGTCTTAAAAAAGGCATTGACCGCAGAATTGTTCTGGGTAACAGTTGAGGGAATTTTTTAATTGCCTAAGCAATTATCGCTCAAAACTCTCGATAAGCCTTGGTTTCTTTAGGGTAAATACCCATTTGAGGGGATGTTTGGAGGTGAAAGGGTGCAGCCATTGACATTGGGGGAGAACGGGGCGAAAGAGGGTCTTGAGCAAAGGTGCGCGTAAGGGAATTTCGCGTTTGGGTTCAATGGGTATACTGACGGTCTGAGAATTGGACAGAGCTTGATGCAGATCACTCTTAGAGCTAACCTAAAAAGGATTTTTTGATATGGCAAAGAGCCCAAACGACACCCCCATTTTGATTGCTGGAGGCGGCATTGGAGGGCTGGCCGCTGCTTTGTCTTTGTGCCAAAGAGGCTTTAGAGTTCAAGTGTTGGAGCAGTCACCTGAAATCGGTGAAATTGGTGCTGGGATTCAGCTGGGCCCGAACGGGTTTTCATCATTTGATGCGCTAGGTATTGGCGACAAGGCAAGATCTAGAGCGGTGTACACCGATTACATGGTGATGAATGACGCGGTGGATGCAAAGCAAATTGGGATGATCCCGACAGGTGAGGTTTTTAGAAAGCGATTTGGCAACCCCTATGCCGTGATTCACCGAGCCGATGTGCATTTGTCCCTTTTTGAAGGTGCGCAGGAAAGCGAACGGGTTGAGTTCATCACCTCCACGCGGGTCGAGCGCATAGAACAAAACGAGCACGGTGTCACAGTTCATGACCAAAATGGCAAGGCGTTTCATGGACAGGCCTTGATCGGTGCTGATGGCGTGAAGTCCGTGGTTAGACAACACTTTGTGGGAGACCCTCACCGCGTCACGGGACACGTGGTGTATCGAGCGGTTGTTGAAAAGCAAGATTTTCCAAAAGATTTGCAATGGAATGCCGCTGCAATCTGGGTCGGCCCCAATTGCCACTTGGTGCATTACCCAATCCGAGGCGGTGATCAATACAACGTGGTGGTGACCTTTCATTCTAAAGAGACCGAGGAGTGGGGGGTCAAAGACGGTAGTGCTGAAGAAGTGCAGAGTTATTTCAAAGGTGTTTGTGACCAGGCTAGGCAGTTGATCGACTTGCCCAAGAGTTGGAGAAGATGGGCCACGGCCGATCGCGATCCAGTTGCGACGTGGTCTTATGGTCGCAGCACCTTGCTGGGTGACGCGGCCCACCCGACCACACAATACATGGCACAAGGGGCCTGCATGGCCATGGAGGATGCGGTCACCATGGGAGAGGCCTTGAGGGTCCATGACAATGATTTGGTCAAAGCGTTTGATTTATATCAAAAGGCGAGAGTCGCTAGAACTGCTAGGATTGTCTTGTCCTCAAGAGAGATGGGTCGTCTGTATCATGCACAAGGCGTTGAGAGGTTGGTGAGAAATGATCTATGGAGAGGCAGAACGCCCGAGCGGTTTTATGATTCTTTGGAGTGGTTGTACAGTTGGAAGGTAGAGAACTGTCTATCAGGTGTGCATTCATGAAACACTTGAGCACCCTCCATCACTTGTAAAAATCAGTCATTGAAGAAATCAGACATTGAACGCATTAAATTAATTGGAGATACACATGAAAGATGATGTTGAATTGGGTCGATTAGAAGACTTGCCCGCGCAATACGTCAAAGATTTGAACCAAGTCAATTTGGTGCCACTTTGGCCCAGTTTAAGGGGTGTTTTGCCACCCAATAAGCCCAGACCCTTGACCCAAGCCACGGCTTGGAAATACAAAGACATCAGACCCCTTTTGATGAAAGCCGGTGAGGTCACGCCGATTGAAAAGGCCGAGCGCCGGGTATTGGTCCTTGCCAATCCAGGGCATGGTCTTCAAAAGATGCAGGCCAGTTCTGCGATTTATTTGGGCATGCAGTTGCTTTTGCCAGGCGAGTTGGCCCCCCCTCATCGCCATACGCCCAATGCGGTCAGAATGATTGTGGAGGGTGAAGGCGCTTACACCACCGTTCAGGGTGAAAAGTGCATGATGGCTCGAGGTGACTTGATCCTCACGCCCACGGGCTTGTGGCACGATCACGGGCATGATGGTGATCAACCCGTGATTTGGTTGGATGTGTTGGATTTACCGCTGGTTTATTACACAGAGACGTCTTATCACATCAATGGCAATCATCAAGAAGTTTCTGCCGGTCATGGAGAGCAGCAGTACAAAGCGGCTGGCGTGGTTCCAACCCCCATGTTCAATCGCTTGGACAAGCCGTATCCCATGTTGCGTTTTCCATGGGCAGATGTCAAGGCCTCCCTCATCAGTTTGGCCAATGACCCAGCCCAAGTTGAAGCGGTTCAGGTCACCTACGTCAATCCATTGACGGGTCAAGACGTTGAGAATATTTTAGGTTTTTATGCTTTGATGCTGCGCCCTGGACAAAAACTCAGATTGCCTGCAAGGTCTCCTGCTTGTGTTTTTCATGTCATTGAAGGGGCAATGAGCCTACATTTTGAAGACACTGACTTTTCATTGGGTGAGGCCGATACGTGCTGCGTGCCTGGTTATGGGGAGGTTTTCTTGACCAACCAAAGTGACAAGCTGCCAACCTTTGTCTTTATGACAGATGAAAGCCCTTTGCACCGCAAACTGGGCGTTTACGAAAACTGGGGCTAAGGGGTTCAATTGTTGGGCCGACGCCTATGCTTGGGCGCTTGATGTTAAGTCTGTCATCAAGAAGAAAGCCCAGGCACCAAGCTGATCAAAAGAGCAGCTTGGCTGAGAGGGGATTTAGGCCATCCACCTTTTAAGCCTAAACTTTTTCACGCGTCAACCAAGAGAGCAAAAACGTGAAAGCAAGACTTGGCAAGGTCGATCCATACTCAGGTGCAAATTGAGCTGCGGCATGAAATATGGCAATGCCGACAAGCCATATCAGTGCAGCACTGTAATTGACACTGTTGAGGCTTTGATGTGCTTGGCCTAAACCCATTCGGCCCATGATCACGCCATAAAGCGGAATGAAGACGGAGCTGAGCATCAGTAAAAAGGGCTCCAATTCATGCATGGGTAAAACCATTGCCAAGGCCGTGCAAAGCACCGCGACACCCATGCCTAGAGTTCGAATTGAAAACGCGGGCTTCAAACTGTGCGCACTGACAGCGCTTGAGTGAACATCGCCATAGGCGTTGTCGATTTCATCAAGCAAAATCAAGCCCAAAGCCAACAAGCCACCTTGAGCGATCAAAAGAGCACTGACCAAATCCGTATCCGGCGCGCTCACACTCACGACCAAGACACCCAACCCATAGCACCAAGCGTTGGCCACTGCATATCCAATCCAAGTGCCTTTGAACGTGCTGCTGCTTGATTTGGCATGCCTGGCGTAGTCGGCAACCAAAGGCAGCCAAGACACGGGCATGGCAATCACCAAGTCAATGGCAGATAACATGCCCATTTCTCCCGTGCCCGATCGAGAGAGGAAGGCGTCTACGCCTTGCAATTGCAACACGCCAACGAAGTGCCAAGTTAGCCAAAGCAATGACAAAATAACCAGAGGTAAACCTACGCGACTGACAAACTTTCTAACCAAGGTGAGCATGGAGCCTGTCATCAGTGCCACCAATACAGCTCCCCAAAGCAGGGTACTCCAAAAAGGATGGATACTGGTCCCCAAAGCCTTGAGCAAGATGGCGTTGGTGCCGTCTCGCATGATCACCAGCTCAAAGGTGGTCCAACCCACAAGTTGAAAGATATTTAACATCACAGGCAGCCGAGCAAAACCTGGGCCGTACACATGGTGCATCAAGCCCGCACTAGACAGGCCGCTGTCGCATCCAAGCTTTGCAGTCCAGGCCAACAAGGCTGAACCCAAGACGGAGCCGGCAAGGATGGCCAAAAAAGCCTCTTGGGTGCCCATGGCTGGGACCAAATATGCCCCGACTTGAATGACCAAAAGTCCTACGCCCAGGCTGAACCAAAGACTGGCCATGGAGAGACCAGTGAAGACCCGCTGATCGGGCGCGGTCGGTGTGAGAGATGTGTTTGAAGTGTTCATGGATACCATTTCTATTGTTTAAAAAATGGCAGATCGGCAAGACCCAAAGCCGCCTATGGCAAATGAGCGGTAGTTCTCAAAGGGTCAGCTTCCCTGCGCGAGGATTAACTCAATCAGGTTCAAAGGGACTTTCTCAGTCGAGCACATTATGCATATGCCAAACACCCCTAGCGAAAGCCGTTCCCCTTAAAGGATCGGCAAAAAGTATTATAGGTCCGAATGTGTGTGAGTCGTCTTGGGCCTTGAGATAAAAAGTTGAGCGGTTTTAGATCTCAAACTGTGGCTTGGTTGGCTTGCGCAGTGAGTGTCTAGGCTTTAGTCGATGGTGACATTTCCGGCTTTGATGACCGAGCGCCACCTATCGGTATCTTCTTTCATCCATTGAGCCAATTCCTCGGGTGTATTGGCCACAACATCAGCGCCCACGTCTGCATATTTTTTCATCATCTCAGGCGTTCGCAAAATGTCGGTCATGACTTTAGAGATTTTTTGTGCCAAGGCCATTGGCGTCTTTGGGGGTGCAACCACTCCAAACCAAGTCACCGATATAAAACCTGGGATGGTTTCGTTGATGCTTGGCGTATTTGGAAAGCCGCTGAGTCTTTTGGCACTGGTGACGGCCAAGAGTTTGAGTTTGCCAGTCTTTAGATGGCTAGAAGTCGCAGCGATGTTGCCAAACATGATTTGGACGTGTCCAGCCAAGAGGTCTGCAATGGCCGGGGCGTCGCCTTTGTAGGGAATGTGAACCATGGGTGCGCCGGTCTTTTGTTTGAACAATTCAGCTGTGAGGTGCGATGTTGATCCATTGCCTTGTGAAGCATAAGCCAACATGTTTGGATTGGATTTGGCAAGGGCAATCAACTCTTGAACGCTATTGGCGCTGATCGATGGATGCACGAGCAAGGCATTGCTAGAAGTGGCCAGGATGGTAATGGGAACAAATTTGGTTGGGTCGTAGTTGAGCTTGGGATAAAGGCTCACATTGATCGACAGGGATGGTGGGGGTGCTGCAAAAAGCGTGTAGCCATCAGGCTCAACGTTGGAAAACCATTCTGCAGCGATGTTGCCAGCAGCACCGGGGCGATTTTCAACCACAACAGGTTGGGAGACTTTAAGGGACAAGGCCTCTGAGATAAGCCGTGGAAGCAAGTCAGCCGCGCCACCTGCAGGATTGGGCACAATAATGTGGATGGCTTTGTTTGGCCAGGTAGCTGTTTGCGCTTGGGACGTGGTGGGTGTGAGGTGAAGGGCACTCATAAAGCAAAGCATGCTCAATTGACCCAATTGCTTGAGGTGTTGCCTTTTTGAGGCAAAGGTTTTTTCTTTGTTCATACGATGTAGATTGAGTTGGGGGGTGGTGCTGCTTACAAGGGAATGATCATCAAAGTCTCTACCACTCTAGAATCGTAGAGAAAGAGTCTGTCTTTAAATTGTGGGGCGCTACCTTGAAAGCTGATCAAGTCTTGGGTTTGGCCACTTGCAAAAATCTTCATATCACCAGACAAGTCCATGGTTCGGGTGATTAAAAAATTCGATCTCACCTCAAAGACATTGGGCTCAGGTTCAGACAG
>Ga0209086_10004324_pt1 | contig 10558 bp, 11 predicted proteins | sample M_130207_XF_Meta_FD_187312 | JGI IMG/M metagenome (GOLD analysis project Ga0209086, IMG submission 187312) | Freshwater microbial communities from Lake Montjoie, Canada to study carbon cycling - M_130207_XF_MetaG (SPAdes) (version 2) | ecosystem: Environmental > Aquatic > Freshwater > Lake...
TGTGGTTTATTTTGATTATATAACACCTTAGAATTACCCGCAGTGGCAAATAGTCTTTCAATTTTGCCTGGGGATCTAATGTTAATAAACTCTTGCGTTGGAACTGGTAATTTTAATCCAGCGCCTTGAATGTTGTCATATGTGGTAAGCTGAGTACCTTGATTACCATATCCTTCAGCGTATGTATTACTATTTGCCATTTATTATAAATAGTATTAACCTCTAGTTGTTGCTTGTCCAAATCCACCAGATTTTAATATTGTTGTAGATAAAGCAGCATTAATTCTTTGACCATCCAGATTTACAGCTATACCACCATTTGCCATCATTGAAGTTAAAATTTCAATTTTTTGCGCTACAACTTCTAATCCGGACTTTAATTCTGCTGTTTGTTTTTCTTTTACATCATTTGTTTTACTAAAAGTATCTACACCTTTAAAATCCATGTCAAGTTTTGGTAGTTCAATTCCTGAAAGATCTTTTAAAGCGTTAACGGCTATACCAATTCCATCGGCAGCCTGACTTAACAGTGTTAACTGTGATACAATTGCCGTTAACTGTGACGTTGGAAACGTCAACAAATTTTCTCCCAAGTTTTTCATTGAAATCGACAAACTTCCAATTCCAGCCGCAGCCTTTGATAATTTAAAAAATCCAATATTTGCGATTGCAACAAGACTTGTAGCTACACTTGTTATAACACTAGGTAGTGCCTGAAATACAGACAACATGGTGTCAAATGCTTTTATAATTACTCCACCCACTATTGATGCTAAACCCGTGAGAATTGATCCAATCAGTGATAGTGATGGAGTTACCATTTGTATAGCCTTAGCAAATCCTATAGCAGATAGTGATACTATACCAAGTGCGGCCGCAAACGCAAGAACACCAAGTTGTATTCCTGGAATCAACATTATGGCACCCAATACTGCTAGTGAAACGCCTAGTATTACTATTGATTTGGTAAACGCCATTATTTGTTCACCGCTTACATTTCCTAACATGCTAAATGCTTTTGCTAAACCAAACACTGCCAGTGTCAATACACCAAGTATTATTGCCATTTTTATTATATCACCTGGTTTTACACTTCCAAGAGCAGTTGCCATTGATGTGATTCCTTTACCAATACCTTCCAGTCCTTTTCCTATTCCTTCTCCGATTGATTGTCCCATTTTACCCACTATATCTCCCAGAAAATCCAATACAGCTTTTCCTCCATATTTTAATGCAAAAAAAGCGGCTGTTAGTAAACCTATAGCTGTAACACTGATAGCAGTCCATTTTCCAATTGGATCGCCAATGTTTGTTATATAATTAATTAATTTAAAAAAACCAATTTGAACAAGCATTATTGCATCATATAGAGGTTTAAGTAATTTACCCAAATTTAATAACGCTTGTTCTTTAACTTGTGCCAACTTAGCAGACTCAGCCTCTGCCGTTTTTTGATCTATTAATAACTGCAATTCTTGTTTTCTAGCATCAAGTCCACCTTTTTGAAGAACCTTTAATTCTTCTTGAGCTTTCTTCATTTTTGCAGCTTCTTTTGGAAACATTCTTTCTGCCTCAAGAAGATTTTTCTTTTGAGTTTGAATCTTTTGTAATTCACCAAAATCTTTACCGGTTACTTCGGATAAAGCTTTACGTTGTATATAATTTAATTTGTCTAAATCGCCAACTTTTTCAACTTCTTTTTGTAAAGCTTTTTCCGACCCAATCAAATCTCCAGCAAATGCCAGTCTACGGGACTCATTAAAATTGACGTTTTTACCTAATAAAGCACTTAATTTTAATTCAGCTCCAATAGAACTTTCAAAACTTAAAAGTGACTCAGCTGATTTTGCTGCTGAATCCAAACTGGTACCAAGCTTTCTTGCTTCTGCTGCCTGTTTAATCAGCTCCGTAGTGTTACCTTTAAAAATTAAACGCACTCCGCTACTCGCATTTGCAACATCTTTCATCACTTTTCCCATTGGAACACCAGCCGCTTCAGCGGCTTTTGAAGCAATTGCGGTCATAGCTTCTTGAGCCATAACCGATGTACCTCCTACTTCAGCCAGTGTAGCCTGGAACTTTGTAGCTTCATCTACAGTCAAACCTGTCAAACGACTGATATTAGCTGATTCTTTACCAATTGAAGCTAATTGAGAGTCCGTTAATGAGTACTCGTTACGAAGTGATGTTACCGATTTTAATATTTCTTGATTACTAGCAAGATTAGTACCTAGTCCATTGTTAATTTTCTGAATAGCCTCGTATTGTCCATTTATCTCATCCTTGGTAGTTCCTTGTGCTTTAGCTTCGTCACTCAACATCTTGTCATACTTCTCACCAAGTGACATTATTGTCATATAAATGGATTGAATTTTTTCAAGAGTCTCTTTTTGTTCACCCAACGATTTTGCAGTCTCAGTTGCTGATCTAGCATTACGACCTGCTTCATTAGCAATTTTTCCAAGAGACTTTCTCTGTGTTTCCAAATTATCAGCTGTTAGTCTCTGTAGAATTAAGTCTTGTTCAGATGTACGACGAGTACGCGCGGATAAATTATTTCTTAACTTTATTTGTTCATTAATCTTGTATATATCCGATATTGCTCTTTGTTGAATTGATCTGTAACTTTGCGCTTGATTTTGTAATGCAGTTTGTTCAACGCTTATTTTAGCTAAAGCTTTATCCAATAAAGCAGCAGGTTCAACCCAATTACCCATTTTTTTACCAAGATCATCAGCTGATTTTGTTAAAGACCCTAACTTTTTAACGCCATTATCGATTTCTTTTTGGAAATCAACAAGTACTTTAGCAAGTTCTCCTCTTAGATTTCTAATATCACTTGTATCTGCCATAGGTTATTATATTAATAAATATCAAGTTATCTAAAACTAGGTCTATCTATTTTGCCTGAACGCGATGGCTGTGAAGTAGATGCATTTTGTGCACGTGCTTCTTTTTCTTTAGTATCTATTAACTTTTTGTAATAAAAATTACGAAGATGTACAGGCAAACTATATACTTCGCTTGGAAAAAATCCCCCGTTACCGTAGTAACAGAGATCAAATATTATTTGCTGTATATAGAGCTTATACTCTGGAGTCAGGCCAAAAAAACTGGACAGTCATTGGCACTGCTGCCCTTTCTTCGGCGCTGCACTCTTTGCAACAAAAATTAAATGTTGAATTAATGTCAGGAGTAGACTCACGGATGTGTTGTCGTAATGCTAAACTGTCACGACTTTGCATACCATCAACAAATGTTTTAATTTTAGCTGGATCAGAATCTCCATTTACTTCAATAATCATTCGCTTTAAACGAGATGTTACTTCGGTTGAATTAAATTTGTTAATTTTTAACATTGATACATTCTCTTTTTCTATTAATTTTTCATCATCATCTGTTAAAAATTTAAATTTTATAGAGACTTTTGAATTGGGTAATGTATAATCAAAAGCATTTGTGCCTTTTTGAAAATTAGATTCGTCCAACTCTTTTTCTTTTAACTCACCTAAATCTACATTTACTTTATTTATAGCTTGACATTTTGGGCACGTAACGTCAACTGGACCGTAATTATCACCATACGCTAATCGTCTAGCTGCGAATATCAAAGCATTTTTATCGCCCGTCAACAAATTATTTAATTTTATGGATTTGTCTACTAAAAGAGATTCTAGAAGTTTGTCGATAGCTATACCTTTTTTCAACAAATTGGGACTGGTAAGAATATCTTCTTCTTTTGCAGTCATCATTTTCATATCAATATAACCCAAACTTAGTGGATCATTATCAGAATAAAAATAACCTTTGCTTGGTAAATCAATTCGTTCCGATGGATATGAAGTGGATTGTGATTCTTTTTGTACAGCACTACGTGTAATTATAATTTCATCATTCATAACTTTATAACAATATATAGAACTTTATATAACTTTTTAGTAATTATATTTTATACAAAATCAACTATACATTTTTCAGTGAATCTTTTTTACCAATTACCATATTTTTCTTTACTTGTACATTTAATTTGGCTTGATCTTTTTCTTCTGGAGACTGTGCTGAATTGGCTACAGATTCAGCGTTTTTAAGTTCTTCTTCCGCAGCTACAAGTTCTGCATTTTTAAGATCTAATGTTGCATTTTTAAGATCCGCTGTTAATTTATCTACTTTTTCTTTGGCGGAATTTATTTTAGCTTCATCTTCTTTTAAGATACTCACAATCAATTTCTTTAATAGCTTCTTTTGCGTTTCTGTCAATCCAGTAGCGGAAACACCCAATTTGTTATTCATAATATTATATACAGTATCATCGTATTTACCAAACAAATCTTTAACAAAAGACTTTTTTAGCTGTGGAGTTAAATTAACATATTGAGATCGCAATTGACTAGCACTTCTAGCAGGCATTCCCAATACCGTAAAATCAGTGGTTGGTACAGTGTCAATATATCCGTGAGTTATAGCTGGTTGTAGTTTATCTAAGTTCTTAGGAATTGGCTGTAAATAAGCTGGCGATCCATCTTTTTTAGCAAATCTACTAAATCTCGGATCCTCAGTCATATCTTTTTCACTAACCGCAAAAATAATACTATCACGATTAATATCAATAGGAATTTGACCAACCAAACTCTGTAGGTTATAATTGTTTTTTACTTTAATTATTTTGTTAACAGGTACCCCAGTTAAAGTCATCATTTTGACTTTTTCATCAAAACTAAATGGCGACTTAGGCAGTTCAACTACATCGGTAGTTGTTATATAAACATCGTTACCACCGTATTTACTGCTTAAATAATTGTAAACTCCTTTATGCCCTTTATGAAAAGGATGAAATCTACCTGGGTATATTACAAATATTTTCTTGCCTAGTTCCATATAATAATAAATAGAAAAACCCCAGCATTTCTACTGGGGTTCTTTTTAATAAAGTTAAATCAATATTGAAGCACACAATAATCCATCTGTACAGTCAAACTGATTGTAACAGCTTCACCATCATTACTCCAATCCATATCTCCAAAAGAAGCTTCAGTAATAAAACATCCACGTAGACTCCATTCTTCAACTTTATCGCCCACTGGACCAAGAACGTTAATAGTAAGATCTTTTTTATAGAAATCTTGATAACCATCACGTCCCGTAACGGATTCATGATGCAAACGTACCCACTCCATTACTGCTTGCGCTCCGCTTGGTACAATTGGATCATACAATTCCAATGTAATTGATTGCCAGACACTCTTTCCTTTATAGAATGTCTTGATATTGATATGATCAAGTTCTTTTGATGATTGACTTAGTTTTGGTCTATCAGTCTTCTTGATGATAAAAGATGGAATGCCGTCAACGTACAAGATAAACCTATTTTTAACCTTTGGTTCAAATGCCGTTGCAAAAATTTCGTTTGGATTTAGTAGTTCTGCCATAAATTATACCTTATTACGTTATAGATATAAATATTAAAAAAATTGAATTTATACAAAGTTTTTTATATTTTAGATAATTCTTTATCAGTTAATTGCGTAACTGTATCTCTTAGTTTATTAATATACCCAGTTGACCGCAACAGTTTGAATACTAAGTTCTCGGTACTATATTCACCACTCTTGTCCAAGCCAGCTTGACGCATATCGTATATACGTTTAGTTAACTTCTTTATTTTATTGATATCTTGTTGTTGTATAGCCACATTAATTGATTGTACTAATTGTTTATACTTCTTTTTTATAGCATCTTTGTCAACTTTTATATTTTCATGTTTTGGTTTTTTTACCCAAGTAGATTTCATTAAACTATATACAGATTGACTGTTGTTAATCTCAGACTTGTCTTGAATATAAACTTCAACTGGATGGTTGCCTATTTTGATATCATGTGATTGATTCCATTTGCTTTTTAAGCCGTCAACATAATTTTTAACTAACTCTTCATCGTCGCCTATTTTTGAAAAATCTACAACCAAGTGCAAATCTATATCGCTGGTTGGAGTCCAATTATATCCAGCAGTACTACCAAGAAAATATATGTCTTCTAATGGTACGGTCAATTCAGTGTCCTTATAAAATGTATTAGCAACTTTTAAAAGTGTATTTAATACATTCGGTTTGATATCATCTTCAGTTGCCCATATTGCTGGATTTAATATACTATTATAAATTCTATGCTTTTCTTTGAGTCCAAGTATTTCTTTTAATTGATTTATAGTATCAATTGAATTAGTATGAAGAATTGCTTTACCACCAGCATTTATAAAATCATTCACAACATCTTCACGGTCATCTATTAATACACTATCAGCAGTTGCAAATTTAGATTTATCTTTTCTATTAGGCACTAAGTTCGCTTCAAATGTTATGCCTTTATCTTTAAGCCATTGTTGCTTGCCAATCTTTGATTTAGCATCAGGTGCATGACTTAGTATTTGTACATTAGGAAAGCTATTTACAAAATTATAAATCAATTTACCATCTTTCATCCATGTCATATTAGCATAATATTCAGGACTATTTTTATTTACTAATTTAAAACGATTCTGTTTGCCATGTAAACTATCATAAGTATCTACAGGTATTCCACCACTATAGCGCTTAAATTGAGCTTCCCAATCACTAAGCACTCCATCCATGTCCACATATATTTTATAATCATTACTAATCATTTATAATAAATATAAGCATATACAAGCACTATACTATATAACTTTATATAAGCATTTTAAGTTCAATAAGCAATCAAAGCGCTTACTATGCTTATACTTTATATAATAGAGTAAGTCAAGTTATAATAATAAAATTTATTTAATCATGTCTGACAACTGTTTTTCACTTACAGTTGCAACTACACGTGAATGTATTCGTCGATTTAATTCAGTTCTTATTAAATCTAGATCAGTCTGATAATTTCTTATAGTTTCATGATAATCAAACGCAATTGCTTTAAGTTCGATATCACTAAATTCAAATAACGGTTTTGTAGACATTATATTTTTTTCCATAACAATTATACATATTGATTTAATATAATAGATATATTTTTTATAAACAAATTTTTATTGTATTTACTAGCCGTTACAGCAGCTTTTTTTCCTTTACTAATAACTTCATCTCGGTTATTATAACAATATAACATTTTTTCAATCATATCATCTTCATTAAATTCAGACCACTTTCCACCATAATTACCCCAGCAACCGGTACTATACACTTCGTCATAATTTACCTCAAAACTAATATCGTTATCAACAAATTCTTTTAACCCCCCATAATTTGTATATATAATAGGACGACCACAACACAGACTTTCTTGTTGCATCATTCCCCATCCTTCACATGTTACACCACTCACATACACATCTAAATTATGATACCAGTTTTTTAATTCTTCTTTTGTATATTTAGTACCGATATATTTTAATCGAGGATCAAATATTTTTTCAGTAATAGGTGCACAAGTTTTTATTTGCAATTCTACATTTTTTATACCATTAAAAGCTTTAAGAAAACATTTAATAGATTTGCTTAAATTTTTACGTGGATCTTCATTCGATATACCAAATACAAATTTATCTTTTATAAAATGTTCTTTATAAACATAGTTATCAGTATCACAAAATAAAGGTACTACATCAATCTTTGTATTCAATCCTTGATTAATAAAATTATCACGGTTATAATTATTCGGAACAATAATGTGATTGAATTTACTTAATATTTCAATTATAATATCATTAACTCTAGTAGACTCCCACATTGTTAACAATATCCGAGGCCTGTCAAAATTAACATGCGTCAATACATTCTGATTGGAAATTTCATTAGATATACTCAAAACGGATAAGTCTAATAAAGATGAATCAAACGTATGTGATTTATCAAAGTACTTAATATATCTATCAGATATTTCACTATATGCCCTCGGTATAACATTATATTCAACCGAATTAAGATCATTTAATAAAACATACAATAATTCACCATACCCAGAAACAAAATTATACTTAGAACTTAAAGTTATGTTTTTCAATTTGGTATATAATAACTGCCTATAACACTTTCGTGTTTTGCTAATTTTGTAGCAGACCGTGATATAGATCCACTTAATAAAGAAAAAGCTAAGTCGATAACCTCTTCAGTTGTTTTTCCAATAAATTGTGAACCTGAGACGGATGATGTTAAAATGATTTCGTGATATGCTGATAAAGATACGTCATCAGCCCGTTCAACGCTAAAACCAACAATTTTACCTGGTTCGACAGAATGTGTATAATCTGTGTATCTCATAATTTTAATATTAATGTTATTCATATGTAGTTATTTATGTGTTAGTTCCATAGTTCTATATAGTACGTTCCTATCGATGGACCAACATTTGCTCCAATATTTATAGCTAAAAATCCTGCTTTAGTAGGATATAGAGATTGATTCGAATTGTTGGCTCCTTTACAATTTGTAACTGTTAAAAACGGTATCGTGGCCGAACCACCATAAAGATATACTTTTGCAGTTCCACCATGTACCGCTCCAATTCCAAGTGACCCATCAATTTGAGTCGTTGTTGTAAAAAATGTAGTTGTAGATGTATTAGTAGAAAACATAATATTGGCGGAACTAGCTACAGGATCTTGATAAAATTTTAAAGTGTCTGTCGTTACCTGTAATACAGGCCCACCCCCTCCTTGCCAAGAACCATTATAGTATGCATCACGGCCAAAATTAGATTTATCAGATCCTCCTGAACTAATATAAGCATTACCAACTCTATAATACCCATTATCGGGGACAGTTGTATTTTGTAACGTTGCCATATATCAATTTAAATTTGTTATTATTGCCATAATTTTATATAATATGTTCCGGTACTCATTGAGCCAACAGACGATATATGTATACCTAAAAATCCTCCAAAAGTTGCAAAGTCAGATGTGTAGGCACTTGCGTATCCGTCACAATTCGCTACTTCTAAAAACGGTTGAGATCCGCCGGATCCCCGTATACGCATTTGTGCATTTGAATTTGCTCCGCCAACTCCCAGAGTACCATTAATATTAGTTATACTTGAAGATATAGTAGTAATATATGGTGAAGTATTAAAAGGATTAGGAAATGTGGTTGAATTAGCATAAAAATAGAAAGTTTGGTAGTATAATTGTATAAATGGACCGCCTCCAACCCATCCAGTTGATGGACTATAATAAGCATTGGTACCAAGATGTGAGTATGGTCCACCACTACTAATGTAAGTTACATCAGTACTAGTTCCAACTCTGAAGAAGCTCTGAGTAATAGTTGTATTTTGTAACGTTGCCATATATTACGGTGTTCCCCACAGTCTTATATAATACGTTCCTGCCGTTGGACCAACATTTGCTCCAATTGTTATACCTAAAAAACCATAAAAAGCAGTAATATTTGCAAATTGAGCGTCAGCACTACCAAATCCCGCACAGTTATTAACCGCTAAAAAGTTGTTGCTTGTACTGTTACCATCTACACGAATTTTTGAGAATCCACTGTGTGCTGCGCCAACCCCAACATATCTACTATTACCCGGACTTATCCGAGTTGTTGTTGAAGAAATTACTGCACTCGATGGTTGAACGGAAAAACAAACAGTTCCAAATGATGATCCATCGTTTGAAATAACATCAATAGTTGTGGGGCCTATTTGTATATTCATCTGATTTATAGCAGATCCAAATACGATATACGCAACCCCACTCCAATAAGTGTTAAGACCAAACATAGCATACTGATTGCCCCCACTTGATGCTCCACTAAAATATACAGCATTGATATTATTTCCAACTCTATAGTAACCACCAGCAGCTATGGTTGTATTTTGTAACGTTGCCATATATCAATAAATATATTATAATCCCAATTTATTATTTATTATATCAATTTGATTTTGTTGTTTATCTATAATAACAACCAACTCTTTAATGCCTTGCACCAATACAGCTGTTAATTTAGTATAATTAATACCGCTAATTTTTCCAAATTGATCGTAACTAACAAATTCAGGATATATCTTCAACATCTCTTCAGCTATAAAACCAATAGACTCATCTCCAGTATCTTTATATTTAAAATATACTGGCGTTAATTCCATCAACTTAGACAAATGAGGTGGTACTAATGGTCTAATATCAGTCTTAGATTCTTTGGTAGACGTTTCTGTTAATGTAGTGGCAGACACGGTACCTGTTACTAATAAAGTTGAAGCACCTGATATTTGAAGAAAATTAACACTAGCAATCGTTGTACTTGGATTAGATCCAGTAGTTTTTACTAAGAAATCTGGTACATTAGTAAATACTCCAGTACTAGCTCCACTTGTACCTGAAACAGATCCGGTATAAGAAACACCGCTTCCGCCTGCGGTACCACTAGTTCCGCTTGTTCCAGTAGATCCACTACTTCCACTTGTGCCGCTACTTCCACTACTTCCACTTGCTCCACTTGTACCGCTGCTACCTCTTGATCCACTTGTGCCGCTACTGCCACTTGTGCCATTTACATTGCTACTGGTTCCGCTAGATCCACTACTTCCACTTGAT
>Ga0209086_10004326_pt1 | contig 10554 bp, 8 predicted proteins | sample M_130207_XF_Meta_FD_187312 | JGI IMG/M metagenome (GOLD analysis project Ga0209086, IMG submission 187312) | Freshwater microbial communities from Lake Montjoie, Canada to study carbon cycling - M_130207_XF_MetaG (SPAdes) (version 2) | ecosystem: Environmental > Aquatic > Freshwater > Lake...
TTCTCGTTCTCACTTTTCTGAAAAATAGTAATCCATAGCGACCGAGCACTCGAACCTTTATTTATTAAGCGTTTTTCGATTTGAGATCTCACGGAGACTTTGTGCACAATAGGCTCGCAACCATAATAATCCACTTCACATCGCTGCCACGTCTTTGTTGTATGGCTTGTTCAGGATTCTCTCGCACCACGTCTACCCAGAAAAGACTTTTCTGTTGCAATGTGCCCCCTTGGTTCTCTGTAATAGAACGGGATCTTTGTTCCTTTGAGTTTTGAACCATTGGCTATGAACTGAGTGTTTGGAAACGTTTTACGTTCGTGTTGAGGTGCTGGCTTCTCATCACGTGTTTTCATAAATATTTGTACGGAGGCTATTGTGCAAGAGAATCTACCACTGATACACCGGCGCAACTTTTCCCGCGCAGCGATGGTCTTCATACTCGTTTTTCTTAGCGAAGTTGCCCATTCCATAGAACCAGCAGTCCTCACACTCGATCTTCCGCGACCGCAACAGGTCGTTCAGCGCACAGGCATTGCTCCTGGAGTTGGTTATGCTCACGTCGCAGTTCGCGGCGAAGTGCCTCCTGGTGCAGAACGCGCCTTGTGGGAGTACAGAGTCATTCCTGCGGGGGCATTTCAAGACATCCACTGGTTGTCGCTCGCTACCCAGATTCATAGTGGCAGGTTCGAGTCCCAGGCTCGAATCGCAGCCGGTGGCTGGTATCGTCTCGAAGTTCGTTGTCGCGTCGGTGAACTTGTTTTAGCAATCGGCAGCGTCGAGCCGTTTGGAGTTGGTGAAGTGTTTCTTGTTGCAGGACAGTCCTATGCGACAAACTGCAACGATCAGCAAATCAACGTCACCGATCCGGCTCTCCGCGTGGTTGCCTATGACTCAATTAAAAAGAGTTGGGCTGTTGCGAATGACCCCCAGCCCACTCCTGTTGATGGAAGTGATGGTGGCTCGATCTGGCCGCCGCTAGGAGATGCACTGGCAAAAGAATTGAATGTTCCTATTGCTTTTGCCAACGTCGCAGTCGGAGGAACATCTTCTTTACAATGGATGCCAGAAGGCAACTTGCACCAAAACCTGATACAAGCCGGGCAATCCATCGGTGGCTTCCGCGCTGTTCTGTGGCAGCAGGGTGAGTCTGATGTCATCGCCAAAACGTCTGCCGAGATCTACATCAATAATGTTCGACAAATCCATGATCGTGCGAACAAAGCTTGGGGCTTTGATCCACCTTGGTTGTTGGCAAAATCCACACTACACCCAACAGTCTACAACGACCCCGAGGGAGAAAATCGCATTCGTGGAGCGATTGATGTGCTCTCACAACAGGCTGGTTTTCTTGCTGGTCCTGATACAGACACTCTCAAAGACAAGAACCGCGGTGATACAAACTCCAGAAGGCATTTTAGTGAACTTGGGCAACGGAATGCCGCCTTGATGTGGTTGACTGCCATCGGCACTACGGTGCTCTCACAATCGTCGAAAAGCACTCTGTGCGTCGGTGTTGCCGAAGTCGATATCACTCCACCGATTGGTTTTCCGATGGCTGGCTATTACCGGGAACGTCTTTCAGAGGGAGAGATCGACCCTCTCAAGGCGAAGGCTCTTGTCTTTCGCGATGAACACTCCGCCGGCGCACTGGTTGTTTGCGATTTGATCGGCATTGCAACTGATCTTAAAAATGAGGTTCGCCAACGGGCCTCGAAAATGACCGGCATACCTGAGTCGAACATTGCGATCTCAGCCACGCATTCGCACACCGCACCGGATTACATGAAGGAACTCTATCTCACACTCGGCAACGAGCAAAATAATCCGCTGCGTGCTGCCTATATCGAAAAGCTCATTCATGGCCCCGTGGATGCAATCGTCAAAGCGAATGCTGCGGCGCAGCCAGCATTTCTAGAATCTGGATCCGTCACGCAGGTTCTTCCAGTCTCTTTTAATCGCCGCTCGGTCACGCGGGATGGTAGCGTTGTGACTTGGATGACTGCTGATCACCCGGATTTTATACGCGTTGCTGGTCCTATCGATCCGCAGATCGGATTGCTTGCGATTCGAGATGATCACGGAGTTCCCCTGGGTATTCTCAGCAACTTTGCCTTGCATCTGGATACCGTCGGGGGCATGAAGTGGAGTGCCGACTATCCTTTTTTCATCGAACACACACTGCGTCACTCAACAAATACAAACGTCATCTCCATCTTCGGCAATGGATGTTGCGGAGATATTAATCACGTCAATCCCCGCAGTCGCGAACACAATAAGGCTGAGTTCATAGGCCGATCGCTCGGTGAGTCGATCATTCGTGATCTGCACACGCTCCTGCCATCAGCTCAACAGAACCTCGTGGTAAAATCCTGTGTCGTGCAACTTCCGTTGCAAGACGCAACTCAGGCAGAAGTCGCAGAGTCGATTAAAATTCTCGATTCCGCAAAGCGGAAGGAGCCGGTCGATTTTCTTCAACACGTCACTGCGTACAAGAAACTCATCATCGACCAACTCAGACACAAGCAGCCACATGCAAAAACTGCTGATCACATTACCTGGGGGCTGAGCCGATCATTGGCCGGTATCGGCGACACGCTTCCAGTAGACATGAATGTCTTTACGATCGGCCAAGACATCGCCATTGTCAGCCTCCCAGGGGAAGACTTTGTTGAACTGGGACTCGCGATTAAACAGGGGTCACCATTCCGCACGACGATCGTCATTGAACTCTCGAACTGTGTCGAATCCATTTACGTTCCCACTCGTGCAGCGTATGCGGGGGGCAGTTACGAGGTTACCAACTCCACTACACAGCCAGGATCGGGCGAACTGCTGGTTGAATCAGCATTACGATTGCTTCGCGAAGCGGCGGCTCTTGCACATGTATCTCGCGCAAAGTGACTATCCATCGACAGAACCAGAAACTCCTACGAACAGTAATCGTTCACCACAAAACATTTTAGTGTGCAGCGCTTTTGGCAAGAAAATAGTGGAATGAATCAGCCAGCGCAAGCCAGCTGGCTTCGATTACATTTTCACTGACGCCAATAGTCCCCCATACCGTATCTCCATCGGTACTCTCGATCGACACTCGCACCTTTGCTGCTGTTCTCTCTGCGGCGTTGATGACTCGCACTTTGTAATCGAGCAAATGCATTTTCGACAGCGCAGGGTGGAGGGGCTCCAACGCTTTTCGAAGTGCCGCATCAAGCGCGTTAACCGGGCCGTCTCCCTCAGCCACCTCATGCCGCAGCGTTCCACCAGTGGTGATTTTCACCATCGCTTCGGTACGCACTTCACCTTCTCCTCGACTCTCAACTGCCACGCTGTAACTGGTTTTCTCAAACACCGGTCGAAAACTGCCGGCGCACCGTTCGACGAGTAAATCAAATGAGGCACCCGCCGCTTCAAACTGCCAGCCTTCGTTTTCCAGTCGACAGACCTCCGCAAGAACCTGATCGAGCAATTCGCGATTATTTTTCAGATCAGCATGCGTCACCATCGCAGCGATGTTCGACCTGCCTGACAATTCACTCACGAGAATTCGTCGTGAATTACCAACTGCCTCGGGCGGAATGTGTTCGTACGATTGAGTTGCCTTAGCCACAGCATGAACGTGCATACCGCCCTTATGTGCAAACGCACTTGACCCCACAAAGGGCTGCCCGGGGCGGTAAGACATGTTGGCCGTCTCATAGACAAATCGGGAGAGTTCCGTAAGGTGTTTTGTGCCGCTGCCACTGAGTATTTCGTGACCATTACTCTTGATCGCCAGATTCGCAACGACCGAAATGAGATCGGCGTTTCCGCACCGTTCACCGAGACCATTGATCGTGCCTTGAACCTGCGAGGCTCCGGCCGACACGGCAAAAAGACTATTCGCGATGGCAAGATCACAATCGTTGTGGCAATGAATACCCACGGGGATCTTTAAACACTCGCAAGCCTGCGCGACCATTGTGGAAACCTCCAGTGGCAGGGTGCCTCCGTTGGTGTCGCAGAGAACCACGCGGCTTGCTCCAGCTCTTTCAGCAGCAAGTATCGTTTGTCGGGAGTACTCGGGATCGAGTTTCCAGCCATCAAAGAAGTGCTCTGCGTCGTAGAACACTTCTCGTCCTGACGACACCAGATGCGATACTGTGTCATAAATCATCGCCAGATTTTCTTCGAGCGTCACTCCAAGAACTTCGGTCACATGAAATGCCGAAGTTTTTCCAACAATCGTGATAACGCTTGTCTGTGCCTCTAGAAGCGCTCGCATTCCGGGATCCTCTGCGGCCGACATTCCGCGTCTGCGAGTCATCCCGAAAGCTACCACACGTGAATGAGCAAACATCAACTCTCGCACTCGAACAAAATACTGTGCGTCTTTTGGGTTGGAAAGTGGATAGCCTCCTTCGATAAAATCGACTCCAGCTGCGTCAAGTCGCTGTGTAATAGCGAGCTTGTCCTCCAGAGAAAAGTTTACGCCTTCGCCCTGGCTGCCATCTCGAAGAGTCGTGTCGTAAATCTCGATGCGCCGCATGCAGTGTCTCACCAAATCGTTTTGGTTATTCCTCGAGCTGGATAAACCTTTGTACAATCGAATAACTCACGCCATTGACAACACATTGCTGTCGAATGAAAAAACGTGGATGTCAGACTATTCAAAGCGTATCGTAGCTCAGGCTTCTCTAAAATGACTCTCCTGACAACGACGCAGGGCTTTTTTTGAAAAGTCAGGCCGTCAATAGTGTCGGTGTACCAGCGTAGAACACGCTTTCTCTCACCACAGAAACGGTTTTCGATACTCTTTTCACCAACCGGCGTCACTCTTTTGTACCAATCTTTTTCGACATTAACCTTGCAAGAATTTCGTGTCGCGTTGGAATGGCTGATTGCGCGCCGCACACCAGCGTGGAGAGAGCGCCGGCGGTGTTTGCAAATGCAACTGCCTCAAGAAGCGAATCTCCTTCTGCCACTTTTACTGCTAATGCCCCTGCAAATGCATCGCCCGCTCCGACAGTGTCTCTTGGAACCACTGTAGGTGGCATGACTTCCTGCAGCATCTGTCCTCTTTGAAAAATGAGTGTGGATCGATTTCCGCGAGTGACCACAATCGCACTGCAACAAAACAAATCGCATACTGACAACGGATTCTCTCTCAACCACTCTATGCTTTGTTGAGTCAGATTCATGGCTTCTGTTTCATTGACAATTATGATGTCAACGTGAATTTTACTCTCACGAAATAAATCGTTCCACGGAGATGGATTTATAATCACCACAACATTGGATTTTCGGGCGATGTCTGCCGATTGCGCGACGACCTCGAGTGGTATTTCAAATTGCATAAGGAGAAGATCGGCAGTGGCGATTGCTGTTGCCGATGCATCGATATCCGATAGACCAACGCATGCGTTCGCTCCGGAATGGACAACGATCGTGTTTTCTCCCACATCATCAACCGTAATAAACGCTGCGCCGGTTGGAATCTGCTGCGATATTACAACGCCATCCGTGTTTATTCCTTCTCGTTGCAAGTGCGATCGGTAGTGGCGTCCGGCGTCGTCATCACCGAGGCATCCGATCATGGCCACTCGACCGCCGGCCCTCCTTGCGGCGATCGCTGCATTGCCCCCTTTACCACCACGGCTGGTTGTAACGCGAGTGGCCTGAACAGTTTCACCCGGCTGGGGAATGCGCGGTGTCGAGAACGTGTGGTCGAGGTTCATCGATCCAACAATCACAATCGATGGACTCACAATCTTTTGCTGCACGGCGACATCCTAGTGATCGATATTCTGAGCCGGCTTTACCTTCAATCTGCCCGGCGGTTCACAGCTCAAAAGCACGATCGCCTCCCGCACCCGCTGGGTCAGTTCCGGTGTTAATACAAGAAAGCGATCGCGGCCATGGCCTTGTGAATTGGGACGAAACCACGTCGCGCCGTTATCCTCCACCGTAACGCTGCCGGGTGGTGAGAGTACAAAATAGCCACGGGTTGGATTCACGGCGAAAAGCACCGCCGTGGGATCCCATGTCGGTCGATCGTGCGGCGGAGGCTGGTAGAGAATATAGCCTTCTTTGAGTGGATGATGGGGAACATAGTTGAGATCTTGTTCAATACTTTGGTGAGGAAATGCGGCGGCAACGCCAATTTCATAGCCACTCCAAACGATGTCTGTGGGCCAGTGTCGAGCAAGCGATTGGGCTGCTGGTACATCGATCACCACGTTGTATTCAAGATGACGCGAATCCCAGTGCACCGTCTGAAATGCTCCTGCCATGATCGACAGAAGTTTTACTTTTTTTGTAATCAGCTCTCGTCCTGTCAAGGGAGAGTGTTTGTCGGGTGGTGAATCGATGAGACGGGAAAAATTCGTGAAAAAACCGACCTGACAGAGCGTGACTGATGCGTCGGGTTGAGAAGCGAGGATGCTTCGCACAAGGTCGACCGCTTCAGGAGCATCCTGACCGCTTTTGAGATCGTGGGGGTATCTCAAAGTACCATCAGGATTCGTGGCCGATGCAAGTAAATTAAATTTCCCAGGTTCTGGCGCCTTGCCGTTTCGCACCACGCCGATTGGAATATCTCCGTTCCCGTAGAACGTATTCACCGCGTCCACAAATTCCGCAGCCTGAGGATGATCTTTGGTGATCGTCACCGCCAGCAGTTCGCATGATCCTCGTTCTACGAGCGAATGAATCATTGATAGCGCCATCAGATCGTCGATGTCGTTGCCCATGTCGGTATCAAAGATGAGCTTCACAGGCTCCGCTCGCACAAGCGAGAAAGGTATTGCAAACAGTAAAACAAGCAGCCATTGTTTCATGAAATACTATTGACCCCCGTTGAGGAAAATTGCCTGGCACATCCCGGGATTATTTTCTGAACATACACTATTTTTTCTCTCACTGGTTGCCACCGACTCTCTCAGAGCTTCCAATGGGAAAAAGCCTTTCGGCGCGAGACGATGCCGACCGTAATACCTTAGGTTGAGGTTTTGACATTCTCCTTAGAAAGAGTTTCTTCATGCACCGATCGATTGGAAACATTATTGCGGATACTCTTGAACTCTCTTTAGGCTATTCAGAACGTCTTTTGTCGGGCATTTCGCCCGAACGCTTTTCGCGATTCGCTGATGTCGGCGGGGTCATTATTCATTCAAATCATCCCTGTTTTATCTACGGGCACTTAAGCCTCTATGCACCGCGGGTTACCGAGCAACTCGGACAGTCTGCCATTGCTGTTTCAGATCGTTTTTCCAAGGTATTCTCGAAAGATTCGATTTGCGTCGACGATCCTTCGAGCGATTATTATCCCCCGTTCATGGAGGTGATTTCTTTTTTTCGTGACAGTTATCGGCAGTCCGTCGCTGCCTTGCGCGCGTCATCGGATTCATTGCTCGATCAGCCGAATCCCAGTGCTGGTCGGATGGCCGAACTTTTCCCAACGCTGGGATCTCTCCACAATTTTTACTGTGGTGGACACATCATGTCACACTTAGGCCAGCTGAGTGCTTGGCGTCGCATGGAGCGTCTTGGGTCGGTATGAGTCGCTCTACTCTCAAAAACATTTGGTCGTACGTTTAAAAACACACACGATTTTTTCGAACCGTGACAGGCTCAATATCGTTTTGATCGACATGACGGCACGGTGGGCCGTCCCTCTCTTTTTAGGATTGTGACATCCACACTCTGCGCCTTCATACGTTTTCTCCAATGCAACGCCTTCGAAACACGTCAACCGATACCGCAGCAATGATCACGGCTCCGGTGACGACTCGCTTCAGCGGTTCAGATGCTCCGATCTGGGCCAATCCGGCCTCAAGCGTGGCAACGATCAGCACACCGATGAATGTTTTTATAACTGAACCCCGACCACCAAGCAGGCTTGTTCCGCCGATGACCACTGCGGCTATTGCCGCAAGTTCCATTCCCGATCCGGCGTTTGGGTCGGCTGATCCGAGTCTCGCACAGTGAAAGAGCGAACCAACACCGGCACATGTTCCACAGACAAGAAATACCAGTATTTTCGCCGGACGAGGATCAATGCCCGCCAATCGAACAGCATGTTCATTGGTTCCAATGGCAACGATATGCCGTCCAAGAATTGTTTTTTCAAGTAGAACCTGCAGACCGACTACGACTCCCACTGACAGGAAAAAAGAAATTGGGAACGTGGTTCCAGGCAACATACTCGCCAGTGGTTCTACTGACGCTCCAATATATTTTGTCTGCGAGCGAGTGACCAAGTAGGCCGCTCCACGACATATTTCAAGCATGCCAAGCGTCACCAGAAATGATGGAATTCGCAGTCCGACAGTAAACAGTCCGTTGACTGTTCCCGCGAGCATGCCGACCACAATGGCAATTGGTGCCGAAATCACCAGTGGAACTTTCCAGTCGACCATCAACAGTCCAAGAACGGCCGAACTCAGCCCAAGCACTGATCCCACAGAAAGATCGATACCCCCGACAATAAGAACGAGAGTCATCCCTGCAGCAATCACCGTGAGAGCCGGAATCCGTCCGGCGAGCGTCGTCAATGTGTTCGCCGAGAGAAAGTGATCGCTCAGGACGCCGAAGAGCAGTACTAATAAAATCCACACAGCCAGGATCCCCACAGTGTCTCCGTGGTCTTTCAATATTTTCATGTCACACTCTCGCGTTGTGCTGTAGACAATCCCTTAAAAGCCGCTGCGTGAATCACTTCCTCAGACCAGTTGTCTGCCGTAAAATCTCCTGTCATACGACCATTGGACATCACGAGAATCCGGTCGCACAGTGAAAATAGTTCAGACAATTCACTCGACACCACGAGCACTCCTGTGCCTTCTGCAGCAACGTTTCGGAGAAGGTTGTGAATCGATGCCTTCGATGCGGCATCAACGCCCCGGGTTGGTTCGTCACACAGCAGTACCTCACACGAACGTTCCAGCCAGCGACCAAGTGAAACTTTCTGCTGGTTGCCACCGCTGAGCTCATCGACTGTCTGTTCGGGGGTCTTGCACGCTATTTTGAGGCGATCGCACAAACGGTTTGCGGAGTGCCTCTCTGAATGAACATTCAGCCATCCGCGTTTAGAATGAATCGGTAACGTCGACAGAGTGGCGTTGACTCGAACCGATTGTGACAGAAGCAGAGCATCGTGGCGACGATCCTCTGGCACCATACCCATCCCAGCCGCAACGGCCTGCGAAGGATGGGTGAAGAGCCCGGACGCTCCTTCTCCAACAGTGACGCTGCCGCTTGTTGCTCTGACAGCTCCAAAGAGCGCACGAAGCGTCAGCGTACGCCCCGAACCGACGAGACCTGCCAGACCAAGAATTTCACCACTCATGAGAGAAAAACTCACCTCGCGTATGCGAACACCTACACAGAGTTTTTCCACCGTGAGCACTGTTGAACGGAACTTTTTTTGCTTTACACGCGGAAGAACAAAAGTTGATTCGCCCCCTGACATGTCGCGAATGAACTGATTGGGATTCACATCTCCAGTCGGGTATTGGGCCACGCATGCTCCGTCGCGCAGTACAGACACTCGCGAGGCAATGCTACGAATCTCGTCCATGCGATGACTGATATAGAGAATGCCTACTCCGTCGGCTTGCAATCGCCGAATATTGGAAAACAGAAGATCGACTTCCCTCTGCGTCAGAGCTGCGGTGGGCTCATCAAGAATGAGCACTTGGCATCTGCGAGCCAAAGCCGCTGCAATCTCCAACAACTGCCTGACTCCCATCCCAAGCGTTCCAACAATCGTTGATGGCAAAAGATCTGAAAGTCCGACTCGCTGGAGAGCTTCCACTGCCATACGCATGAGTTGTTGTTGACAGATAAATCCAGCCCTCTGGGGCAGGCGATCGAGAAAAATATTTTCTGCCACTGAAAGGGTCGATAGCAGATTGAGTTCCTGCATGACCATGATGACTCCAGCCGTTTGTGCATCGCGTTTGTTTTGTGGCGCAAAACTTTTTCCTGACCGAAACAAACGGCCTCCATCGGGAATGGTGAGACCGCAGAGAATTCTTGCCAGTGTCGACTTTCCCGCGCCGTTAGCTCCCATGAGCGCGTGTACCTCTCCCGGCATGATCTCGAGATTTATTTCTCGTAGAACCGGCGATGCATATCGCTTGCTCAGGTTCTCAACACGAAGCAGTGGTTCGATTCGCGGATCATCTTGCATCTTTCCGCATCACCAGATCGACCGCTGTCGTGGTGTCCTTTGGGGTGGAATTCCCTGCGAGAACTGAAAGAGCTGTCTCTATACCATGCACGGCCAGTTGATCACCGTGCTGATCGACGGTCGCGACAATTCTCCCGTTCGCGATCATCTCACCAACGGCAGAGGTATTGTCAAATCCAGTCACCTTCACATCCGCCGATCTGCCAGAAGCAGCGACAGCCGCTACAACACCCAGAGCCATACTATCGTTGGCACATAAAATCGCCTTGAGACTTGGATACTCCGACAACATTGCCGCAGCAATAGAGTTTGCTTTTTCCATTTCCCATTGCCCACTTTGAGAACTGACAATGTTCATTCCCGCATCGTCCATTGCGTCGCGA
>Ga0209086_10004330_pt1 | contig 10550 bp, 10 predicted proteins | sample M_130207_XF_Meta_FD_187312 | JGI IMG/M metagenome (GOLD analysis project Ga0209086, IMG submission 187312) | Freshwater microbial communities from Lake Montjoie, Canada to study carbon cycling - M_130207_XF_MetaG (SPAdes) (version 2) | ecosystem: Environmental > Aquatic > Freshwater > Lake...
GAGCGCACCGAACGGGGACGCACGGGCGATGATGGGGGCGTGTTGGAACGCCCGCCCGCTGGAACCATCCCGGATGCCCCCGGCTCGTACCAGTTCAAGGGCGCCGATGGCCGCGTCCTCTACGTGGGCAAGGCCAAATCACTCCGCCAGCGCCTGTCGAACTACTTCCAGAACCCCAGGTACCTGCCGCCGCGCACCGCGCAGATGGTGGCCACCGCGACCAGCGTCGAATGGATCCAGGTCGGCAACGAGCTCGAAGCACTCATGCTCGAGTATTCGCTCATCAAGCAGCACCGGCCGCGGTTCAACATCCGCCTGGTCGATGACAAGAGCTACCCGTTGCTCGCAGTCACGCTGTCCGACGAGTGGCCCCGCGCCCTCGTGATGCGCGGCGAGAAGAAGAAGGGCATCCGCTATTTCGGGCCGTTCGGTCATGCGTACGCGATCCGCGAGACGCTCGACCTGCTGCTGCGCACGTTCCCCATCCGCACGTGCAGCGACAACAAGTTCACCCACCACACACGCCTTGGGCGGCCGTGCCTGTTGTTCCATATCGAGAAGTGCGCCGGGCCGTGCGTCGGCGAGATTGATCACGTCAGCTACGGCCGACTCGTCGAGGACCTGCTGGCGTTCCTCGACGGCGACACCGACGAGGTCGTGGCCGCGCTCGACCAGCGCATGCGCGACGCGGCCAAGAACCTCGAGTTCGAGCTCGCAGCGCGTCTGCGCGACCGGCTCGTCAGCGTTCGCCGTGCCATCGAGAAGCAGCAGATCGTCGCCGAGCGCGACGAGGACATCGACGTGATCGGGCTGGCTGACGACGAGCTCGAAGCAGCGGTGCAGGTCTTCTTCGTGCGCAAGGGCCGCGTGGTCGGACGCAAGGGCTTCATCGTCGACAAGGTCGAGGACATCGACCAGCATCAGCTCGTCGACAAGATCCTCGAAGGCCTCTACGCCGAGGATCCGCCGCTCGGCATCCCGCGCACCGTGTTGGTGCCGCACGATCCGGCCGACGCCGCGCTGCACGAGTGGTGGCTCGGCGAGCAGCGCGAATCCAAGGTCGACATCCGCGTGCCCCAGCGCGGCGACAAACGCACGCTGCTCGAGACGGTCACCCGTAACGCACAGGAAGAGTTCACGCGGCACCGGCTCAAGCGCGCCACCGACCACAACGCCCGCGCCCAGGCCCTGAACGAGTTGCGCGACCACCTCGACCTGCCCGAGGCGCCGTTGCGCATCGAGTGCTTCGACATGAGCCACATCCAGGGCAGCGACTACGTCGGCTCGATGGTCGTGGTTGAGGACGGCCTGCCCAAGCGCAGCGACTACCGCCGATTCAAGATCAAGACCATCGACGGCAACGACGACTTCGCCGCCATGGAGGAAGTCCTCACGCGTCGCTTCAAGGCGTACATCGAAGACGTCGCCAAACCGGTCGCCGAGCGCAGCGGGCGTTTCAGCTACCCGCCGCAGCTGTTGGTGGTCGACGGGGGCAAAGGCCAGCTCAGCGTCGCGACCCGTGTCCTCGCAGAACTCGGGCTCGAGAACGAGATCCCCGTCTGCTCACTGGCCAAGCAGTTCGAGGAGGTATTCGTACCGGGCAACCCCGAACCGATCCGCCTGCCCCGCCAGAGCGAAGCGCTCTACCTACTGCAACGCATCCGCGACGAGAGCCACCGGTTCGCGATCACCTATCACCGTCAGCTGCGCGACAAGCGCATGACCAAGAGCGTCCTCGACGACATCGAGGGGCTCGGATCATCGCGCAAGAAGAGGCTCATGAAAGAGTTTGGCGGCGTGAAGGCAGTGCGCGAAGCAACGCTCGACGAACTCCGGGCGTTCAGCTGGTTGCCCGACGCGGTAGCCGACAACGTCTACGCCAAGCTCCACGCGCCAACTACATCATCGAGGCGGTCTGCGATATGACACGGCTGGGCGAGGACGACCACTGGGAGCAGCACGCGACCTGGTGGCAAGAAGGTTTCAGCGAGGGCGCCGACCCCGAGTACGAGGAGCAGATGCTGCCCCTCGCCACCGAGCACCTGGCGGGCGCGCGTCGCGTGCTCGACATCGGCTGCGGCGAGGGACAGGTCGCGCGGATCGCGTCGAAGGAGGGCGCGGTCACGGTGATCGGTGTCGATCCCACCGCCGCGCAGGTGATCGAAGCGCGAAAGCGCGGCGGGGGGCCGGCATATGCCCGTTCGGGCGCCAAGGCGCTGCCCTTTCGCGACGGCGCGTTCGACACGGTGGTCGCGTGCTTGGTTTTCGAGCACATTGTCGACGTCGACGAAGCGATCGCCGAGGTTGGCAGGGTGCTCGAGCCGGGTGGCCGCTTCTTGTTCTTCCTCAATCATCCATTGCTGCAGACCCCCAACAGCGGCTGGATCGATGACCAGATGCTCGACCCGCCCGAGCAGTACTGGCGCGTCGGGCCCTACCTCGACGAGTCGGTGATGCTCGAAGAGGTCGCGAAGGACGTGTTCCTCCCGTACGTGCACCGGCCGCTGTCGCGCTACGTGAACGCGCTCGCTGCGAACGGTCTGTACGTTGAGCTCATGCTCGAACCGGTGCCGCCACCGGGGTTCCTCGCGATGGCCACCGAGTACGAGGCCGCGGCGTCGATCCCGCGATTGTTGTTCCTCCGCTGTTGGAAGAAGGCGGGTAGCGGCCCGGGCGCCACCTACGATCAGCACCGATGAGCGAATACGTGATCATCACCGGAATGTCCGGGGCGGGGCGCACTGAGGTGTCGCGCAACCTCGAGGATCTCGGCTGGTTCGTCATCGACAATCTGCCGCCGTCGCTCATGCCCAAGGTGGGCGAGCTTGCCGGTGCGCCCGGTTCCAGCATCGACAAGGTCGCGCTCGCGGTGGGCACCGGTCGCTACGACCGCGAGATCGTGCCGGCGCTTGCCGCGTTGCGGGCCCACGGCGATCGCGTGCGGGTGATCTTCCTCGACGCGAGCACCGAGACGTTGGTGCGCCGCTACGAATCCTCGCGCCGTCGCCACCCGTTCTCGCCCGAGCTGAGCGTCGCCGATGCCATCGACGCCGAGCGCATCGTCCTCGCGTCGTTGAAGGAGGAGGCCGACGTCGTCGTCGACACCAGCGATCTCAACGTGCACCAATTGCGCGATCGGGTTGTCGCTATCTTCGGTGGCGACATGCCCCACTCCACGCTGCGGGTGCATGTCAACTCATTCGGGTTCAAGCACGGGGTGCCGATCGACGTCGACTGCGTCTTCGACTGTCGTTTCCTGCCCAACCCGCACTGGATCGACGAGCTGCGCCCCCAGACCGGCCTCGACGAACCAGTGGCTGACTATGTGCTCGGCCAAGCGGTCACCAAGCCGTTCCTCGTGGAGCTCGAACGGCTTTACACGATGCTGCTTCCGTTCTACGTGCGCGAGGGCAAGGCGTACCTCACGCTGGCATTCGGCTGCACCGGTGGTCGGCACCGGTCGGTGGTCATCGCCGAGCAGTTCGGCGCGATCCTGCGCCGCCAAGGCCTCGAGCCCACCGTGACCCATCGCGACATCGAGAAGTGAGGTCGGGCAGGGCCTGCGGTCCGTCGTCTGACCAGCGCCGATGTGCGCCAGTGACAATTGTCACGTCGCGTCTACTTCCTTCGTCGAGAACGGCGTCGACCATGTTCCGTGTGAGAACCTGACGGTCGTACCTCGCAGGCGCATCGACCCGTTCGGCGCGTTCGCACGCTTGTCATCCATTGCTGCCGCAACGACGCGGTAGCCGCTCAAGGAGTCACCCCTGCAATGACCATCCGCGTGGGCGTCAACGGCTTCGGCCGAATCGGACGCAACTTCTTCCGTGCCGCGAAGAAAGCCGGGGCCGACATCGAGTTCGTCGCCGTGAACGACCTCGGGTCGGTCGCCGCGATGGCGCACCTGCTGAAGTACGACTCCGTGATGGGCCGTTTCGACGGCAAGGTCGGCGTGCACAAGGACGGCATTTCCGTCGACGGTGACGTGCTCAAGGTGCTCGCGTTCCGCAACCCGGCCGAGCTGCCCTGGGGCGATCTCGGGGTCGACGTGGTCATCGAATCCACCGGCATCTTCTCGTCGCGCGACAAGGCTGCGCTGCACCTCGAGGGTGGCGCGCCGCGCGTCATCGTGTCGGCCCCGTCCGACGGTGCCGATGCCACGTTCGTCATGGGCGTCAACGACGACACGTTCGACCCGGCACACCACATCGTGGTGTCCAACGCGTCGTGCACCACCAACTGCTTCGTGCCCATGGTCAAGGTTCTCGACGATGCGTTCGGCGTCGAGAAGGGCCTCATGAACACCATCCACTCCTACACGGGCGACCAGATGCTCGTCGACGGCCCGCATTCCGACATGCGTCGCGCCCGCGCCGCCGCGGTCAACATCGTCCCCACATCCACCGGTGCTGCTCGCGCCACCGGCCTCGTGCTGCAGTCGATGAAGGGCCGCCTCGACGGCACGTCGCTGCGGGTGCCCACCCCCGACGGTTCCATCACCGACTTCACCGCCGTGTTGAAGCGCGACGTCACCGTTGCCGAGATCAACGCGGCCTTCAAGAAGGCCGCCACGCGCGGCCCGCTGGCCAAGGTGCTCGATTACTCCGAAGAGCCGCTCGTCTCGAGCGACATCGTCGGCTCGCCGGCGTCGTGCACGTTTGACTCCGGGCTCACCATGGCCATGGGCAACCTTGTGAAGGTGCTCGGCTGGTACGACAACGAGTGGGGCTACTCGAACCGCCTCGTCGATCTCGTGCAGGTCGTGGGCAAGAAGCGCCGCGTCGCGAAGAAGAAGTGATCGGGGCAACGCCGTGAAGGTCCCCCAACTCGAGGATCTGGGCGACGTCGCTGGCAAGAAGGTTCTCCTCCGCGCCGACTTCAACGTCCCGCTCGATGGCAGCCGCATCACCGACGACCTGCGTATCCGGGCCGCGCTTCCCACTATCAAATGGCTGGTGGAGCGCGGCGCGAAGGTCACGGTGTGCAGTCACTTGGGCCGGCCGAAAGGCAAGCCCGATCCGAAGTACTCGGTCGAACCGGTGCGCAAGCTCCTGGCCGAACTCGCGCCCGGTGTCGAGCTGCTCGAGAACCTGCGCTTCGACCCAGGCGAGGAAGCGAACGATCCCGCATTCGTGCAGAAGCTCATCACCGGCTTCGACCTCTACGTGAACGACGCGTTTGGCGCGTCGCATCGTGCGCACGCCTCCATCGTCGGCCCGCCGAAGTTCCTGCCCAGCGCGGCCGGTCGGCTGCTCGCCAAGGAGGTCGTGGCACTCGGGGGCCTGCGCAACAACCCCAACCGCCCGTTCGTGGCGATCATGGGTGGCTCAAAGGTCAGCGACAAGCTCGGGGTGATCGAGGCGCTGCTCGGCGTGGTCGACTCGCTCATCATCGGCGGCGGCATGTGCTTCACGTTCCTCGCCGCGCAGGGCCACTCGATCGGGTCGTCGTTGTGCGAACCCGACTACATCGACACCTGCACGCGACTGCTCGCCGGGCCTAAGGCCATCCACCTGCCGACCGACATCACCGCGCTCGGCCCAGGCGGCAAGCTCTTCGATCGGGGGGCGGGCGGCGATGTGCGCCAGATGGGTGTGAACATCCCTGACGGCTGGATGGGCGTCGACATCGGCCCCGGCACCGCAGCCGATTTCACCGACGTCATCCTCGACGCGCGCACCGTGTTGTGGAACGGCCCCATGGGCGTGTTCGAAGACCCTCGTTTCGAAGCCGGCACGCGTGCGATCGCGCTGGCCTGCGCCGAGACGAAAGCATTCACGGTGGTCGGCGGCGGCGACAGCGCCGCGGCCGCGAAGCAGTTCGGGGTCGACGACCAGATCGACCACATGTCAACCGGGGGCGGAGCATCGCTCGAGCTCATCGAACAGGGCGACCTGCCAGGCCTCGAAGCCTTGCGCAATGCGCCCAACGCCACGAACTAACAGAACTCAGGAGACGGCCATGGCCGATCGCAAGCCGCTCATCAGCGGCAACTGGAAGATGCACCACAACCACTTCGAAGCCATCCAGACAGTGCAGAAGCTGTCGTATGCGCTCACGAAAGAGGATCACGCGTTGGTCGACGTGTCGATCCACCCGCCGTTCACCGATCTGCGTTCGGTGCAGACGGTGCTGGACGCGGACAGCATCCCGATCGCGCTCGGTGCGCAGAACTGCCACTGGGAGGACAAGGGCGCGTTCACCGGCGAGGTGGCGCCCGGGATGTTGGCGAAGCTCAACGTGAAGTACGTGATCGCCGGGCACAGCGAGCGGCGCGAGCTTTTCGGCGAGCTCGACCAACAGGTGAACCTCAAGGTGCGGGCAATCCTGAAGGCGGCGATGACCCCTATCTTGTGCTGCGGTGAGACCCTCGCCGAGCGCGAGGCCGGATCTACCGAGGCCAAGGTCAGCGGTCAGGTCATCGCCGGGCTGCAGGGCGTCACGGCCGAGCAGGTCGGCGGGCTGGTCATCGCCTACGAACCGATCTGGGCTATCGGCACGGGGCGCACGGCCACCGCCGAGGATGCGCAGACGGTGTGTGGGGCCATCCGGGCGGTGGTGGCCCAATCCTTCGGCGACACCGCAGCGGCGAAGGTGCGCATCCAGTACGGCGGTTCGGTCAAGCCTTCGAATGCCGCCGAGCTCATGGCGCAGCCCGACATCGACGGTGCGCTCGTCGGTGGAGCCAGTCTCGACGCCGATGACTTCGCGCGGATCATCAACTACCGGATAGCGTGAATTCCCGATGCTTGTCTTGACCATGATCCTCTTCATCGCCGCGGCACTGTCGCTCGTCTTCCTCGTGCTGTTGCACAGTGGAAAGGGCGGCGGCCTGTCCGACATGTTTGGCGGCGGCCTCGGCGCTTCTGCTGCGGGCTCTACCGTCGTCGAGAAGAACCTCGACCGCATCACGGTCATCGTGGCGCTGGCCTTCGTGTTCACGGCCATTTCGCTCGCCCTGCTGCTCGTCTGACGCCTCTCGGTTGGCCACGCGCCATCAGCCAGGTCCGTGTCGCTCCCTGGTGAACAGACCATTCGGCCCGTCGAGAAGCGGGTCGAAATGCTTCATTGTGGCGGCTCTCGTGCCGATGGTTCGGCGTGCGATTTGGACATCGGGTACTCGCGACGCTCGCCGGCGTGACCTTGTGCGCGAGCGCGTGCTCGGGCGCGGGGAAGGACGACGTCATGTCTACGGGGCTTGCGTTGTCCGGGGCGAGGATCACGACCATGCCCGGCGCCGGCGGGACCTTGCGGGTCGGCGTGATCGATGTCGGGTCACTCGACCCGGCGGCGGCGAATCCGGGATCTGCGTCGTCGATGCTGGTCGCCGATCTCCTCTTCGACGGTCTCACGAGCTTTGACGTTTCGAAGGGGACCGTTGTGGGCGCGCTGGCCACATCGTGGGGTGTCGGCGCTGATGGCTTGACCTGGAAGTTCCAGATCGACCCTACGGCGACGTTTGCCGACGGTACGCCCATCGGTGCCGCCGAGGTCAAGCAGTCGATCGAACGCGTCGCGTCGCGGGGTGAGCAGGCTCTCTCCGGGGTGCGGCTTGCCCTGATCGTCGGGTACGCCGAGTTCGCCAAGGGTGACTCGTCGGCGATCACCGGGCTGGTGGCCGAGGGAGCGACACTAGAGGTGCGGTTGCGGTCGTCGTATGCGGTGTTGCCGGAGCTGTTCGCCGATCCGGTGTTTGGCGTCGTGAAACCGAGTGATGCGAGCGCGACCGCCTTTGCATCGTCGCCGGTGGGCAGCGGGTCGTTCGCTCTCGCATCGCGCACCGCCACGAAGCTCACGTTGGTGAAGGCGCCGAAATCGCACGCACTGCTCGCCGGTGTCGACGTGACGATCTACCCCGACGCGGCTGCGGCGTATGCCGCGTTCGCGAACGGTGAGCTCGACGAGGCGCCGGTGCCGGCCGATCGGATCGCCGCGGCGATGACTGCGGCAACGGCGAGCGGTGGCTCAGTGGTGAGCGCGTCGCAACAGGTCAGCTACGGCTTCGGCATGAACCTCGCTTCGCCCGCGCTGGCCAACGTCGAGCTCCGAAAGGCGATCGTGCGGGCGGTCGATCGCGACGGGATCCGCCGCCGGTTCTTCCCCGGCACAGCCACCATGACGGGCCTCATCGGCCCAGAGGCGAACGGCTGGCGCGACGACGCCTGCGGTGTCGCATGCACCTACGACGTCGCAGCGGCAATGGCACAGGTCAAGGCGGCCTATCCCGCAGGTGGCGTGCCCACCGTGCACGTCGACTACTTCGAGGACGACCTCAAGCGAGACGGCAAGGTGGCTGCGGCGATCGCCGCGGCGCTCCAGGCCGCAGGCATTCCGGCGGAGGCGCGTTCGCACTCGCTCGCGGAGTTCCAGCAGCTCGTGGTGAGCGGTCGGGCGGAACTGTTCCGTTATGGATGGATTGGCTCGTACCCGTCGGCCGACGCGTACCTTGCACCGTTCGAATCGACCGGCACGGACAATGTGTTCTCACTCGCGGATCCGGCGTTGACGGCGGCGATCGTCCAAGCCCGAAGCGCGCCGACCGACACCGCGCGCACCGCCGCGTATATTGCCGCCGAGGACCTCGCGCTCGCGCTGGCACCGTTGCTGCCGTTGGTGCAGTTCGAGACCCATCTCGTCGTCACGGCGAAGGTGTACGACCTTCGGCTCGCGCCGAACGGATCGATCGACTGGCCCGCTGTGCGGATGGACCGCAACTGACTTGTCGGCTCGGCGATCGGCTCCGATGGTCCGGTTGCACCCACACCCGCAGGCTCGGTCCATGAGCGACGAACGTGGTGAGCCGCCTGCGTTGCCGGGGCTCGAGGTCTCGAACCAGCTCGGCGAGGGCACGTTCGGCGGCTGCGTGGGGCTATGGGTCGCGCACGTGCATGCCCGAAGGGTTTCACGACGATCGAGCTGAAGTCGAACTTCTTGAGCACGGTGCTCGACGGGAGGATCGGCGTCGAGGCGAAGCTGGTGCATGGCGGGACGCGCATACAGGTGTGGGACGCGACCGGGCGGGTCGGCGCCGCGACCGAGGGCGCCGACGGTCGTGCGATGGCGCTGTGCCGATGTGCACAGATGGTGCTGTGGTAGCCGCCCGCATGGTGGCGTTTCGGACTCACCGGCTATGCTGATGGCCCACGTCGGAGTGGCGGAATAGGCAGACGCGCCAGCTTGAGGGGCTGGTGCCCGCAAGGGTGTGGGGGTTCAAGTCCCCCCTCCGACACGCTTGGTTTGTACACCGTTGAGGTGGGTTCGTCGTGTGTTGAGGGCCGGGGCCCATGCCTGACCGGACGGCCGAACGGGTCGATGGCCGATGGGGACGATCGCCGTTGAGGTCGCACGGATTTCCCAAACGGTCGGGCCAGAGCGGGAGCCCTCCGTGCGCTGTCAGTGGCACTGGGTAGTCTTCGTTCATGACTGGCAAGGTGTGGACTGCGGCTGAACTCGAGGCGATGGCCCCAGCAGAGGTCGACGCCCTCTTCGAGGCGAGCATCATTCGGGACGTCGCCGACGCACCGCAGGAGCTGTTGGCCCGGACCCGTTCGCGGATTCTCCGCCGGATTGAAGAGACCGAACCGACGCAGCGGCCTTGATCGGACGCCGTCCGGTACGGGCGACCTACGGGTTCTTCGAGGACGTCGATCGCCAGCTGGGCGCGGAACGAGGTCCGAACGGCGAACCATCGACGGCGGACTTCCAAACGATCGATCTGCTGCGCATCGTGGACCGGTTCGCGGACGAGTTCGATGACCTTCCCGAGCTGATCCCTGGGCGCAGCGACTATCGAGTGCTACTCATCAGCGGGGTGCTCGTGCGGGCGCTGAACGTTGTCGGTCAGCTGGCGCCCGACGGCGCGGTCGAGCTGGTCTCCATCGACATCGAGGTCGGCTGGGACTGAAGCCAGGCCACGACTTCGGTCGCTCAGCACGCAACGATCCACGCCTCCCAAGCGCCGGATTCGCGTCTACTAAGGGTTAAAGTCCTCCCTCCGACACCAGAAGACAAGTTCCTATATCGCCCGAGCCGATCGGTCCGGGCGGTTCTCGTTTCAGGCTTGTGCTGGCGGGTGACCCGACCGGCGGCACCCCACAGCCTCCACGAAACCCGGGGCGGTTCCCGTTAGGCGACCCTGGCGAATATCTCCGCCACCGTGGCAGATTCGCGGAGGCGGTTCGCCAAGTGCGTGTCTGCTGGCATCGAGGGCGACAACTGGCAGCGAGCCGGATTCGGTCACACCCGGATCTTTGACACCGTGCCCGTGCCGGAGTTGGTGACCCAGATGTTGGTGCCGTCGAACGCCACCCCCCTCGGGTAGGAGCCGACGTTGACGGTGGCGGTGACCGCGTTCGAGACCGGATTGATCTTCGACACCGTGCCCGAGTCGGAGTTGGCGACCCAGATGTTGGTGCCGTCGAACGCCACCGAATATGGGCCGGTGCCGACGGTGACGGTGGCGGTAACCAAGGTCGAAACCGGATCGATCTTCGACACCGTGCCCGAGACGTAGTTGGCGACCCAGATGTTGGTGCCGTCGAATGCCACCG
>Ga0209086_10004332_pt1 | contig 10550 bp, 15 predicted proteins | sample M_130207_XF_Meta_FD_187312 | JGI IMG/M metagenome (GOLD analysis project Ga0209086, IMG submission 187312) | Freshwater microbial communities from Lake Montjoie, Canada to study carbon cycling - M_130207_XF_MetaG (SPAdes) (version 2) | ecosystem: Environmental > Aquatic > Freshwater > Lake...
AAATTTTTGCACCATCAAAATAGTCGTTTAACCATCTATAAACAAGTTGTTCTATTTTTGGTGTAGGTTTTTCGTATTTTCTTTTAACCTCATCTTCTAATATCAATTTAATTAAATTTCTCATTTAAATACAAATCTATCTGAATCTAATCTTTTTATATCATTAAATTGATCTTTAACCGTTAAATGTTCAGGAAGCATTTCGTAGATATCGTTTAACTCATTTTTAAGGATTTTATAGTCTTCATACATTTCATCACTTGTCATTTCATTTTTAATATTTAATATTGAAACGGCATATGGATAATCTTCGTTAGATAATTCATCTCTGTGTTTTTCATAATAAAAACTTAACTCACTATTATAAAATTCTTTTAGTTTGTCTATATCACAAATAATATTAATATCAATTATAAACTTACCATCATTAATTAATTTCCATCCAATAATGTATGGATAAGTTTTTTTTAATATTTTTATTGTAATGTCAATTCCCTTTTCAAGAGTTTTTGAATCATCCGTTTCTTCTTTTAATATATGTCTAATCAGTTCTTTCATTACATTACTTGATCTAAAAACCTTTTAATTGTTCTAACTATTTTTTGTCTGTAAGGATCATTCTCATTTGAGAAATTATCAACAGGTTCAATAACATTATTTTCTTCTAACATATTCAAAATCAATCTTATTTGTCTTTTTTTATTATCAAAAGTCCCAATACTATAAAATTCACCATCTACATTGAAATAAACCTTTTTAAATATAATCCGATCATCAATATTTATTTCTTCAACTTTATATCTTCGCATAAGAAAATTCATAACATTTTTGTCAATTTCTTCTGTTTCTTCTTTCAATATGTGTCTAATCAACTCTTTCATTATGCGTCGTATTCATCTTGATATATTAAAAACTCTAATGTTATCATAAATGGATCGTCACCGTAACTATCCCATTTCATGCCAATTGGCATGCAACTCAATATCCAATCATTGTCAGGTCCTCTTTTAATTAAACCACCTTTTTTAGTAAAAGTAAATTGTTTATTAATTTCATAAACTTCGTCTTCTAAAAGATCAATTCGTCTTCCAATGGCACCAAAATCATGGTCTTCGAAGTATGATTTTACAGTAAGTTTTCCTTCAATATAATTAAATTTTGGATCAAATTTGATTTCACTTATCACCACAGAATCAATATCGGATGAAACTTTACTTTCAAATATGTATTGAAGTTTTTGCATGGAGTTTCTAAATCTTTGTTCAAGATTGTTCTCATCTTCCTTTAATATTTTTCGAATAATGTTTTTCATTTTTTATAAATATCTAAAAAAGTTTTATAACTTTTTTTACCCATAGAATTAAAAAGATAAATACAATAAAATTATATTGTATGTGTTATAAAATACTCAGTAATTTTACCAAATTTACCTGATGAAATTTCTTTTGCCGGTCCTAAACATTCACCACCATCAGTTTTAATTTTTGTACATTTATCTTTCATTTTACTCCCACCTGGATCATGTCCCCATCCACCTCTTCTATCTAATTGCCAAGTTTTATCACTAGAACTAAGAGGTACTTCAATTTTTAATTTTGGTTCATCTTTACTTTCACCTTGTTTTATTGTTATTGCATCAATATCAGGTTTCATCTTACCTGAGGCTAAAAAAGGGTTTATTTCACAAATTAATACATTGTAAATTTGGTGTAAAGTATCACCTTTACTTCCTGAAGCATGAGCAATACTCAATCCTGTTGATGGACCATTATACGTTATTTCAAATTTTCCTTGGTTTTTATTAACTTTAATTTTGTCACCATAAAAATTTAAACCTCCCTTATTCTTATAAGCCAAACAAGATTTCCATGATGAACCAACAATTTTTGATTCAATATTAGTCGTAGTTGGTTTTTTTTCAGTTTCTTTTTCCATGTTGAATAGGTCTTTAATATTACTTTTATTTGATGTTCCAAACATCATTTTCATAATTTTCTGTATTTCATTTTCTAAACTCATATAACATCTTAATAATTTATAATCATATTTTTATAAATACTTCACCAAAAGTAATTCAAACTATTTTTTTATTAAGTAAATTTTTGTAATTTTGTTTTTATGACAACAAGAACTGAAACATCAATTAATAAAACTTTATTAAAACTTTATATAAAGTCTGTAACAGATAGTGACCTGATGACAAATAAAATCATGTCATTTATTTTTTCAGATGATGAAATTTATAAATTTGTAAAATGTGACTCTGGTCACTTTTATAAAATAACGGAATCTAAATGCCCATATTGTGTAACATTAGAGGATGAGGTTACTAATATTGATGTAGTGTCTGAATATAAATCAAGTAAAGTTGATGAAATTTCTAGCTCTTTGGAGTACCTGAAATCTAAGGAAAGTAAAACAAAAAAGGATCTCGAAAATATCTATATGCTTGAGATGATTTTAAAAAATTACTCTTAGTGTTAGATTTTTTTTAGAATTTGTTTTTTAGAAATTCTAAATTCCATAACTGATTCTGTTTTTTGTTCTTCTATTTTAGATTTTAAAACTCTTACAAACTCCGATTGAATGTCTTTTAATAAATCAACATAAGAATTTCTAACTCTTGTATTTTCATCCTCATATTTAGCATTCGAATAAAGGTAATTGATTCCTGATATATTTGTAATACATTTGTGGCCACCTGAATTGGCCATAATTACATCATAACCATTAACAGATGATTTGTTAAACACCTTTCTATCTTCAAATGGAATTGATTTAAAAAGATCCTTAGACTTATAATCCAAATATCTTTTTAATTTATCAGTACCAAATATTTTAAGTGATGGTGAATCTCCGTATATTGCCATGAAGTCTTTGAATGTAAATCCAACTGAACCTTCTTCTGTATCCATTTCAGAAATTCTTTTTAATGTGCCGAATGAAACTCTTTGTTTTTCCAATTCAGGTCTAAATTTCTCTAAAACCTCATTTTTAATTTCACCAAGATCAACACCTTTCAATGCTCTTTCTTTTTTGTACGGATTACAAGATGCTTGAACCATTCCCATCGGTAATCCTGTCACCAAAAACTCAGCATCAGGATGGTTAATGAATGGTGTATATCTATCATAACTTCCAGGTTTCATTGATCCCAAACCATATTGTGAAATGATACCATCTTCATATGTAACACCTTTTTCTTTTCTTGATTGGATATACTTTTCTTGGTTTTGTTGTAGTTGTTCAATTGGTGCGTAACCTTCTTTTTCCATCTGATCTTTAATGTTCAAAAGAATACTTTGGAGTGATGGTTTAGAATTCATCACAAGGTTTCTTAGAAAGTTTGGTTTGTTTTTAAACGCCAATAATATTTTGTTAGCAACCAATCCCATCATTTTTTTATTCTCTTTTACACCTTTTGTTCTATCAACTTTAAATAAGTATTGAATAACCTGTTCAGGAGTAATATCATATTTGGCATAGTCAGCAGAATCGATCATTGAAATGGTTTCAACATCATCTTGAGTAAAAATATCCTTTGGTGAAATACTTTGTGAAATTGTTTCTACATTAGATCTTGATGATTTAAAATTTGTGGAAGTACCTTGTTCTACTCCTGCTTGGCTATCGTGGTGGTCTGTGTGAATAACAAACATTGGTTTTCCATGAGCAAAATCAACAAGTACTGGCATAATTTCACCCTCACCTTCAACTTTCTTAATAGCAAACTCTTTAGAACCATATTGGATGATTTCAGCATCAACAACTTTGATGCCGTGTTGTTCTAAATAATTTTTCATTGCCAAAGCAGTTGTAACACCATCTAAATCTTGATGGAAATAGATTTTAGCCATTGGGTATCTTTTTGCCAAATCTTTGATACCTCGAATACCACTCTCATTTAATAATTTTGTGGTTTCTTCCTTGACAATTCTTCTAATTAAACTTTCCATTTTTTATAAATACTACGTCTATGAAAAAACTTAAGTCATTTCATTTCAAAGAATATTTCGTATATTTGTATTGTGATTACAGAGAAACTTTCAAATATCCCCCAATCGAGCGGCTGCTACCTTTTCAAAAACAAGAAGGGTCAGATCATCTATGTTGGGAAATCAAAGTTTCTTCCAAAACGAGTGAAATCTTACTTTCAAAAAAACCACAAGGATCAGAAGACTTTGTCTTTGGTAAATGAGATCACCGATGTTGAATTCATGACTACAAACGATGAGAGTCAGGCTTTGTTATTGGAAGACGAACTTATCAAATCACACAAACCAAAATACAACATCAAAGCAAAAGATGATCGTTCTCGTCGTTGGTTTATTACTTTGAGTAGTGATGAGTTTCCAAGACTTTTGGTTTGCAATCCTTCTAACTTTACTGGTGAAGTTCTTTTGGAATCTACAAGTTCCAATTCTTGTTATGAGATCTATGAGATGGTTCATGACATTTTCAATCTTAGATCTTGTTCTTACAACTTGACTGAGGAGAATATTCAAAATGAAAAGTTCAAGACTTGTTTGGAGTTTCATCTTGGTCGTTGTAATGCTCCTTGCGTTTCCTCAATCATGAAGTTTTCTTACCTGAAGATTGTAAGTGAGATGAGAGATGTATTTTCTTTTCAGTTTGACAAAGTTCGAAATCGTTTGAAGAAATACATGAAATATCACTCAGATCAAATGGAGTTTGAGATTGCCCAATCTTTCAAAACCAAAATGGATGTTGTTGATTTATTGGAGAAAAAACTTGAGTCGTTTCGTGTTCGAAAGTATAGTGATGTTGCAAGATCTTTCAAAGAACAATTTGGTTTATTGAATGTTCCAACTCTTATCGAAGCATTTGATAACTCTCATACTGCTGGTGATTGTCAGGTATCTGCTCTTGTTCGTTACAAGAATGGTAAAACTGATAAAACAAACTATCGTAAGTTCAACATCAAAACTGTGGAGGGACCTGATGACTATGCATCTTTTGATGAGGTGTTAAATCGTCGATTCAAACGACTTTTGAATGAGAAACAAGAGTTACCTTCACTTGTTATTATTGATGGTGGTAAAGGTCAGTTGGGTGTTGCTAAGAGAGTGTTTGAGGATCTTGGTTTATTGAATCGAATTGATTTGATCTCCATTTCAAAAGACGACAAACACCGATCATCTACAATCCACAAGATTGATGGATCAAGTTTTGATATTCCAAGAAGTGAGTTTGGGTTTTTGTTAGCCGAGATTCAAAATGAGGTTCACCGATTTGTTATTACTTTTCACCGTCAAAAACGTAGTAAATCTGTTATTAGATAAATTTATTGTTATAATAGGTTGCAATCCAATCAGCCCTTAATAATGGTTCTTGATTTAATATTGTGTCAACACTCAAATAATACATTTCAGTTTCGTAATAAGTCTCTTTATTATACAAATAATTGTCTATGTATTCTTCAACAGCATCTATAACATCAGTTTTTTCCCCATTTAAAGTTGCTGATATTAGTTTTACTTTGTTGTCGATATAATAAGTTTCATCATCTTCCCAACCTAATTTCATACCAACAGACTCTATATTAATCACATACTTTTTATACCCAATAAATGGGGTTCCTGTTGTAAATTCAATTTTTCTTACAGAGTCGAAAACTTTTTGTATTTTGTTTTTTGTTTCGTTGTTGAGATAAAATTTAGGAGTATCGTCCCATGAAACTTCAGGAGTAAATCTATAAGTTACATATTCTTCAAATTCTTGAACTATACCCATAAGTTCCTCTTCTACAATCGAGTAGAAATAAGAAACTTTATTTGGATTTTCTATTTTAAATTCAATCGGATAATAAGGTTTATTATGTCTTTTTGATATTATTTCTTCCCCAACTCTAACAGGAATACATTTTAATCCGTGAAGATCAATTTCACCTCCCGCAAATCTTTTGAATAATTTTAATATTTTTTCTTGATTCATTACACAAACATTTTATGTTCAGTTTCTCTACGAGTTTTTAATCCAGGATAAATACCAAAAAGATTTTTACTTGTTGTTAAAATTTCTTCTCTTGCACCTTCAATATCACCTTGTTTTAAAGTTTGTATGAAGTCTGATCTTCTTATTTTTGGTCCCATGTTAAATGCCATGGAAACCATTGCATCATACATACCTTGAGTTATCTGTGGTTTTATTTCCTTTTCTTCCCACTCATCAAGTATTCTATTAATTATACTTTCAGCCTCTCTTATATCATCCTTTAAAAGTATTTCAGCATGATCTTTTGTTATTTTTGTTCTGTTTGGAATTATGTTTTGATAATTGGTAAGAATGGAAAACCTTCTTTTTCTCTTGGAAATATTGCATGTCCATAACCAACGGTATATGCCCCATCACCAAGATTATATACTGTTAATACAGGTTCTCCTTTATGTCTTATTGAACCTTCTTCCCATTTTAAATGACTTAATAGATCTTCAGAGGATTTTCGAATTCTTAGATCTTTTGTGATGTTCTTAACAATTTCTTTTTCTGTTTTAACAACCCTTTCGATTGGTTCATCAACTTGTTTTTCTATTTGTGAAAAAGTTAAAAGACCTAAAAAAGATATTAAAACATATCTTAATATTTTCTTTTTTATATCACTTGGTAAAGATTTTATTTTGTCTTTCAAAACTGAAAGATATTCCAAAGCCTGTTCTTTTGTTTTAACCCATTCTTTAGATCTATCAATGTCTTTTTTTACATTAGTAAAATTCCACTCCATATCAGGTTTGGTCTTTCCATCTTCATTGATTAGTGATAATTTGAAAACAAGATCATCAAGAACTTGTTCATACATTAGTTTAGATTGTATCCATTTATATTGATCTTCGGTTATTGAAACTTTCATATTAATAAATATAAAAGAATTCTAAACATACTGAATCTTTGAAATGCAAGCCTCATTAATTCCAAAAAAAACAAGTTCGTCTAATAACAATTTTTCATTAGACCAATTTCTAAGTCGATCATTTAATCTTCTTTTATTACTTCCAATATAAAAAGGAAATCTTGTGTTTTTCAAATCCACTTTGACATCAACTTCATAACAATATTTTTGATTATTGTCGGTAGACCATCTGTTGAGATATTTTCTAATATTCACAACCTCACATTCAATATCATTAGTCCAAATTTTACAAGTAAGCCGAATTGTTTTTTTCTTTAAAAGTTTTTTAACTCTTTTAATATGATCGTCTTTAATTATATATCCTTCTTTAAGTCTGTGTTCCATAAAACAAAGATAAGAAAAAAATTTTAACTCAGAAATTTTTTTTTAATTTTTGAGTTTATTTTATTCTCCCTTTTTATCTAGGTTGGTTAAAATGTCTTGTCGCTACAAGGTTTGTCTTCATCATGGCATTCAAATATTGTGATTTTTGATTTAGTCTATGTTGTGTAACGTTATTTACCACTTCATATTTTATATGATTAATCACTCTATGTCTAGGTTCAGTTTTTTCTGAAGACATAATTTTAGTAATAACATTAAATTTTCCCTTTTTTTCATCAATTTGTCTTAATATTTCATTATGTTTTTCAATTCCAATGTGGTCAATATTTTGATCAACACCATAAAGACTTTTATTTTCTGATCCTGTATTCACTAAACTAACTTCAGAAACGAATAAATCGGGTAATGGATCAAAATTTTTTCTGTCCCTTATAAGTTTTGAATAATAATGTCTTAATCTAGAATTATGTCCAGTGTCCTTTGCAGAAGTTAAACCTTGTTTATGTAATCTTCTGAAAAACATTAAATTATCACTTCTTTTAATTTTAAACCCGTATCTTTCTGCTCTAATCATAAAATCCGTATCCGCAGCACATCTCCAATTTTCAAAACCATTTATTGTTAAAAAGTCATTTTTTCTTATACCAAAAACACCTTCACCCCATAAACCAGAATTTTTTTTGTCTATTTTATTAATATCAAAAACTTCACTGAAATTTGCAAACTTTGGTTTAACTATATTACAATATTTCAAATGATCTAAAACACTTTCGATCATCCCATCAATCATAATATCATCAGAGTCAAAAAATATTATATATTCTGAGTTTGCAATTTTTGTTAGAGTGTTTTTTACAACATATGGTCCTAAATTTTTTTCAAAAAAATATACTTTTGTTCTATAATCGATTTTTAATTCATTCAAAGACTCCATTGTTTTTGAACAATTGTCAATTCCAATTAATATTTCGACATTATCTTGTTTTTTAATACTGTTGTAAATAGATTCGATACATTCTTTTAAGTATTGGGGAGTCCCATAGGTTGGAACTATTATTGAGACGTTTTTTGTTTCAAATGTTCTATTGGTAATTTTTGTTTGTAATAAATCAGATTTTACGTGTTTTGTATAAATTGATTCTTTTATTTCTTGTTGTTTTACAAAATTTTCTGAGTGTTTAATACAAAGAATTGGTATGTTTAAATTTTTTGCCAAAGTTCCAATCCACACATCTGCCATGTTTGGATATTCAAAATAGTCTTTTTTAATTTTGAAGAGGTCTGTATGAAATGCCATAACACCAGTACCACCAAAATTTACTAACACATCATGGGTTAAATTTTCACCAAAATGATAAACTTTTGTAACATCATTATAATAAGAATTTATTGGAAATTTATCATAAAATCTACCATGAACCGTGATAATTTTTTTTCTATTATGTTTTTCAATGTTTTCGATCATTGTACTTACATAATTTTCAGAATATATTAAATCGTCATCTGCTGTGAAAAAATAACCATTTGAATTTTCTAATTCAAAAAATTTATATGCGTCCCCAAATTCGTTATCAGTAATAAATAAATTTATTTTACTATCATAGAGTTCGACAGGAATATCTTCGTAGTTGTTTAGAAAAACATTTATTATATCACATTGATTGTAAATTGACTCAATAGATTTAATTAAAGAGTTCGGTCTATTAAAGCTCGATATGTTGAAAATAATTTTTTCCATTTTTTATAAATAAACTTTATTTCAAAATTTCAAGACATTTGTTAATAAAAAAATGGTCGTTTTTAGTAAATCTTGATTCAAACGCATGGTAAATACCTCCCTCATATGTTGTTCCCATACCAAATTTAATATCATCTTCTAACACAAAGTCTGGTCGTTCAACATGTGATGGATATAAATATTTGATTTGTATGTTTTTTTCATTTGCAATGTGTGTAAGTTCCCCTCCACAATCACTTCTGTAAGTTGTTTCAAAAGATGGCCTACCCAATAAATTGAAGGTTTTAATACTAAAAACCATAAAGGCTGGTGCTGCATGTTTTTTTGATCCATTAATATTTACCGCTCTTTGTGCTGCGGCATAAATACCAATATTATCTTCACACCACTTTATCGCATTTGGAATTATGTCGGAGTTTAGAGGTATTACGTCAATATCTAAAAGAGTGATGATTTCATTTTCGTCTTCTATTTTATTTAGAACTTGATTGATTGATTTTCCATGATTAACCCAATTATCTACTTTAATTTGGGTTAGATCTACACCAAATTTATCACAAACTTTTTTTTGGAGTTCGGGAATTTTGTTTGTTATTTTTTCGTTATAAACTGTAAAAATCATTTTGCTATTAATTTTTCATTTTTTCTATGTTCTTTATAAAACATTGATTCGTGATCTCCGTGAATTGTTAAAGAATCCTTAACGTGGTACATATTTAAACCCATAGATAAAAGTCTATGACTTATTTGATCACCAACACCGCAACTTAAATTTGGATTAACGTCCCATCGTTTAGAATCTATTTCTTTTATTTCATAATCCAATTTTTCAAAAAAGTTTTTTTTGCAAACAAATACTAATTCACACCATTGAGTTTTATAGTATTCACCTAAATCAACAGGATAAACGTTAGTCCATTTAGGTAAATCTATCTGTGTTTCTATCATTAGTGTCCCCAATGAAATTTTATTATTATCTTTGATACTTTCAAAAAGTCTTACAGATCTTTCAAAAAAGTTTTCTTTTAACCTTAAATCATCCTGTAAATAAAAAAAATAATCAGCATTTATTTTTTCACAAAACTTAAACGTGTCTGTAATTATTTTCCATACTTTTTTTAATCCGTTATTTTTCAAATATCTAATGTATTTTACATCATAACCATTTAAATCGTATTTTTTTTCACTTCCGTCATCAAAAATAACAACAAATATTTTTTTATCTTTTTTATTTCTGAATATATCATCCAAGAGTTCTTTTAACATGATTTCACGTTCAAAAGTCGTTATTACAATACAATAATCATATTTTAGAGACATATTTTGTGGTTTGAATACAGGATATTTTTATTTTTAATATAATTATTACATAAAAAAAAATAAAGTAATTTAAAATATGTTTTATACAATAGTTATTCCAACAATGTGGAAATCTGATTTATTGGATTTGGCACTTAAAGAATACACTAAATCTCTTTGGGTAAATGAAATAATTTTAATTGATAATGATCATAACTTGATAAATCAAAAAAAAGTTAAAAACAAAAAAATAAAAATAAT
>Ga0209086_10004334_pt1 | contig 10548 bp, 5 predicted proteins | sample M_130207_XF_Meta_FD_187312 | JGI IMG/M metagenome (GOLD analysis project Ga0209086, IMG submission 187312) | Freshwater microbial communities from Lake Montjoie, Canada to study carbon cycling - M_130207_XF_MetaG (SPAdes) (version 2) | ecosystem: Environmental > Aquatic > Freshwater > Lake...
CCAATTGATGCTAATTGTATCAGCATTTGGGTAACTATCTAGGAATTCTTTCACGTTGGAATATTTATTTAGTACTAAAAATTCATCACAATCTAAATATAAAAACCATTTTGAATTATTTAGTCTTGAGATATCAATTGCTAATTTTATACAATTTGATTTAAAATTATTACCTCCAATATTTTTTGAAAGATCTGAACTTAATCTAATAGTATTAACTCTACTACTACTATCAAAATTGTATAATACATCTTCTAATGGATTCACCGATAAGTGATCAAATACATATATACAATCAAAACCAAGTAGTAAATGATGAGCACACCATTCTTTTATACAATGTTCATCTCGCGCATTTGTGAATAAAACTACATCTTTTGAACTTGGTAAAAATGATGATATTCTTTTATTATATGTACGATTTTCTCTAATTCCATTTTTTTGCCAATGATCTAAAGCTTTTTCCTGAGTATCTATACCAGCAGCAACTAAGTCTGGATAATTAGAGATGTATTGTTTCCAATCAAAATTTTCTAAATAGAAATCTTTAGAACAAATTAATCCCATTTAATTACTTAATTAATATTAAGTATTATTATTAATTACTTATTAAATGGAATACTCAAAATTAATAAGCGACTCTGAATTCAATAAGTACATCGGTAAAAATTTCGGAATTCAATGGTACAATGGCCCAGATGAAACAATTATTAATTCAGATAAAGATGGATACTATTTATCTGAATCAGGTGAAAGAAAGGTTCTTTTTAAATTTAGAAAAGGAATAATAAGTACTGAATTTCAAAATTTAGCTATTAAGTCCTTTTTACAAGAATCTAAAAAGAAACATTCAAACAGGGGAATTGCTGGGGGTATTCAGCCAGGGCAGACAAATGCGAGAAGTATCACACAATCTGGACAAAATGAAGGAAAATACATTGCCAGTAATATTTCAGGATACTATGACCGTGCTTTACGTGAACATCGTGGACTATTTAAAACACAAGTTGCTTGTAGAACAACTGCGTTTACACTTCGGAATAAAGAATTGTGGGCTTCTGGACTTCCTTTCATACAAAGATGTTCAAAAGAATATTCAAGACTTGCGCCCAAAGAATACTCTAGACAAAAAAAGGAATGGGACTCCATAAAACCTCAATTAAAAATACCTAATACAGTATTTACTACTGTGACAAGTAATTACAATTGGAGAACAGCTTGTCATAAAGATTCAGGTGACTTCCCATGTGGTCTGGGTAATCTTGTAGTTGTGGGTAACGGATTTTCTGGAGGATACTTGGGTTTCCCACAGTTCAAAGTTCTTATAAAAATAAAACCAGGTGACTTCCTCTTGATGGATGTTCATCAATGGCATTGTAATACCCCAATTTTGAAAAAAACTTCTGATTCATTTAGACTTTCATTTGTTATGTATATCCGTGAAGATATGAAAGAATGTATAAAGCCAAAAAAAATTGGAAACACTTATTACTATTATTAATTAAAGATTCTTTTGAATAGTGAAAACTAAATCATCATATCTATTTTTAATAAATCTAAGATCATAAATAATTATATACTTTTTTAATTCTTCTGGACATTCATCTTTTAATACATCAAACCATTCTGGTGCTTGTACATCTTCTAAAATTAAAATACCGTCATCTTTTAATAATTTTGAATAAAGTTTTACAAATTGTATCATACTTTCTAAAGTATGCGGTCCATCATCTAAAACCATATCAAATGTTCCAAATTTATCTTGAAAAGTTTCATAAAAAAATGAGCTATCATAAGCATCTGTAGAATGATATAATTTAATACGATCATTATTTTTTAAAGAATCATCTATTTCTGATTCACTAATAATATCAAGAGCATAAACATTAGCATTTTTAAAATAATTAAACCATAATAGAATACTTCCACCTCTATCTATACCTATTTCCAAAACATTTGTTGAAGTTTCTTTTTTATGGACTAATAAGCTTTCATAGAGATCTAAATAGGAATGTGTTGTATTTTTATCTGTTGAAAATGTCTTAGAAATTTCAGGAAGAGTTTCACTCATTTGTGTAGTATTAATTAATATTTTATTATTATTCAAAATATTAACAATTGCTTTAAAATTATTAATATCAATTATTCTATTTTGTTTATTTTGATTAAAAAAATAACAAATTTTATTATATATTACATCTGTAAAAACAAACGAATGTTGTTTATTTGAACATAATTCAGTAATATCTATAGGTTTTACGATTTGTGTAACATAAATACCAATACTAAGATCATCTACCAAATTGTAATTTAGTTTATCTTTATTTTCGAGAATATTTATTACAAGACCCTTATTCATCAAAATAAAAGAACCAACACAATATTCTGTTCCAAAATAAGTAGTATCAATTATTCCAGATTTATGATCAAACCATTGTAAATTATTAACTGGTCCAATATAATAATTTTTGTTTAAATTTAGATTCATTACGTACTTTTCAAGCTGTATAAAATTTATTATATCATGGACACTTGTTCTTACAAGAAAATCGTATTCAAGATTTAATTTATTTGTTAATATATCCATGGCAATTATGGATTTATTAAGTATTCCTGGAATAATACTTTCAACACCATTTATATAAAGTATATTACCATCAATAATAAATTCCGAACTTAATTTTTTAAATGTTATAAAAAAAAAAGTAACATTTGAATTTTTAATATATTCCAATTGACTATTTAAGAATTGGTCGTAATATTCATCCTGATTATAAATTGAAATATATACTATCTTCATCTTCATCTTCATTTTAATAATAAATAATTATTAAAAAAATATTAAAATAACGCAATTACATTTTGTTTAGATCTGAAAAAACAAAAAAAGATTGGATAAACCAATTGTTTAATTTAATTAGTAATTAATTAGTTGTCCAGTTGGAGCAATATTACCTGAAACTCCCATATTTACATTATTTACATAAGTATTTTTAAATATTCTATGTTCTATATCACCATTATATGGGTTACTAATAATATTATCTAAATTATTCAATAATATATTAATTTTACTTGGAGGAATTCCAAAAAAACAGGTACAATAACATTCTTCGTTAATAACTGTTTTATTACTATTAATTTCATTTAAATTAAAACTAGTCATGTTAAATAAATCATTTAGATAGTACCTTCCTGAAATTTTAAAAATATAATCTGTGTCAATACTTCTAAAAACATCAGAATTAAAGAATGTCTTTAAAATCAATGATTCTCCTAATGTTTTATCATAATATATCACATCAGGTAAATCTGTAATATAAAACATTGTTACATCATCAAAAACAATATCTTTACTTAATTCTACAACTACTATATTAGCATTAATTACATGTTTCTTAATGGTTTCAATTGTAATTAACGTTTGATTGTATCTTTCCTCAGAATTATAAATACTTCTACATTTTACATTAACTACAGATGTAATAACAAATAAATAGTTATTTCTTTTTTGAAAGTATGTAAGTGCTTCTGGCCATTTACCATCTTTAGATAAGTATAATTCAAATAAGTCTGGCTTTTTATAATAACACTTCAGTAAAACATGTTGATCATCGTCTGATATATTCATTGAATATAATTCATCCAAGCAAGAATGATAAAGTTCTTGAAATGGATTTACCAAATTTATTGGTAATCCATAAAAACTACCTGTAAATATATCTGGAGCATTTTGAAGTATACTTATCGAATCATATTCTTCAATTTTATTAATTAAGCAAAAATTTAATTTTGATGTATTAAAAAACTTAATATTAAGTATATTTTTAGGAAATTTTGATGAATTGTTATTAAAAACACTAAAATGATATCCAAAATCAGACCAACATACAAATGAAGTTTTTATATATGGTACAGCATATTTAATGAAGTCTATTTTAGCATGATTTATACAATTATATTCTGGATATATGTTTTCAGGATGTCCATTATTAATTCGATTATTTACTATTTTTTTATAAAATTCTGAATTCATTATTGTTCTATCATTTTCAACATTTTTCCAAGCATAAATATTTGTCTTTAAAAAATTTTCATCAATTGGTATAATTATAACATTTTTTTTCGGAATATTAATAATGTTTCTAATATATCTTAAATCCATAAAAACAATAATCGAATAATCCAATTCTAAATATTTCATAAATGATTCTATATAGTATTCCGGAGTCCTCTTCATATTTCCCCAATTTCCACGACCAATATCATAAAATGCTGTTACTATCGTTACTTCATCGTTCGATGAATTTTTAATAACTGGAACATTTAACATTGAATTATAATTCTTTTCGTAAACATTGGTTCCAATAAATACTGAAAAAAACTTTTCCATAACTTTATATGGTGTATACTCATTGTAAGCATTCCAGTCGCTTTTTGAAATTTTAATTGTTTCGAAATTTATAAAAATAATTATTAAACTTTTTAAATCCTTATAAATTAATCCTTTGTCACCAAGAATTTTAATATGGGCATTATCAATTTCTGAAACACTTGTAATAACTGGCTTATTTAAACTTGAAAATTCCCCAATTGAAAGACCAAATGTTTCTCCTTCCATACGAGCATGTATCATGGAATCACATGTATTTATAAATTTAACTTTTTCATAAAGATCTATTATTGGTTCAAGATATATTATTCTTGGATGATCATAAAAAGGAAAAGTGTTTACAAATAAAAAATAAACATCATCTCTTATTTGTAAAATCATTTTTATTGCTTCATAAACATATGGAATATTAAAAGTTTCATAACCTCCATGTCTACCGAATACAGTAGCTGATTCTGGTATTCCAAGACTACTTCGCATATTTTCTGAATGACCGGGTAAATTTATCATATGTGGAACATGTGGAATACTTTTACAACCCCTTACCCACTTACTTATTGGTGAAACTATTTCATTGGGACACTGAGGAGTATTAGAAGTACTAGGAGTATCAAGCATTTCAAAAACTATATGTGATAGATTTTTAAATTTTGTTAATTGATTTGAATTGTTAGTACTCTTAATGTTGTAAAAATAATCCAATGAGTAATTATTAATTTCCGAAAAATCTGAATAACCAATCACTTCAAATTCTTTTTTAAATTTAAAAATAACTGAACTAACATTATTGGGATCATTGAGGTAGTAAAATATAATACTTTCATTTCCATACATCTTGTTGTAATAGGCATAATCATACATAGCAACATCAGTTCCTCTTTCTCCTAAATGCCCAGAAGCATGAAAACCTATAACAACCATTTTTCTTTTAAATATTTTATTAATTTCAGAATATTTAGGAGGAAGATAATTATTTAAATGAAGTGGTATCTTTTGGAGTTGAGTATCTGGGCGTAAAAATAAATCTAATCCATTTTTAACACGTTCGGATATAACTGAAGTATCTGTAAACTCAGGTGTATTATATTCTTGATGTGAGAAATTTTTTATCTTATTACTAATAAATTCAGAATCTCCAAAATAAGATAAATGCCAACCACCTTGTTTAATAAAATTAAAATTAGACCATCTTATTTGATCTATACTTAACCCAGATATCTTATAATTTTCATAAGTCGTTATTTTAGAATAATACCACTTCTTATTCATTATATTTGTCAATGAATAATAATAAAAATCTTGCTCAAGAGCATAGATCGAATCAAAATTAAATGTTTTAAGTAAATCCAATGTATTAGGGTCTGGTATTTCATCAATATCTGAAATAATAATAATATCGTTATTATTTAATTTCAAAGATTCCAAACCACGAGCTATACAATTTCTTTGAAATTTCTCATTTTTCCAAACCTGGTCTTTTATTGGATTCTTAAAAAATGGTAAATCATCGACTACTACATGAATTATTTTATGAGAATACTTCTCAAATAATTTTTTATTTTCAGAATAATAAAGTCTTTTTGATTTACCTGTAAACGTCATTATTGATTCAACTAAAATAAAATAATCAACTACTTCATCAAGTAAATTTAAACGATAATCAAGTAATTCAAGTTCATTATAAAAAATAAAACAATCAACTATTTTAAAAATTTTTCTAACAGGTTCATTTAAATATTCTGGACTATGTTGCCCTTTAGTTGTTAATTCAGTTCTATATTTTCTCATATTTTAATTAATTTTAATTAAAACTTAAAGTAAATTTTAAATTAAGTTTAAGTTTTAAATTAAAATTAGTAAATATTAATAATAAATTCATTAATTCATTAATAATGAGTATAATAATTTTAACAACAACTGTGAATGTTCAAGATAAATGTTTTCTTTTTCAAACTAACCCAGTACAAAGATTAAATACTTATATTCATTCTATAAAAAAATGGATAAATGATACTTCGTTAAAAATAATTGTTGTAGAAAATTCTGGATATCAATTTGATGAACTTCGTGAATTTATTTCAGATAGATTTGAGATAATATGTTTTAATGAAAAAGAGTTACCTGAAGCAAATTATCTCATTAATAACAATAGTAAAGGTGCTAGTGAATTATTTTCAATCTATTATTCGATACATAATTCTAAAATAATAGATTCTTCAGACTTTATAATTAAAATAACTGGAAGATATTTTGTTCCAAATTTTGAAGAATATCTATTTAAAATAAATTTAAATGAATTTGATGGAATTATTCAAAATAATTGCCATAATTGTGAAATTTTAGGATGTCATTATAATAAAAAAAATATTATTTTTGATAAAAATAATTCAGATTATAATCATATCGAATTTCTCTATAAAATAAGAATTGAAAAATTAAATAAAGTAATTATATTACCTGAATTCAAAATAAGTCCAACACAAATTGGAGGACTTAATGAAAATCGTTATTCGTTATAAAAACCTTTTTAAAAAAAATAATTATTAAATAAAACAATGAATTATACATTTTTTTATGGAATAAATGATAATAAAATAAATATCACTGAGAAAGTATTAAATAAATGTTTAATACTTCATAATATTTATATACCAAGTGGAGACTTAAATAGAGATAAATTATTTGGAGACCCCATTCCATTTAAGATAAAATATATTTATATTAAAGATTCTGATGGAACAGTTTATAAATATTCAGATAAAATTGGAATACATATTGATTTACTGAATTCTAAAATAACAACAAAAGAACTTATTTACCCTGTTATTGTAGCAATTGCTAAACTTGAAAGTGATTATATTATTGAATGGACAGAGTATCACCTTGCTTTAGGGTTTAGTCATATATATATTTACGATAATGAAGATGTACCAACATATAAAGAACTACTCCAAGATTATTCCGATAAAGTTACCGTGATACATTTACCTGGAAAAAATTATCATAAAGCTGTACAATATTATTCATTAGATCTATTTATTTCAGATTATATGCGTAATGGACTCATTACACATGTTGCTCATATAGATATAGATGAATTCATTACTCTTAAAAAACATGTAAGTATTACAGATTTTATCAAAGAATACATACGTGATGATTGTATGGGAATAGGAATGAATTGGAGATTTTTTGGAGATTCTGGACTCACAAATAATGATGGTCGACCACTTACTCAACGTTTTATTAAGTGTGAACAAAATGGGAATACTCACATAAAAACATTATTTGATGTTAATAAAACAAATGGATGGTCATTATGTCACTCAGTCTATAATTCTGAAGGTTTTTTTGTAAAATCTACAAATGGGAGTATAATAGATTTTGCTCATTCAGATATTCCTTGTTTTGATATAATACAATTAAATCATTATAAATCAAAAACACTTTCAGAATTTAAATACATACGTACACGTGGTAGAGCAGATTTGATGAATGATCCTGAAGAAGATATACTTTCTGATTTTAATAGATTTAATATATCAGAGGTAGAAGACCTTACTGCTTATAATTTTTATAATTCAATTAATAAGTATAAATTAATAGATCTTACTGTTTACTTAAATAATAAAGGATATTATGAATTTGAAGGATACTCCAGACAATTACCTGAACAGATAATTGATTTAATAAACTTGTCAAAAGGTAAAAAAAATGTTTTAGAAATAGGATTCAACGCCGGACATTCAAGTAGTATTTTCTTAGAAAATGGTTGTAACGTTGTTTCTTTTGATCTAGGAATTCATGATTATGTAAAAGTAGCAAAAGAATATATCGATAAACGGTATCCAGGACAACATACACTTATTTTAGGTGATAGTACAATAACTGTTCCTAATTTTTATTCTGATATAAAATTTGATTTAATTTTCATTGATGGGGGTCATGAATACCTAGTTGCAAAAGCAGATCTTGAAAATTGTCAAAGATTTGCTCATGAGAATACTATTTTTATAGTTGATGATATTACATACTTAAGTGAACAAAGTTATACAATTGGACCTACTAAAATATGGAAAGAATACATAAATTCAAATAGAATAAAACAAATAGATCATAAAGAGTATGCTATTGGAAGAGGTATGTCATGGGGTACATTAAATTTATTTATTATAGTATATTATATATTTATACCACCTGATAGAAATTGGAAAGCTGTAGTAGAAGGACAGTTAAATGATCTTATCGTATCTGGAATTTTAGAGAAATCAGTATTATATATCCATATTTGTACATCTTATGAAAAATTATTAAAAGATTGTAAAAATTTTATAAAATGTAAGGTTAATTGTATTATAAGCACTTCTTCTGAAAACTTATATGAATATCCTGGACTAAAATTACTTTATGATCTTTCTCAAAAAAACCCATACTCTATATTATTTTATATGCATACCAAAGGTATGGTTTTTTCTTGTGAAGATAAAAATACCAGAAATAATTTTGAAAAAATACTTTTACGTAATACTATTTATCATCATGATAAAATAAGTGAAATACTCCAAAATCGAAGTATAAATAAAATTGGTTTATTCCCTTCAGAACATGGTTCTATATGGTTTAATTTTTTTTGGATAAGATCTAGTTACTTAATTGATAAAAAAGCTCCTAATAAAATAATTGATACAAGATTTGATTATGAACACTATATTGGTTTTGATAATCAATACAATGATGATTGTTATTCCCTAATTAAGAATTCTATTTGTTATTATCCTCAACTTGAAGTAATGGTCTTTATAAATAATTTAAGTAATGAATTAATATTTATAAATATAAATAATTATTTTAATAAAATAAATTTTAAATTTGAATATGGAACTAGTATAAATAAAATAAATATTACTGAAATTGTTCTTAATAAATGTCTTCATAATAACATTATTTATATACCAAATGGAGAATTAAATAGAATCGAATTATTTGGAGATCCCGATATTGGAACTTTAAAAAGTATTTTTATTAATGAACGTGAATATCCACATTATAGTAATATTATCATAGACTCATTTGATAAGATTTACCAAATAGATCAAATTCCAGAATATATTAAGTATTAAGTATTAAGTATATTTCTTTTGGATATCTTTCACAATAATGATCTACTCCAGAATGATGTAATTCTAAATAAGTTGGATTTAACTTCATTAACCAATATTCAGCATCATTCTTATTAATAGTTACACCTACTTCTGGAATCAATGGAAGTGTTCTTAAATATTCACTTTTAGCCCACCAAAAATTTCCAGAATAATGTGGTGGAGCTGTAGTGGTTGTTCCATCTGGATGATAATCCAGACCTGAAGTAGTATAATTACAACCTAATGTATCATAATCATTAAGTAATTTAGTACATTTTTTATTAAGTAAGAAATGTAACATCATGTCTATCCAATCATTTTCTTCGAGATAGTCATCATTAAAAGATATACCTTTTGTATGGATGTAAAGAATGTTTACATTTACATTTATTTCAGAAAATTGTTTTATTTTATTTATTGTAGGTATTTCAAATAATTTACAATTACTGGAATAATTCGTAATATGTAGATTTGGAAGATTCCACACATTTTCAATTGGTTCTCCAATATTATTTATAAAAATCTTTTCAAATATTAAGTTTAATCGAGAATTTATTAATTCATTTATTAAGTAATCCAACCTTTTTGTACCTTTTGTTCGTAAATTACAACTATGTATAAAACAATAATTTTTTTTGATTTTAAAGAAAGAGTTATAATCAATCAATTCAAGATTTGGAAACATTTCTGTAAACTCACTAGCTAATGAGTCAGATGTTTCAGATAATATTGAATATCCAGCATAAAGTAACCTGTTACATCTAATATGTTCAAATATTTTACTTGGTTCTTCAATATACTGTCCGTGTATATTAAGTATTCTCTTACATTTTGCTAATTCACGATCACGTGATTCCCCCCAACCCGTTATTATGTTTACTGTAAAACCCTCTGAAAGAAGATATTCTACCAGTTTTTTACGTCTCGGTGGTGTTAAATCTTCAACTTTTGTTGTCCATATTGAACTACTACATATTATCCCAAAATCATACTTCACATCTGATGTATTCTTAA
>Ga0209086_10004336_pt1 | contig 10545 bp, 10 predicted proteins | sample M_130207_XF_Meta_FD_187312 | JGI IMG/M metagenome (GOLD analysis project Ga0209086, IMG submission 187312) | Freshwater microbial communities from Lake Montjoie, Canada to study carbon cycling - M_130207_XF_MetaG (SPAdes) (version 2) | ecosystem: Environmental > Aquatic > Freshwater > Lake...
TGGAAGCCCTCTGGAATGGTGTCGCCACCACCAAACCCGACAACGCCACCATCCGCCAATGGGCGCTTGATAGCGGTGCGCACGAAAAAGCGATGACCCTTCTCGAAAGCTACAAGGAAGTCGCCATTCGATCCCTTCAAGAAGTCGAACTCCCCAACTTGAAAGGCCTCCTGCGCCGCGTCATCGGCAAAATCTTCAACGAACTCGAAATCAAAGGCTGGTGCCGCGAATTCGAGCAAAAGAACCTCAATCCCGAACTCCGCGCCGAAGCCGCCAAAGCCGCCGCAGACCTCGTCCCGAACGTTGTCGCTTAAAAGTACGACGGACACTCTTGTCCGTCGGCTTCAGTGCTATTTCACCGCGCCGCGCTTCGTTTGAAGCAGGCCATGAAGTTGTTTTCACTCTGCACAGCCTTCCTTTTTGCATTCGCTTCGATCCACGCCGGCGATTCGCGTCCGAACATCCTGTTCATCGCCATCGACGATCAAAACGACTGGATCGGCTGCATGGGCGGACATCCGCAGGTGAAAACGCCTGCGATTGATGCACTGGCAAAGCGCGGTACGCTGTTTTCAAACGCGCACTGCCAGGCCCCGCTGTGCAATCCCTCGCGCAGTTCGTTGCTGACCGGCCTGCGTCCATCGACCACGGGCATCTGCGGCCTCTCGCCGGGCATTCGTGAGGTCGAGCAGACGAAAAACCACATCACGCTGCCTCAGACCTTCACCAGCGCGAGTTATTTCACCTCCACCTCTGGGAAAGTTTATCACGACGGTTCAATGCGTCCCAAAGAGCAGAAGGCGGAGTTCAATGAGTGGGGCAACCGCGGCCCGATGCCGAAGCCGAAAACGCCCATCGCCAATCTTCCCGGCCCAGATCGCCATCCGTTAATGGATTGGGGCGTGTTTCCCGAGAAAGACGAGGACAACGCCGATTGGAAAATCGCCGACTCGGCGATTGATGCGATGAAGCGCGCACCGACGGACAAACCGTTCTTCATCGCCGCTGGATTTCGCCTGCCGCATGTGCCGTGCTATGCCTCGCAGAAGTGGTTCGATCTATATCCTGATGCCGATCTCAAAATGCCACCCGTCAAAGAAGACGACCGCGCCGATCTGCCCAAGTTCGCCGATTTTCTCCATTGGAAACTGCCGGAGCCGCGCTTGAGCACTCTTCGCGCGAACAACGAGTGGCGGCCACTTGTAAGAGCCTACTTGGCCTGCGTGAGCTTCATGGATAGCCAAGTCGGTCGCTTGATCACTCAGCTCGAAGCCACGGGCCGTGCAGAAAACACCATCATCGTGCTGTGGGGCGATCACGGCTGGCATCTCGGCGAAAAAGGCATCACGGGCAAAAACACCTTGTGGGATCGCAGCACTAAAGTGCCGCTCATCTTTGCCGGTCCCGGCGTGAAGGCCGGACAAGTCTGCCACAGCCCTGCGGAACTGCTCGATATCTTCCCTACACTGCTCGCACTGACGAAAATGCCAGTACGCAGCGACCTCGAAGGCCACAGCCTCGTGCCGCAGCTTCAGGATGCCAATGCACCGCGCGAGTGGCCCGCCATCACCACGCACAACAAAGGCAACCACGGCATCCGCACCACCGACTGGCGCTACATTCACTACGCCGACGGCAGCGAGGAACTCTACGACATGAAAAACGATCCCAACGAGTGGACCAATCTCGCAGGCGACTCGAATCACGCCGCCAAGAAAGCCGAACTCGCGAAGTGGTTGCCCAAGATCGACAAAGACCCCGTTCCCGGCAGCAAAAGCCGCGTGCTAACCTATGATCCCGTCACGAAGGAAGCCGTTTGGGAAGACAAACCGATTGATAAGACCGCTCCGCTGCCTGAGCCGTAAGGCGTGTCTTCCATGATCAAATCCTGGCGCTTCGGCCTCGGCTTCCTCGCGTTTATCGTCGCGGGATCGCTGCTGCTGTTGTCATGGCTGCGTCAACGCGAGCGTGATGAGTCGAATCGCTTATTTCAGGCCTTGGTTCAAGCCGATGCCGAATTCGTGCGGCGCATGAATCTTCCGCGCAGTGAGAAGCTGGCGAAGGATCTGGAGCAACTTCTTGGCATGCAGATTGAGTTTCGTGAACCAGGTAAGCTCACTGAAGGCGAGAACACCGTGAGCATTCGCCTTGATGACAAGAACGACATGATCTTCACCCGCAAACCCGTCGCTTCATCCCTCTCCATGCGCGATCCGGCCACGCGGAATGCCTTCATCGCCTTTTGGCTCGTTTCCGGCCTCATGGGCTGGTTACTAGCTCGTGAAAGGCTCAAGCGCGCCCAATCCGAACGACTCGCGATGCTTGGTCGCGTGGCGACGAGTCTGGCGCATGACATCAAGAACCCGCTCGCCTCGATCCAACTGCATGCGCAGTTGATGACGCCCAGCGATGGTGAAGACGCCCAGGCGCTGAAGATGATCGAGAGCGAGTCTGAGGTAATCGCTGGGCTCGTGAATCAATGGCTGCACCTCGCCAATCCACTGCCGCCCAAGTTGGTGAAACTTGATGTGAGTGAATGCATTGCTGGCGTTGCACGAAATCTCGAAGCGCAAGCACGGCATACCGGGGTTGACATCGAAAACGGCCTCACGGGCTTGATTTGGGTCATGGGCGAATCGCAGCGGCTATCTCAGGCGTTTCGGAATCTGCTCGTGAATGGCATCCAGGCGATGCCGCGAGGCGGAAAGCTGCAAATCAGTGCCGAAAGCCGCGATAACACCGTTTCGCTTCGTTTCACCGACTCAGGCACCGGCTTCTCGGAATCCGCACTCGCTCGCGGCACGGAGCTATTTTTCACCGAGAAGGAAGGCGGCATGGGCGTGGGCCTCAATATCGTCGCGAGCATCATTGAGGCACATGGTGGCCAAATTGAATTGCAGAATGACCCCAAGGGCGGCGCGGTTATCATCGTATCGCTTCCCTTACACGCCACATGAACGCCAACATACTCATCATCGAAGACGAATACGCCCTCGCCGCTGCGCTCTCGACTGTGGTGCGCCGCCTGGATGCCACACCCGTCGTTGCAGCCAGCGGACAGGGCGGGATCGACAAACTCGGCTCGCAAAACTTCGCGCTCATCATTCTTGATGTCGGATTGCCGGACATGAGTGGGCTGAAGGTGCTGGAAAAGATCCAAACACTGCCCAAACCGCCACCGGTCCTCGTCATCACGGCTCACGGCACGCTCGACACAGCGTTGGAGGCGCGCAGGCTCGGCGCACGCGAGTATTTCCTCAAGCCGCTCAATCTGGCCGATCTCCAGCGCACCATTCGCGAGGTCTTCACGCCCGTGAAGTCCGAGGCACTCGAGCAAACGGCGATGATCGGCAGCAGCGAGCCGATGCAGCGCGCGTTTGCCATCATCGCGCAGGCGAGCGGCAATGACGCGCCTGTTTTGCTCCTGGGACCGCCCGGCAGCGGCAAAAGCATCGCCGCCGAGGTGATCCACCGTCACAGCGCACGTGCGAACGAGCCGCTGGTTGTGTTCCGAGCCGATGAATGGCCTGCGGATCGCGTGAAGGCCGCCTTGGATGAAGCGATCTCGAAGGCGGGCAATGGCGTGCTGTTTCTGGATGAGATTAGCACTTGGTCAAAACCGCTGCAGGCTGCACTGATGCATCGCATGAGTGATTTGAAGGCGCGACTATTTAGTGCATCGAGTCACGATTTGTCCGCTGTGCGTGAAGACCTTTTTTACTCGCTGGCGGTGCTGCAAGTCACTCTTCCGCCGCTTGCTGAGCGCACGGGCGATATTGCGGCGTTGGCGGCATCGTTCGTTGGTGAACGTGTGCTTTCTGCGGAGGCTTTGGCAGTGCTTAAAGCGCACGCTTGGCCAGGCAATGTCCGTGAACTGAAAGCTGCGATGTCCCACGCCACTGCGGTGTGCAGCGGCAGCACCATCCTGCCGCATCATTTGCCTGCGAGCTTGGTGAAAGCCGAAGATTCCAATCATCTCGAAGAGGCCATGAAGCGCAGCATCGCCGCTTGGCTCGATCAAAAGACCACCGGCACAGACGAAACGATGCCCGCGTATGATAATCTGCTCGAAACGGTGGAGGCATCCATGCTGGAGCCGCTCTTGAAGCGTTTTGACGGCAAGCCAACTCGCTTGGCTGCGGCGATGGAGATGAATCGGGCGACGCTGCGGCGGAAGTTGCGAGAGGAATGATCAGTTTGGAAGCGGCCAGACAATGAGGTCGATGGGGTAGAGTTCGCCGTCGGCCTCGCTTTTGAGGAAGTTGGTGTCGTTGGCGTCAAAGGCACCGCTGCTGCCGCGCTGCCAAGCGTAGTTTCGCAGTGTGACAGAGACGTCGCGGCGCTCTCGCAATGGTTCCCAGCCGTGACGGGTCATCCAGGCGTGAATTTCTTTGTCGGTGGGCGTGGTGCCGACGATGAAACGCTGCGCGAGGAGCATGCCAACACCATCACCGATCAGGTTTTCGAGTTCGCTGCCGAAGCCAAAGAGTTCCCAGCTCAAACGCTCGCGTTCGAGCGCCTGTTCAATGGTGCCAGGACCGTATTCGATCATGCCACGATCATTGCGCACAAGGATGCAGCCAAAACCAGCCGTGCCGAAGCCGTTTTCCTCACGACCACGTAGTTTGATGATCTGGGTCGAATCAAGGCGGTCATCAAACAGCACGGCTTCGCCGCGGCTACCGATCACTGAAAAGCGAGAGCCTGCCGGACCGAGAGTTTCCCAATCGACGGTGCCATTGATTCTGCGGCTGAGGATTTGAGCCACATCCAACCAGCCACCGCGCTTTTTCGTCAGGCGCTCGATCTCACGATCAACCGCTGGACCATCAACCAACTGTGCAAACTCGCGCTGGCTGAGCATGGCTGCCGTTGATTTGAGCTTTCATCTGCACGGACATGGCACCGCCTTCATCATCGCGGAGATGGCGGCGCACTTGCTGGTATTTTTCTTCATAACTCAACTCACGCCGATTTTTCGGCGGTAGGCGCAGCTTGGCTCCGGGAGGAGGAAGCTGGATTTGAGCGGGATCGAAGGACATGAGCAGAGAGTAACTTCAGTTTCGGAAAACGCAACTGGGCGATCAATTGCCGTCTGCCTTGCCGGGTACGCGTGGATCGTTCGCCGGGAAGAACATTTTTTTCTCCTGATCAAAGAAGATGGCCTGGCAGGCACCGAAGGAGGTCGTTTCGGCGAGCTTGTGACCCAGCGCTTTCACTCGGTTGAGTGTGCCCTCACCGAAGGCTTTTTCGATTTTGAGTTCTTCCGGATTCCACTGGTGGTGAAAGCGAGGTTCGGCGAGGGCGGCTTCGGGTAGCATGCCGTCGTCGATGATGTTGGTGAGCAGTAGCAGGGCTTGCGTGATGATCGTGGGGCCGCCGGCTGCACCGGTGACGATGACGGGTTTGCCGTCTTTGAGCACGATGGTCGGACTCATGCTGGAGAGTGGACGTTTCCCTGGGGCAACGGCGTTGGCTTCAGCGCCGACGAGCTTGAAGGCGTTGGGAATACCGGGCTGCACGGCGAAGTCGTCCATCTCGTCATTGAGCAAGACGCCAGTGCCTGGGATAACGACTTTGCTGCCGAAGGCGGTGTTGATGGTTTGATTGAGCGCGACCCAGTTGCCCTCGGCATCGGCGGTGCAAAGGAAGGTGGTGTGTTTGCCGAAGACATCGCCTTCCCAATGTGGCGGCATGTTGTGGCCCGGGACTTTGGTCGCGTGATCGAGGTCGATTTTCTTGGCGAGTTCGGCAGCATAGTCAGGCGAGACAAGGCCACGTGGGACTTTAACGAAGTCGGGATCGCCAAGCCAGTAAGCACGATCTGCGAAGGCGAGTTTCATGGCCTCGGTGATGACATGAATGCGGCTGCTGGCGCGAAAATGGCGAATGGGGAAGTGTTCGAGGATGTTGAGGATCTGTGCGACATGCACGCCGCCGGAACTGGGCGGCGGCATGGTGATGAGATCGTAACCGCGATACTTGGAGCGGATCGCCTCGCGCTCGGGCGCTTTGTAATTCGCGTAATCGGCGGCGGTGGTAATGCCGCCATTGGTTTTCATCCAAGCCTCGGTTTTTTGGGCGAATTCGCCTTCGTAGAACCAAGCAATGCCTTTTTCGGCCACGGCACGGTAGGTGGCGGCGAGATCGGTTTGGATGAGGGTTTGATCCTTTTCGAGTGGTTTGCCGTCTTTGAGGAAAATGGCGGCTGAAGCGGGGAATAGGGCCAGTTTGGCGGCTGTGGCGGCAAGTTTGCGGGCATAGACTTCATCGAGGGGAAAGCCCTTTTCGGCGATCTCAGCGGCGGGAAGCAGCACGTCGGCGAGTTTGAGTTTGCCGTGTTTCGTTTGTGCCGCCGCACAGGCTTTGAGGTAGCCCGGCACACCGCTGGCAAGGGAACCGGTCTTACTGGCTTCGTCGTCGAGTTTGCCTTTGATGAGATACATGTCGCGTGAAGCCTTGGCGGGGGCCATTTCACGACCGTCGATGCAGGTGACGGTGCCGTCGGCAGCATGGATCACGAAAAAACAGCCACCGCCGATGCCGGAGTTGTGACCATCGACGACACCGAGGGTCAAACCGGCGGCGATTGCCGCGTCGATAGCGTTCCCGCCTTTTTCAAATGCCTGCATGCCTGCCGCTGTGGCCAGCGGATGCACGGTAGCGATGGCACGCTTCGGGTATGAGGCGTCGGCAGCATGGAGCAGATTGGTGGCGAGTAAGAGCAGTGCGGAGAACGCTTTCATGCCGCGAGGCTAGCGACGAGTCTTCATGCCGTCGATGAAAAAAGACTCACCAAAATCAGTGATCCAAAGTGGGATTACTGGGAACGCTTCCAACTCAACCAAGCCTGACGGTAGGTAAAGTCCATCGCCATGATTCCGGCAAACAAGAGTAGGGCGCGACTGGGCTCTGGCACCGTCTTTAGCATATTCGAAGCGTTTTCAGGCAGGTCGAATGAAAGCGCCGATGCCATGTTCGGCTCAGCAGCTTCAACCGCGATAACAGCGGTGATGCAGCAAGCAAGCCAGTAGGCGATGGAACGCAAAGTCATGGAATTAAACACTACTTTAGCTGATGGGGCTGAGGCAGGACAAGACTTTTTTGGCAACGGGATTGACGCATCTTGTTCATTATCAGTGGCTGGCTTGGATGGACTTAGGTGAATCGCTGATGATGCTGACGGATGCCTTCCTGCTTGCGAGATCACTGTGCCTCCGCCATGTCTACGGCCCCTCAACCCCGGCAACTCATCCATCATGTCCATCGTCAGTTCTGCGCGCGTCATTAACATAGGCTTGGCCGGATTAGGCAACGTCGGGGCAGGAGTGTTCAAGAATCTTCAAGCCAATCGCTCTCTGATCAGCCAACGCACGGGTGCCGACCTGCATATCACACGGGTGGCGGTGCGTGATCTGGTGCGTCCTCGCGATGTGGCTGTGCCTGCGGAACTGCTGACGACAGACTGGCGTGAACTGGTCAATGATCCGGCCATACCGGTGATCGTCGAACTGATCGGCGGCACGACGACGGCCTATGAAATGGTGGCCGCAGCGTTACGGGCCAAAAAAATCGTCGTCACGGGCAACAAGGCCTTGTTGGCCGAGCGTGGGAAAGAATTGTTCGCGCTGGCCGAGGAATGCGGTGTGCCGATTTACTTTGAGGCGGCGGTGGCTGGCGGCATCCCGATCATCCAGGTGTTGCAGGAGGGCCTAGTGGGAAATCACATCCGCTCCATCCACGGAATCATCAACGGAACGTGCAATTACATTCTCACGCGGATGTCGCAGGCTGGTTTGAGCTATGTGGACGCCTTGCGCGAGGCGCAGGAAAAAGGCTACGCTGAGGCCGATCCCACACTGGATGTCAGCGGCTGGGATGCGGCGCACAAGGCGATCATTCTTGCCTCGTTGAGTTATGGCTTCTGGATTCCGCAGGACAAAGTGCATGTGGAAGGTGTGGATCGCGTGAGCATTACCGACTTCAAGTTTGCCGAACGGCTGGGTTATACGATCAAGCTGCTCTCTGTGATCCGAGCGGATGAAAATGGTCTCGTGGAAGTGCGCACGCAGCCGACTCTAGTACCGCTGTCACATGTGCTGGCAAGTGTGAGCGGCGCATTCAACGCGGTGCTGGTGAATGGCGATATCGTCGGTGAAACGCTGTTCTACGGTCGTGGTGCTGGACAAGACCCGACAAGCAGCAGCGTCATCAGCGATCTCTGTGAAGCCGCCGCAGTGCTGATGCATGGCGCACGCCACAGCGGCTTCGTGCCGCATGGCCTCTACGGCAAGTCGAAGCCTATCGACGATACGGTCTCACGTTATTATCTGCGGCTCACCGTGGATGATGTGCCCGGTGTTCTGGCACAAGTGGCGGCGGTGCTTGGCCAGCGTGGCATCGGTATTTCATCCATGATTCAGCCGGAAGACCTCGAAGACACCAGTGGCGCGACCTCGCTGGTGCTCATGATCCATGATGCCCCCTTGGGAGATATGAAATCAGCGCTCGCAGCCATTCGTCAACTCGGCTGTGTGCGTGGCGAACCGAGTTGGATGCGCGTGGAGACATTGCAGGGCTGACCACCATGGTGACAAAAATTAGGCAGACCAACTTTGGCGTGGAATGCGGCATGGAATGATGAGAGCATGTCGTTCATGAAAATTGTTATCGCAGATCTCGCCACCCTTGTCGGGGGAACCCTGCTGTGTGGAGATCCTGCGGAGCAGATCACGGGATTTGCTTCCCTGAAGGAAGCTATTACTGGCGATCTGAGCTTCTTCTATGACGCCCGCTACAATGAGCGGTTGGTGAATACCCAGGCCAGTGCGATCCTTGTGCCCTTGGGCTGGACAGAATTCCCGCAGCATGCTGCCTGCATTGCGGTGGCGGACCCTTCCCGCTCATTCGAGCAAATCGTCGAGAAATATGGCTTTCAGCCCGAACCTTTTGCTGCCGGTGTTCATGCTTCCGCAGTCATTGCTTCGACAGCCAAATTCGATCCAACACGAGTCTCCATCGGCCCCAATGCAGTAATCGAGTCAGGGGTGGAACTGAGTGACGAAGTTGAAATCGGTGCCGGCTGCTTCGTTGGGCGCAATGTGAAGATTGGCAGAGGATCAAAGCTTTATCCGAACGCGACCGTGCATGCCGAATGCATGCTGGGTGAACGAGTCTTTTTGCACTCTAACGCAGTCATCGGTGCTGATGGTTTTGGTTATGAATTTGGTGAAGGGCGGCATCGCAAGGTGCGACAGGCTGGCATCGTTCAGATCGACAACGATGTCGAAGTCGGTGCTGGCTCGACCGTGGATCGTGCGCGTTTTGGCCGCACCTGGATCGGCCAAGGCACCAAGATCGACAATCTCGTTCAGATCGGGCACAATGTGGTGATCGGAAAGCACTGCATCATCGTCGCATGCACTGCTATCGCGGGTAGCGCGATGATTGGTGATTTTGTGGTCATTGCTGCACAGGTGGGCATCGCCGGACATGTCACCATCGGTTCAAATGCCACGCTGGCTGCGCGCTGCGGTGTCACACGTGATCTTCCTGGCGGACAGACCTATCTCGGCTTTCCGGCGATTCCGGCCTCCGAGGAAAAGCGCCGTCTTGCCAGCATCAACCGCCTGCCGCAACTGGTCGCTCGTGTGAACGAACTGGAGTCGGAAAAAGTAGGTGCCTCTTCCTGATCTCACCAAAAGCCCCACTGCTGGGTTTTCATCACATAGAGACCAAGGGCGAGATTGCCGATGGCATGCATGAACACGCAGGCCCCGAGACTCTTGGTGCGCACCGCCACGAAATACATCAATGATCCCCATACGAACGCGCCGAGGTAGTCCTCCGTGTTGTGGATTAGCATAACGCCCAACGTAACAATCCAGAAAGTTTTCCAGCGATGCGTGCCGAAGGCGATTCGCTCAAAGCGGCCATCCTCCGTCTGTAGAAAACGCATTAAAAAGCCGCGCCAAAATAATTCTTCAACAAACGGCACCACCAGCACCATGCGTGCAAAACGCATGCCCACGACCGCGCTAAACCACAGTGGTGAATTCTTTGCGATCATCGGGTCGAAGCCTTCTTTGCGTTCAGCAAGTCCCAGCCATTCCCACCATGAGGCGGGCTGCACGCCACGCTGAATCAATTCCTCGCGCAGCAGCGCGGGCGCAATCCAAACAGCGATGCCAACAATCCCAAGCACAAACGCCAGCCCAAAACCACGCCACGGTGCCAGAGTGTAATTTTTGCGAAACAACAGGAGCACTGCCGCGCAGAGCACCGTTTGCAGTGGATAGACCCAGTGCTCCGGCGCACGCAGATGCCACGGCAGCTCGGAGTTCTCGATGCGGAACAGGCCAGGAACGGCATTCAGCAATGTGAACAGCACGAGCGGCAGCACATGGGCGATCGCGGGTGAGACACGTGACATCATTGAGCGGATAATGGCAATGGACCGCCAATGCACAAGCAACATGCCGTGCTCACGGATACTCGTGGCCTAAATTGTCATCGGTGATGATCTTGGCGTCGCCCCATGCTTTT
>Ga0209086_10004337_pt1 | contig 10544 bp, 6 predicted proteins | sample M_130207_XF_Meta_FD_187312 | JGI IMG/M metagenome (GOLD analysis project Ga0209086, IMG submission 187312) | Freshwater microbial communities from Lake Montjoie, Canada to study carbon cycling - M_130207_XF_MetaG (SPAdes) (version 2) | ecosystem: Environmental > Aquatic > Freshwater > Lake...
TATGTTTTAAATTATGTGCAATTTCTTTGGTTTCATTACTGAATGGTGTAAATAAAACTAAACACATTTTTTTTGTAAATGATTTACAAGCATTTTCTAAAATTACTTTCCATTCGTAATTATGTTCTAATACGTGTCTCATATATATACCTTCAATATTTGAAATATATTTGGTTAAATCCGTTTTAATATCCGCAAATGGAGTATTACTTCCATCAACACCTATATATTTATTTAAATTACTATTTAAAAAAAAACGTTTAAACCCACCTGCACCACACCCCCAATCTTCAATATAATTACATGTATGTAAAAATTGGTAACCTAACTCATATGTTACAGTTTCTCCATATCTAAAACTTCCACAATCATTGATTGTTAAATCTTTATACCATTCATTCCACTTATCTGTCATTATACTAATATATTATTTTATTTTTTTATACTTTAAACGTATTTATTCATATTATTTCCTAAATGTTTATTGAATATATGATCCTTTTTTTATCAGTCATATATTTTTATAACTAATAAACATTGATTAATATATAATTAAATCACTTGTTTTTTTATATGCATTACTTATTTTTTCTAAATCAAAATCTTTAAACAATTTATTATAATAATAATCATAATTATTCAATACTTCTATTGTTTTTTCAACTAAGTCTTCATATTTACATTCAATAATATATTCTTTTAATTCATAGTTTTTATTTAAACTTTCTTCTGTAATAACAATCATTTTATTAAATATACAACGATTACATCTCATTTCTTCCAATATTTTGAATCTTTCGTTAAAATGTATATTTAATAATATTTTATGTGTAAATAAATATAAATCACGATTTTTATCAAATCCCTCTACAATGTTCAAATTTGGAATTTTATCCATTATTTGTTTTCTATAATTATCATAACATCCAATAAATGCAACATCTCTAATTTTTTCTAAATCATATATTTCATTTTTATTGTATAAATATGGTAAATAATATACATCATTTTTATATTGTTTTAAAATATTTACATTTTCTGAACTATAATCTATTATTGGAAGTGGAATGTCTTTTAAATTATTTACCCATTCTATTTTAGATAACTGTTCGGTATTCATTACATATATTTTTGAAATAGATTGCATGTTAAATAAATAATGATTGGATAAATAAGTTATAATAAATACATTATGGATGTCGTTTACATTTATTAATTCTTTTAAAATATTAGGATCATTAATATATTTTACATTACTATAATTATATAGATATGTATTTATATAATCTTGAAAAAAATGTTCATGGTTTCTATCAGAATAAAAATATAGGTTCATTATATGTTATTATATAAAATTATATTAATATAATTATTTATAAATAATATCATGTTTCATTTTATTGTGTGTTCTGTTTTCAAAAATGAAGCCCATATTCTAGATGAATGGATCAGTCATTATTTGTTCCATGGGGTTGATCATATTTATTTAGTCAATGATTTCAGCACGGATAAATATATGGATATTATAGATAAATATTCTGCAAATATTACATTGTTTCATAATGATATAGTAACAAAAGATGTTGGAAGACAAACTCAAATATATAACAAATATTTTAAAAACTTGTTATCATCTAGTAAATGGATGACTATTTTAGATATGGATGAATTTTTATATAGTCCTTACGAAATAAATCTACAAACTATTTTAAACCAATTTGACGCATATTCTCAAATTATGGTCGATTGGGTTCATTTTGGAAGTAATGATCATATTTTACAACCAAATTCAGTAGTGGAGGGATTTTTATTGCGTGCATTATATGGAAAACCAAAAGAATATTATAGTTATAAATCCATATTTAAAACTGAATATTTCTTAAATTTTGGTATACATAAAAATGAAATAAATGGACTTCAAATTCATTTGAAAAATGGAGAAAACATAGAAACTCCTAAATTATCAATAAATCATTATAATTTACAATCCCTAGAATTTTATACAAATGTCAAATCGAATCGAGGAGATATTAATAATTGGTTTGATCATAAAAAATTAGTAAGAGATAAAGAATATTTTATACATTATGACGATAATGATGTTTTAGATTTGAAATTATATGAACAGAATAAAACCATCATAAAATCGGTAAAACATAATAAAATTACAGAAACAAATGAAGTAACTATGCTTATTACGTCTTGTAATCGCCCTTTTTTATTAGATAAAACACTAGAATCCTTTGTAAAATATAATACTTATCCTATTGTAAAAACGATTATTCTGGACGATTCTGGTATTATTGGATGTAATGAAAATGTAGTAAATAAATATAAGGAAAAATTAAATATTACTTCTTTATATAATAAGACGAATCTTACACAATTGCGTTCGATAGATAAATTATATTCATATGTAAGAACCAAATATGTATTTCATTGCGAAGAAGACTGGGAATTTCTTCAACCACGATTTATTGAGAAATCCATGGCTATTTTTGATGCAAACCCGAATGAAAACATATTTACGATATGGCTACGACCGCATCATGAAACATCTTTACATCCTATTATTTACGATAATCTAAATCGTGGATATTTTCTAATGGACCCTCGTTTTTCTTATCGTGACAGAGGAACCATTTATACTTGGTGTGGAGTGACTTTTAATCCGGGATTAAGAAAAATAAGTGATATTTATGTCTTTCATCCATTTATTGAAAAATGTAAAATGGTGGAGAAAAATGGAAAATTGGTTCCAGCAGAAGGAGAATATACCGTCAATAGTATTTATCGAGATTGTGGGTATAAATCTTATATTTTAAGTGATCCAAATGGACATGTAAATCATATTGGGGCAGCTCATCATATAACGGTAGATTATTAATTATATTATTGGTAATTTAATTGAACAATAAAAATGTATATTTTATTGTTCAATCGTGTGTATTCTAAAATAATGCTTTCACTGTTTGATTACAATGACTAAACCAAAAAACTAATTCGGAAAATGTGCTAATGCGGTTACAAACAAATGTTCCACATCTAGATAATAGTAACATTTTTATTATACAATATTGTAAATGGTTTATATAGACGGGTTTATTATATATTATTATTTCTACGTTTGGATAATTTTCTTTAACGTATTTTATATATTCATCTTTAAAATCATTATTATCAAATGAAAATATAACGTATTTTATACTATTATTAATCATTTTATTTATTTCTTTTTTATATTCTTCGGGATCATATTTTCGATTAACATTTTGTTCATGTGGAGCTTTCCATGTTCTAATACTGATTCCAATCGAATTTTCAAATGAAAATGTTTTATACATATTTAAAGTGAATTCTACTTCATCATGTATGATTTGTTTAAACCTGAAACTTTTTATAACATCCATAAATCTATTATACACGGTTTCGTGTATTTGTTTTTTATCATAGTAATGATCAATCGTTACTTTTGGTGTAAATAAATGTTTATATGTATTATTATTCAAGTCAACATTATTATAATCCGAATATTCATAAGGTAAATCTTTCTGTAAAGATTCTTCTTCTTTTAAAATAAGCCATCTACAAGATGAAAATGGTTCGACCGTATATTTTGTATAATCACTATTTGTGAGTATATATGTATCATCTAAACATGTATCAAAATTACCTAACATACTATCCGGATTACATTCTATTTTTGTATTTTTATTTACTGTAAGTCCACTAATAAATCCTTTTAGAGTATTACCTATTCCAGCTTGATTTGGAACATGAATTTTAAATATTATATTTTCAAAATTCATTATAATATTATTTATTCTTTAACTTTATTTATATTTATATTTATATTTATATTTATATTTATATTTATATTTATATTTATATTTATAAATATAAATATAAATATAAATATAAATATAAATATAAATATAAATATAAATATATTGTAAATTAATGCAAAAAATATGTATATTATTTAGAGGTGAACATCAAAGAGAATATATTAAATATACAAATGCAATAGATAATTATTCTAATTTTAAGAATTATATATTTGATGATTTGCAAGATAAATATATAGTTGATATTGTTTTTGTTACATATCAAACAAATGTATTATGTAATTTAATTGATATTGTTAACCCAAATAAAGTAATTATTTGTGATGAAATGGATCATACTCAAATAAATAATTTTAAACAAGTAAATCATTTTATCCAAAATAATCGCGATATTTACGATAGATTTGTTATTCTCCGTTTTGATATACTATATAAAATAAAAATAACAGAATGGCCTTTATGGTTTAGTTCTGGAATTATAGTTCCTAATAAAGATGATACGTTTAGTCAAACATTATTTTGTAACGACATTGTTTTTATTATAGATAATACTGATGCAAATTTGCACCATATTAATAATGCAGTTAATTATATGATACATATAGATAATATAGACAACGATAAAAAACTAAGTCATCATCCGGCAATGCCTCATCATATTGGTCAATATTTTAATTTGAATAATATTCCATTAAATTATATGTATGATATGTGCGCAAACACCACTGATATTAATCATCCGCTGTATATTTTTCAACGTTATCTATGAACCATTCCGTCATATAAACATTCAGGATACATTAGAATATTTATACCATTATTTATACAAAATATTACAAATTGATTTTCTGGACAAAAATAATGATTATATAAATCTTGATTTGCACATTCGATTAAACAACTTTCATCTATCCATTTTTTAAATTTTATAAAATCATCTTTTTTTGAAAAAAAATAATAATCATTAAATGCATATAATATATTGTCAAATCCATTTTTTTGAATATTATATAAAGATTCATAATTGTAACATACCATTCCTCCAAAAGATAATGCGTCATGTGTAGAATAAATATGGCTATTTGGTGGATTTATTTTATTCGTTTTATTGAATTCTACTATTTTTTCAAATGAATTGATATCATTTTCTTTCATTCTTTTTAATATTTTATTTTTATTATGTTCATTAAATGATATATTATCTAATTTATTTGTTTCGGTTGGAATATGCGGATATAATTTGGTTGGATATTTTGCATCAAATCTAGTTTTCATACACATATCAAAATCGATTTTAGTCTTTGAAATATATTCAAGCATATATTCAATGCCGATTTGTATATGATGTTGTTGTGGACAAGAATGATTTTTCGTATATAAATCTGGATCAGGTAGTCCTATATGTGCATTTTTATAATAACTGAAATATTTTTCTTTTTGTGTTAAGAATAATGGATTTGATAATTTTCTCTTTATTATTTCATCATATTTATCTGTGTAATTTTTATAATTGCAAATAATCGATTCTACCTCTAAATCGTTAAAATACGATATTAGTTTAGATTGATCTGTATGAAAATCATCTGAATTTAATACACAAATCACTAATATTTTATTATAATAGTGTTTTGATAATTGATACATATCTGTAAAACTAGAATAATCAAAAAATGTCCGCAATTGTCCGGTAATAATTATACATAAATTAGTAGTCATTCTATAATATTTTATATATTATGACTTCTTTATATTATAATTTCGAATAAAATTGAATGGAAAATAAGTTATATATATCTTTGTAACATATATAACCTATTTATTTTAATCATGGCGTCAGAACAACCGTTATTGGAGAATGCGATAAAAGATTATTTGGAAAGTTGTAGCACCATCAAATTATCGCAAAATATTCGGTTAGGTATTCCTGAATTCGAAATCCGGTTTGGTATTTCCAAACCCGTTTCGAAAACCGATTATGATAATGTGGTCCGTGAACTCTTACGAAATAAATGGTCTAGTAAAAATATCGATGGTTCTCAATTATTACGTATCTCTACCGAATATTACGATACTCGTATCGCTCAACGTAATTTGGACGAAGACGAAGGGGAGGAAAATGTGTTTAGAGGAGGGGCAAGGGGTCCTGGTCCAGGTAAACGTCGTGCCTCCGAATTTCAAATGTCCAATATTCGTCTAGAAATTGTGGGAGCCGATATGATTGAAATTTATTGTAAAACAAATAGTTTAGAAGCCTTGAAAAATACTCCCGCCGCCAATAAAAAATTAAAATTCACACAAAAAAAACCGGCACCAAGAGCCATTGGTCCGTTTATCAATGGAAAAAATATGCCATTTATTGATTTCAAAGATTTTAATTTCCGGGTTTCTTCTCAATTTGAAATTGTTTATCCTATTACCAGCGAAAATGAATCTATCCGTAAAATCATGAATGATTGGAATCCGGCTTCCAAACATTTTCGTTCGATTAATCGGGTTCGTTTTACTTTACCCGGTAGTGTAGTTGCGGTAGATATTAGTATTGTAAAAAGTAATCGCACTTATTCCAAAAAATTGGGAGATGGTAAATTCAAAAAAATACCGATTCCGTATCAAACCATTCAAGAAGCCGAGGTTTTTTCGAATGCCGAAATCTATGAAATTGAATTGGAATTGGATAATGATGCCATTACTATCCTGATGGATTCTAGAAAACGTAAGATTGAAGATTTAGTTCAAGAAGTCATGACCCAAATTCGGGCGGCCGTTCGAACCGTTCTCTCTGGTTTACAGGGCACACCTTATCCGATTTCTTATTTGGAACAAGAGGATGTCATTCGGGATTATATGCGTTGTATGCACGGGGATAAATGGGTCGCAGGTAAAGTGGACGAAGAATCGTTGAATCGAGAGAAATTTCCATTTCCTTACTTTATTGGCCCTTCTTCCATCACTTTACAAATGGAACATATTGTTCCTTCCAATAATACTACTTCTCCCAATATTGCTCTGGATTATACCGTTACGGAAAAAGCAGATGGACAACGCGCTTTACTGTATATTTCGAAAAAGGGGAAAATATACATGATTAATAATAATTTAAATGTCATGTTTACCGGCGCCATGACGGAGGCCAAAGAATGTTTTGATAGTATTCTAGATGGAGAATATATCGATTATGGCAAACGCACATCCTCCAGAACCTTTTTACATTTATTTGCGGCTTTTGATATTTATTTCATTGGTTCTAGAAAAGATCGATCTGTGAGAGAATTGGCGTTTTGCACCAACCTTCGAGTGGAAGATGAAAATCTGTATCGTTTGAATTTACTGGAAAAATTTGTGTCTAAATTACGGATTCAATCCGTGGTTGAAAAACAAGCCTGTTTATTCCAAATTCGATGCAAGACCTTTTACCGAGGGATAATGTCCGGGTCCGGATCTGGACCTAGTAAGAATGTGGTTCGTTCGCCGAAAGAAGAAGGTGAAGTCGAAGAAGAAATCGAAGTGATGGAAGAAAAAACCATTTTCGAAGGTGTCGAAATGATTTGGTCGCGGAGAGAAATGTTTGAATATGAAATCGACGGACTGATTTTCACCCCTATGAATATGGGAGTGGGTGGTGATGTTCCCGGAAAAGCCAGTCCCATGATGAAATTTAAATGGAATCGGTCTTTTAAATGGAAACCACCGCATTATAATACCATTGACTTTTTGGTATCTACGAAAAAAGATAAATTCGGGAAAGACCTGATTCGTAATAAAATCTTGACCGATGAACACAATGAAATTACGACTATTATTCAATATAAAACATTGGTGTTAAAATGCGGATTTAATCCTAAAAAAGATAAATTCGTGAATGCCTTTAACGATATGTTGTTCAATAGGTTTGAAGCCTTGGATACTCAACCAGTCGATGACGATGAAACCAATGTTACTTATTCTACCAAAGGATATCAACCCGTTCCGTTTCAACCTACTTCTCCTTACGATCCCGAAGCATGTTTTTGCAATATTATTTTACAGAAAGATCCAGTAAATTCCGACCAGTTGTATATGCGAACCATGGAAAACGATGTCTTTCAAGAAGATACGATTGTAGAATTCAGTTATGATAAAGAAAATCGAGAGACGGAAAGTGCATGGAAATGGGTTCCATTACGGGTTCGGTATGATAAAACTAGTGAATTGAGAGAAAAAAAGAATAATTTCGGGAATCACTTTTCCGTAGCAAATGATAATTGGCATTCGATTCATTTTCCTATTACCGAAAATATGATTATGGGACATGATTTGCCGAGAGAAAATATGTTGGACGATACCGTTTATTACAATCGTATGGACAAAGATTCGATGGAAACGCAACCTTTGAAAGATTTCCATAATTTATTTGTGAAATTATATATTATTCAAAAAGTGGCTAAATATCTTTCTGTAAAAGCCCAAGCCGGAAATATTCTCTTGATGGATTATGCCGTCGGAAAAGCGGGAGATTTATTTAAATGGAAAACGTCCGGTATTTCTTTTGTTTTCGGTGTGGATATTTCGAAAGATAATATCATGAATTCGAAAGATGGCGCATGTGTCCGTTATTTGACTGAAAAAGTAAAGAATCCAAAGTTACCACCACGTGCGATTTTCGTTCATGGGAATAGTTCCCTAAATATCCGTCATAACCAAAAAGCATTATATACCAATCAAGAAAAAGATATTTGTAAAAGTATCTTTGGTAATGGAACCGGTGGGGTTGCTAAAGAATATGTGGGAATTGCGAGAGATGGATTTCATATCAGTTCTTGTCAATTCGCCATGCATTATTTCTTTGAGAAAAAAGCGACCTTACATTCTTTCTTACGTAATTTAGCAGAATGCACCCGTCTTGGGGGATATTTCGTTGGAACGTGTTACAATGGTCAACGTGTATTTGATGCTCTTAAAAAGAAGAAAATGGGAGAATCGATCCGTTTAGATAAAAATGGGAAAAAGATTTTTGAAATTGTGCGGGATTATTCCAATCAAATCGAGACATTTCCGCAAAACGAAAAGAGTATTGGTTTAGCCATTAACGTTTTCCAAGAAAGTATTAATAAAACCTTTAAGGAATATTTGGTCAATTTCACCTATTTCTCTCGTTTAATGGAAGATTATGGTTTTGTTCCTTTATCGAAAGCGGAAATCACCTCCATGAATATTGTAGATACCAATGCTTCTTTTGAACTCTTGTTTCGTAATATGGAACGAGAGATTCGAGAGAATCCAAAAGTGTATTACGGGCAAGCATTGAATATGTCGAAAGAAGAAAAGACCATTTCGTTTTTCAATCAATTCTTTCTTTACAAAAAAGTGCGGAATATTTCTTTAGAACAATTGGCGCAAATATGGAAACAACAAGTTGGCATGGAAGAAGAAGAGGAGGAAGAAGAAGAAAAAGAAAAAGGAGAGAAAAAAAACGTGGTTGTAAAAGCCAAAAAAATAGTGGGAGAGAGAATTGTGTTATCTCTGGAAAATTATGTGCCGATTCAAGAGGAATCCGCACTAAAGGAAAGGGTAACCGAAACAAAGGAAAAGGTTACTGAACTAAAGGAAAAGTTAACAGAAACAAAGGAAAGGGTAACCGAACTAAAGGAAAATATAACCGAACTAAAGGAAAAGGTAACGGATTTAGGAGAATGGGAGGGGGTATTTCAACGTTTGAAACCAGAAGTGCAAGAAAAATTACGCAAATATCCAGTTGCAAAACGAATCGAATTTTTGAAGAAAATGCAAGCACCAAAAACCAAAATCGTGGTTGCTAAATAACCCCCCGAATCTATTTTAAAAAAAAAATATAAACACTTTTTGTTTCTATTTTTAACCAGATATATTATTTCACCAATCTTTTTTATTGAAAAATGGCCTATTATTTATTTCCAAAACCAACTATGACCTTTCCTTTCTATTCTTTTCAACTCCAACTTCAACAACCAGAAAATAATATTCTTTCACCTTCTCTTCAACGATATTTAACCGAATTATTTGATTTGATTCGTGTAAATCAGGCGGAATATACCTTTTTACAACAAAATATGCATCCATATTACAACGGTATTCTAGCCAATGGTCCGGATGATAGTTATTATGAAATCACCGAAATCATGCATACGATGCGTATCAATGCCTATTTGGATTATTACGTGTCGAAAAATATACAAATTTTGAATCTAGGTGCCAATTCCAATGCGATCTTACATAGTCGTAAATTATTGGCGAGAAATGATATTAATAATTGCGATCTATCCATTTTTCAATTCTCAAATCTTTTCCAGAAAATGCATATTATTTTTGCAGATTATATGGGAGATACTACCAAAATGTTGATTCGTTTATGCACCATTTTAGTATACCAAGCGAAAAATGGTGTATTAATTTGGAAAATCGGTGACTGTTTTAGCCCTTTCATGATGGATATTCTTTATTTCGTTTCTTCTTTTTACCATAAAACGTATTTTATTAAACCGGCGGTGATGGATATTTCTAAATCCGAAAAATATATCGTTTGTAAAGGATTCTGTCCTCCTCCTTCTTCGGTAAATTATTTAGAGAGAATTATGCATTTGTATCGTTTGGTGACAGAAACCAATACTTCCATTGATCGTTTTTTATCTTTACCTATTCCGTTTTATTTTCTGAATAAACTCGAAGAAATGAATACTATTT
>Ga0209086_10004344_pt1 | contig 10533 bp, 8 predicted proteins | sample M_130207_XF_Meta_FD_187312 | JGI IMG/M metagenome (GOLD analysis project Ga0209086, IMG submission 187312) | Freshwater microbial communities from Lake Montjoie, Canada to study carbon cycling - M_130207_XF_MetaG (SPAdes) (version 2) | ecosystem: Environmental > Aquatic > Freshwater > Lake...
CTCGGAGAGACGTCAAACGACGGCAACCTTTTGACCGATTTCGACGACGTGGCCTTTAAAGATGAATGGCTTCGCTGGGTTCATTCTCAGAGACGACCGCATCCGATTTTCGTGAACTCCGGGGAGCTCGACTCCACGAACTTGGATACTTTTGTCATTTGCATTTTTCCGATGGTTGAAATGATTTCTGATGCAATTTCTGTGGAAACCGTGGCCGATGGAGTTCCCGAACTTTCAATACAACGATCGTTCAACGTGCCAAATATTTTTCACTCCCTTTCACAACTACCAGTCGTTTCTGAACTCAGTTCAGAACTTCATACGCAAGAACTTTCTGAGCAGCGTGCAACACTGTTGTCGGAATCGGTGAGTATTCATCGCGCAGAAATACTTGCGGTTGCTTTCAGTCAATCTGGTTTTCTTGGAATTCTGGCGAGTCGTATCAGTGGTGTCGCGACCAACGGCAGTTCGAGTCGAGCTGCGACTGGCGATGGGTTGAATGCCAATCCCGTTACAATTCGTCAGTCCAACCCTGCTTTCACGCAAGCACGCGGTGACTTCAGACATTCGACACGTGAGCAGGTCGTCGTGAGCACGCCGAAATCCAATGTTTCGTTTGAACGTACTGTGATTCTTGTGGGCTCAAGCGATTTCAAGCACTCGGCCCGAGTGAACGACACTCTGTCATCGCTCGACGGCTGATCTATCATCCCGCAACGCATTGATCCTGAAACGGAAGCCTTTTCGCGTTTTATGGACTGCAGCGAAATGTCGTTCACCGACACTCGTCAACACACACCAACGCTTGCGGACATGCCGTTGGCCCACTTATGATTTTTTTCGTCTACCATGAGGATCCTGTGAACATGGAAATCGGACAACTTGGAAAAAACTGGTCATTCATTTTCTGTCACCATCGTTGCACCTGATTGAAAGATTCAGCCATGAACATTGATTTCGTTTCTCGCCGGACTTTTTTGCACTCTTCAGCCGTTGCGATTGCTGCTGGTGCGGTCGTAAACAATTTGGCGACTGGAATGGCCGAACCAGATGCACGATCGCTTGTCACTGGAGCAGACGGGCTCAAGGGACGATTGTGGAAGACACTCAAAATTGGAATGGTCAACGTACCTGGATCTTTGACAGACAAGTTTCAAGCGGTCAAAGCGGCCGGTTTTGAAGGCATCGAAATGGATGCTCCGGGAATGAATGTCGAAGAAACTCGCATCGCTATTGCCGAAAGCGGATTGCCCGTCGACGGAACTGTCAATTCCACGCACTGGCAGATTCGACACACCGATGCAAGTCCTGAGGTGCGTGCGAGAGCTCTGGAATCTCTCACGACGGCGATCCGAGATACCCACGCCGTTGGAGGTCATTCGGTGCTGCTAGTCGTCGGTCACGGAAAGGATGGAACAAAAGAGGAGGTTTGGAAACGCTCAATTGACAACATCTCTCTGGCTGTTCCGGTTGCTGCTCAGCTTGGAATTCAGATTGTCATTGAAAATGTTTGGAATCATTTTCATTACAACCACGAGGGCGATCACACTCAATCGGCCGATCAATATGTAAAATATGTGGATGAGTTGAATTCGCCATGGGTCGGCATGCAGTTTGATATCGGCAACCATTGGAAGTATGGCAGCATGGGCGACTGGATTCGCCAACTCGGCAAACGAGTTTTTAAGCTGGACATCAAAGGGTACAATCGCGCTGAAGATACGTGGGCTCGCATTGCTGAAGGAGACATCGACTACGCGGATGTTCGCAAGGCGCTCAAAGAGATCAATTTCTATGGCTGGTGTGCGGCGGAGGTCGGTGGAGGAGACGCTCAAGAACTAAAACGGATTTCTGACGAAATGGATCTGGTCTTTGGATTGACATAAGTTCGACACACCTTCCCAAGCGTTTACGTGTGCCGCATCTCAGTAGCTAGTCTTTCACCAAGCGTTTCCAAACGTATCAATACTGAGGCGTGGGTGCGCGAAAATCGTCTATCTTGATCGAACGAAACCAATCGATCGTACGGCCGAGGCCCTCGCGCAGTGGAATCGTCGGCTCCCACGAAAGCTTTTGCTTGGCAAGCGTAATATCGGGTCGGCGCCGTTCCGGATCATCTACAGGAAGCGGTTTCTCAATAATTTTTGAACCTGCTCCGGTTAATTCGATCACCAGTTCGGCCAACTGTCGAATCGTAAATTCGCCGGGGTTTCCAAGATTGACTGGACCGATGAATGCATCGGGACCATTCATCATACGAATCATCCCTTCGATCAGATCGTCGCGATAACAAAAACTGCGGGTCTGTTCGCCGGTGCCGTAGATGGTGATCGGTTCGCCACACAGAGCCTGGCGAATAAAATTGCTTACAACACGCCCGTCAAAAGGATGCATACGTGGCCCATACGTATTAAATATGCGCACGATGCGAACGTTGACACGATTGGATCGATGATAGTCCATGACAAGCGTTTCTGCGGCCCGTTTGCCTTCGTCATAACAGGCACGAGGACCAATCGGATTCACTGCGCCGCGGTAGCTCTCTGGCTGGGGATGAACCTCGGGATCACCGTAGACTTCGCTGGTCGATGCTTGTAGCACCTTCGCCCGACACCTCTTCGCCATGCCGAGTACGTTGATGGCCCCCATCACACTTGTCTTCATGGTTTTGATCGGGTTCCACTGATAGTGGCCGGGGGCCGCCGGACAAGCGAGATTGTAGATCTCATCTACTTCAAGCCAGAGCGGATGAACGACATCGTGCCGCAACAGTTCAAAATTTCCACAGCCAAGCAGATGAGTGACATTTGTTTTTTGACTGGTGAAAAAGTTATCGACACATATCACATCGTGCCCCATGTCAACGAGTCGCTCGCAGAGATGGCTACCAAGAAAACCGGCACCGCCGGTGACAAGAATGCGTTGAATCGTCGGCATGAAAAAAGTCTCTTGTGGGCTCTCTCAAAGAACAAAAAATGACTCACACTTGATTGAGTCTATCCTGAAGAACCACAAACGACATTCCGGAAGCCAGCGAGCCCACCTCGCTTTGAACCTTGTGCATCCAACCGTTTTTTGTGAACCCCGAATGCTTGAAACCGTTGACTTACGCAATGATTTCATCGATCGGTGTTCCATGATCGATCGCCAGTCGCTTGCGCCCGGGAATCTCTAGTTTTCTCGAATTGAGGCCGAGTTGCTTGAGAATTGTGGCGTGAATGTCAGTGACATAATGTCGATGTTCGACGGCGTGAAAACCAAGTTCATCGGTGCTTCCGTGCACCACTCCTCGCTTTAATCCGCCGCCGGCCATCCAGACAGTAAATCCAAACGGATGGTGATCTCGACCATCTGCTCCCTGAGAACCTGGAGTTCTTCCAAATTCGCTCGCAAAAAGCACAAGTGTTTCATCGAGAAGACCGCGCCGATCGAGATCGTGAAGCAATGCTCCTATGGGTTGATCAACTGCCAGAGAGAGTTTCTCATGATTGCTCTTGAGTCCGCCGTGAGCGTCCCAGGCACCAGCCCCACCGCCACCGTGCTGAATCTGGATAAAGCGAACACCGCGTTCAACAAATCGTCTCGACGCGAGTAGCTGCATTCCAAAGTCTCTGCAGTGCGGAAGGTCGAGACCGTAAAGAGCTTTTGTTTCGGCTGTTTCATCAGAAAAATCGAGTATCTGTGGAATGCTTTTCTGCATTTTAAATGCCAGTTCATAGGATGCCACGCGTGCAGCCATGATCGGATCAGCAGGATACTCAAACTTGCGAAGAGCGTTGAGCTGTTGCACAAGATCGATTCCCAACGATTGCGCTTCACCCGAAAAACTCCGTTCGGGCTTTGCAAAGTCGAGTGGATTGTTGGGATCAATACGCAGTGGCACAGCATCGTGCGCAGGACCAAGATAGTGCCCGTCTCTTCTGATCCAATATTCACGAGTACCGATTGAGATAAATTGTGGAAGATTATCATTGAGTGAGCCTAGGCCGTAATGCACCCAGGCACCGAGCGTTGGGAAATCTCCGTCGAGCATGTTGCGACCGGTATGAAACTGTGCCTGCGCGCCATGATTGCTGTCGCTGGTCCACATCGAACGCACAACAGCTAATTTGTCGACGTGTTTGGCCACATTTGGAAACCAGTTACTGACTTCGATGCCACTGTGCCCATGCTTTGCAAATCCCACCTGCATAGGATAGAGCGTGTTTCGCTGATTGCCGTTCGCATCCGGAACGGTCACTCGCTCATTTGCAAGTTTTTTTGGATTCTGAACGTCCGCATAGGGTGTTTCCGAGATCGTTTTTCCAGCGTAGGTGTTCAGGAACGGTTTTGGGTCAAACGTCTCCATGTGGCTCACGCCGCCATTCATAAAGAGCCATATCACGCTCTTCGCCTTCGCTATGGGATGCGTTTCCAGCAGCGCTTGTCGAGATGATTCTTGGGCGATCGAGTCCCGATGGAGCATTGCTCCGATCGCGAGTCCCGTGAAACCCATGCCCACGTCGGATAGAAATTCTCGCCTGTGCGGAAGCTCTAAAAAAGATCGTGGATGCCTCTGATTCATAACCGTTTTCCTATCGCAACATTACAAAATCGTTGTGATTCAACAACGCCCACACAAGGTGCGCGCGGGATTCTGTATCTCCTGCGTGAACTTCTGACGGCGAAAGACCTCGCCACGCTTCAAGCGTGCGCATGCAGGCTGCGATTTCTGCTTCTTGCGGATCCCAGGCCAACACCGTAATGAATGCACTTCGAATAAAAGCCCGATCGTCACCTGCCGGAATCGCTTTTGAAAGCCGCTCCGCGATACGAGCTGCAGAATCGAGCACCAATCGGGAGTTCGACATCGCGAGAGCCTGCTGCGGCACGATGCTCTGGTCTCGTCGGTAGCATTCTTTTACTGCGGCTTCATCAAACATTGTGAGAAATAGATTTCGATCATTATTGGAATGGAAAAAGTAAAGGCTGCGGCGACGCGAGTCTGTCTGATTGCCAGGAGACACGGGTGGACCACCCATCGTAGAGTCGAGAGAATCTGCAAGTGCCAGAATGGAATCCCGTACCACCTGAGACTCAAGCCGCTGCAAAGTTCGATGCCACAGCAGACGATTATCCGGATCCTTTGCGATATTCGACTCGTTGCCGGCCATCGACGAACCCATGCGATACGTTGCCGACGTGACGATAAGCCGGTGTATATGCTTCATGCTCCAGCCATGCTCGAGGAGTTCGCTGGCGAGCCAATCGAGCAGTTCTGGGTGCGTCGGCGGCGTTCCATTTCGTCCAAAGTCGAAGGTGCTCGACACAAGTGGCGTACCAACATGTCGCATCCAGATCTGATTGACAGCCACTCTTGCCGTCAGCGGATTGCGTGCATCGGCAATCCAGTGAGCAAGAGCCGTCCTTCGACCGCTGCTTGTCGAACTCAAAAGAACAGGCGGGTCATCTGCGGTTGAATTTTTAAACCGCGTCGGCGTCCAAGCAGCGCCTGGGAGTATCGTGAAGTTCTCTCCCGATAGTTCGATTTGTTTGACTGCCTTATCGACCTCTTCTTGGGCAGTTGAAAGTTCTTTTTCAATCGATTCTTTTTTGTCGGCGGTTGACCGCAAGAGTCGCAGCTCGATTTCGGAAACCTTGTGTTTCAATTGTGCAGCAACAACCTCGCGTTCTCCTCGTACTGCATCCACTGCCGCAGCGTGGAATTGTTCGAGCAACACGTCGTTTGTATTTTCACTACAATTTGTCTTCGCCTTACTTGCGTTGCCCCGTCGCTCCACGCTGTCTCTTTCCGCACGTGCGACCGCCGCCATGGCTTCAGCGACTCGCAGCGCAGCCTCGGCATCAGCAACCATTTTTTCACATGCTTCATCCACAGCCACAACCGCACTCGCCTGTTTTGCCTGCAGTTGTCTTTCATGCTCCCGAGCATTTTGTGCCGTTAGCAGTGCAGCGTGAGCTTTCGACAAGGCCTCGTTTGCGAGAGCGACTTTTTTTTGCGCATGAGCCAGATGGGCCTCCATCACCCATGCCCGTCGCTGCGGCTCATAAGACTCCCGTGGGAGCGTCACCGGAGTGATCGAGATCTCCTTGAATGCCAACACCTGCGGCACCGCGGGCAGAATCACCCGTGACGTATCGGGTCTGGCTTCATCGCCTCGAACAAAAAGATACGTGGGAAGATTCATCCCATCGTCAAACACACATGGAATCCCATCGTGTTCAAGATCAGCTTCCCCCGGCAGCATATCCATTCGTACCTGATAGGGCTCAAAAAAAGCCCGCATCCGATAGTAGTCCGCCTGCTCAATCGGGTCGTACTTGTGATCATGACACTTCGCACAGTTGAATGTGAGACCAAGGAATCCCTTGCCAACATGCTCTACGGTCTCATCCATCCACTGGTTGCGATTGAACAAGAACCAATTTCTCGCAAGATAACCGGTGGCTCGCAATTTTGAGAGATCGTTCGGGTAAAGCTCATCGGCAGCGAGCATCTGACGGATCATTTCGTCGTAGGGTGTGTCGGCGTTCAGCGACTCAACGATCCAGTCCCGCCAGTGCCAGATATGCTTTTGACTATTTCGCAGTTGGTCACCGAGCCCCCACCAATCGCTGTACCGCCACACATCCATCCAGTGCCGCGCCCAGCGTTCACCGTGCCGAGGATCCGTAAGCAATCTGTCGACGAGGTGTTCATACCAATCAGCGGTTTGATCGGCATGGATGGCGGCCAGTTCATCGACCGAGGGTGGCAGACCGATCAAGTCCAGAAAGAGTCGTCGCACCAGCACGGGCTGTGATGCTATTGGTTGCGGCACAAGACCGCTGGCCTCATGCTCTCTCGCAATAAAAGCATCGACAGGATTTTTTATCCACTCAAAACGTAGCGGAGTAGGAATCTCTGGCCGCGACAGGGGTTTGAACGCCCAGTGATTGTTCACATCTGTTTCTGCTTTTTCATTGTTGGGTGCTGGTGCACCTGAATGAATCCATTCTTTTACGCTCTCAATTTGCTGCTCACTGAGCGACTCTCCGTCATGCTCCGGGGGCATCCGAAGTGCCGGATCACTCTGGCTCACTCGGGATACAATCAGACTTTTATCAACGTGGCCTGCAACAACAGCGGCACCTGATTCGCCTCCCTTTGTCATCAGTTCAACGGTGTCGAGCCGCAGTCCGGCCTCTTGTTTGAGTCCACCATGACATGAAACACATCGCTTGAGAAAGAGTGGCTTGATCGTTTCAAGGTAGATTTTTGCATTCGGTTCGGCGGCCATCACCGATACGGAGAACGCTGCACACAAAGCCGCTGTCGCGAGGCTCGCTATTGCACAGCCAATGAAAAACGAACGACTTCTGTCACGTACATGACCATGAAAAACCATCGCTTCTCTCCGCAGCGCCTCTTCTCGTGAAGCCTAGTCTCACCTCTTACTCTGCGAAGTTCAAATGCCTGTCAGCATGGCAGGACATATTCCCCTTACTCTTCAGGGCTTTTCTGATTCCCCAGTTTCGTCTGTTTGATACCCATTTATAGCGAACTCACAAAATAGAATCCGCGAAATTGCAAGCCGAGCACGATCACCTGATCTTGCAGCAAACACTGATGATTGCGAGAGTCTCCCCCCGTACGAACGCTTGGAGGCTTCAGGGAATCACTGTCACTAAGGTTGCAATCGATGTCACTTTTTACCGACATACACTGCCACATCGTTCCTTGTATAGACGATGGCGCAACCAACTTAGCCGAGTCGATCGCTATGGCCACAATGGCTATCGCTGATGGCACGAGCACCATAATCGCAACTCCCCATCAACTCGGTAGCAATAAACTTGTTACGGCTGTTCGCATTCGCCAAGGAATTGATGAGTTGAATCGCGAGCTTGCCGTTCAAGGCATCGCCCTGAAGGTTTTGCCAGGTGCTGATGTGCGAATCGAACCGGAGCTTCCAAAACTGCTTCGCAGTGGTGACGTGCTCACGCTTGCAGACAAAGGGCTCCACGTGTTGCTCGAACTTCCACACGAAATCTATTTTCCACTCGAACCGTTGCTGTCGTCTCTCAATAAACAGGGACTTATTGGGATACTGTCGCACCCGGAACGCAATCGAGGCATTCTTGCCAAGCCGTCGGTGCTCGAATCGGTTGTCGATGCCGGTGGTCTCATTCAGATTACCGCCGGCAGTCTTACTGGTTCCTTCGGTGAATCAAGCCAGCGTCTGGCAAAACAATTCGTGAGAGATCGCATGGTGCATTTTGTGGCCAGTGATGCTCACGATACAAAGCGTCGTCCCTTCGGTCTTTCTGAGGCTTTCCATACTGTCTGCGAACTTGCCGACAAAGAGATGGCTGAATGCATTTGCTGTGAAAATCCTGCCCGGGTTGCCGCGGGCGATCCAATCCAGTCGCAATCGCGATCAAGGTCTGCTCGCGCTACCAGAGCACCCAAACGTTCTTGGTTTGGAATGCGAGCCTTATGACGATTTTCTACCAACGTTTTGTGTCTTTCACAGCGTCTCTGGCTGTTTGCATTCTGATCGACGGCGAAAATCTCTTATCTGCAGACGTACCTGCTGTGCAGCGACGAGGTCCATTCCTTGTGACACACGAGACTTCTCTCGAGGCATGCAATGAGGCAATCAGGCACCTCGAAAAAATCGCTCATGAAATCGAAGCATTGCTGGGAATCAGGCCGCGAAGTGATCAATTAATTCAGATCACTCTTTTTTCACGTGACAAAAATCTACAGCGATTCTTGGCACAAGAGCATCCTCTTTTTAAAGGTCGCGAGGCTGTGTACGTGCGATCACCCACAGGACCGAGAATCTTTGCCGCTTCCGGTCCATCACTTGTTGAAAATCTTCGACATGAGTCGGTACATGCTATTTTGCATCAGCATTTTCCAGTGGTCCCTCTGTGGCTCGACGAAGGACTCGCTGAATATTTTGAGGCGCCTTTCGAAGAGAGCATGCGAAAAGATCCGCACTTGGATCTGGTTACAAAACGAGCGAAACGCGGTGACCTTCCCTCGCTTGCTGTTCTTGAAACACGCAATGCTTCCGAAACTCTTTCCATTCAGGATTATGAGGCGAGTTGGGCATGGATTCATTTCTGCCTCGTAGGATCAACAGTCCGTCGCAACTCTTTTCTCACTTATCTCAATGACCTGAAATACGGAGATCCCTCCTCTACTTCACTTTCACTGGCACTCGGCAAGGAATGCTCTTCCAAAAAACTTTGTGATCACATTCTCACGATTTCTAAGCAAATGGTCACTCCATAAAGATCCGCGAAAAGAAACTGGGGAAGATGCGAATTCTAAAGATTTTTATATTCAGCTTTTATAAATATTCACTTGCGTCACAAATCAAATTGTGCGAAGTCTCTGTCGCATTCTGCCGATTATTCCTTTTGAAACGACACCTTCGACGCCCACTTTGAAAACCAGATTTTTTTTGGAGTAACAATGTTCTTCTCTCGTTGGATTCGTCAGACGGTAGCCGCCACCACGCTTACGAGCCTTGTGGTACCTGTTTCACTCCTTCAGGCAGCAGAATCTTTACCGCTCCACAAAAGCGATACTCCTGTTCAAAAAGAGGTGGCCCCTGCTGTCAAACCGATTCATTTCAAGCTTGCACAAGGGGGAAAAATGGCTGGAGTCATCCATGACTCTCATGGCACCCCGGTTGAAAACCAGCAGGTTTCGATCTGGTTTGAAGGTACAGAAATTAGCTCAACGGTAACCGATGAATTTGGTGAATTCGGTTTTGCGGGACTCAAGCCAGGAAAACATATTGTGGCCTCAGGAGAAAAGGGAACCACTTACAAATTGTGGCCTCAGGACGCGGCTCCGGCGAATTCCGAGACCGTTGTTCAGATGACTTCCGATGGAAATGTTGTGCGTGGTCAAACACCTCGACAAAACAGACGCCGGGGCTTCGGTTATGCACTTGCACAGTATCCATACCTGACGACCGCCGCGATGATCGTGGGTGGCATCGGCGTTGGCTATGCCATCGGCTACAACGCCAGACCACTCGCAACGGCCACTCCGGCAAGTCCTTGATGTCTGGCTCTATCGCTGGCTTCGAGTCTTTTATTTTGATTTCAAGTAATCGCCCTGGCGTGCAGGTCTTCCCAGACTTCCACGCCAGGGTGATTTTGTTTCAATGTGCGTTGCGAAAATATCTTCGCACCGTTTTACGCAAAGCGAGTTGGATTTGCAGGTTCGCTGCGAAACCTTCCCATAACTATCTCTCAGAAGCCTCGTTCAATCTGATGTCTTGACGCACACACGCTCAGATCTGTATTTCCTCATTCCTCGTCGAAATCTCATCTGGCTCATAAAGACAACCGTCAATTGCTTTCGCGAAAGACGGACCTGAAATCTCCCTTTCACAGTGCGTCCAATAGCGAGATCTTCTCTCGGCAACGATGCCGCGCGGAAAGATCGCTTGATTTTTTTCTTCCATAAAAACATTTCTGATGCCAATTATTCCAGCACCATTCCAACCGACAACGTGCGCTCGC